>MDTA01022715.1_pt1 | contig 148752 bp, 116 predicted proteins | sample 811151 | NCBI WGS metagenome assembly MDTA01 (sample SAMN05326648, study PRJNA326480) | marine metagenome | isolation source: seawater | place: Indian Ocean: South | collected 2010 | reverse complement strand
CGCGAGCTGGGTTCAGAACGTCGTGAGACAGTTCGGTCCTCTATCCGCTGTGGGCGTAGGAAAATTGAGGGGTTCATTCTTTAGTACGAGAGGACCGAGAATGACGGACCGCTGGTGTTCCGGTTATCGTGTCAACGGTATCGCCGGGTAGCTAAGTCCGGAATGGATAAGCGCTGAAAGCATCTAAGCGCCAAGCCAATCCCAAGATAAATTTTCCCTTGAGAGTCGTGGAAGACCACCACGTTGATAGGCTGGATGTGTAAGTGCGGTAACGTATTGAGCTAACCAGTACTAATTACTCGATAGATTTAGTCGTGATATTCTACGTTTTAGGCGCTTGTATTACTTTCTTAGAAAGAAGAAACAAGGTTATTAACTCGGACTGCGTAACAACGTTGTCCAAACACTTTAACACCATGAAGGCATGCGTCCTCTGGCAAGGCGCAGGAGGAAGCCTCATTTATGATTTTTGGTGACAATAGGCAAGGTGCTCCACCCGTTCCCATACCGAACACGGCCGTGAAAGCCTTAGCCGCCGATGGTAGTTGGACGCAATGTCCTGTGAGAGTAGGTTATTGCCAGATTATGGCCCGGTTTTCCGAAAGGAGAGCCGGGCCCCTTTTTTGCCTTTAAGAGTTGTGGGGATCGAAAGGGGATTGAGGAAGACGCTTGCGGTGTAGCGGCACTCACTGGTACACCATGCCTTTCAATGGCCACGCCTTCCTCTCATTTGCCTGTCGAATCACCCCGTGTAATATTGCCGAACTTGGGAAGGCGATTTTCTGGGGTTACTTCCACATTGTTACAAGCAGTAGAGCGTCAAAAAGATCTTGTGCCGCTCGTAGTGTGGGGAAAGTCCTTTGTAGGCGAAGGCATTCCGTTAGTCCGATTTCCAGAATTACTTTCTCTTACAAAGAGCCCGATGGCAAACGGCTTAAGGAGGGTCTATCATGCCCGGCGAAACATTGAGATGCTTTGGGGGCTTATCCTAAGAGACTGGTTCTGCAGACCCCTGAAACTAGTATTCACCTCAACGGCTCAACGGAAACACAGCCGTTATACGCGGTTCTTGATTCAAAGGATGGATGCCATTATTACAACCTCTGATCGAGCGGGAAGTTTTTTAGAGAAACCAGCGGACTTTGTGATTCCTCACGGTATAGCGATTGAGCGGTACCCGTTTATCGAAGACAAAGAGTGCGCTTGGCGTGAACTGGGGTTTCCTGGCAAAAAGGGGATTGGAGTTTTTGGGAGGGTAAGACCACAGAAAGGCGTAGATCTATTTGTCAGAGCGATGATTCAGAAATTGCCTCAGTTCCCTGAATACACTGCGGTGATCGTTGGTAAAACTACCCTCAAGTTCGAAGGTTTTGCTCAATCGCTCAAAAAGGAAATTGAAGATGCGGGACTATCCGATCGGTTTTTATGGTTGGGTGAAGTCGAATTTGATGAGCTGCCTTCTTTATACGGGGCGATGTCAATTGTAGCGGCGGTCTCTCGCGTGGAGGGATTTGGCCTTACCTGTTTGGAAGCGATGAGTGCGGGCACACCGGTAATCGCTAGTCGGACAGGCGGATTCGAAATGGTGGTGCGAGATGATACCGATGGACGATTAGTGGACTGCAATGATTCCGATGCTATCGCTGAGGCTTTCGGAACTATGGCGGAGACTCCCTCTAGACTTACTGAGATGGCGCGTTCAGGGAGATTACGCGTGGAAGAGAGCTTTTCAACAGAGCGCGAAGCGAAAGAGCTCGTTGACGCTTACAATTTGATCGCTCGTTCCTAGTGAACCTGTTGGTCATAGAGGCTCTGATAGAGAGGGCAACTAGCGTAGAGGTCGGCATGGGATCCTTCGTCGATGATGTTGCCGGATTCGAATACGAGGATTTGGGTCGCGTTTTTGATCGTACTGAAACGATGGGCGATAATCAGGACCGTTTTGCCGACGACTAGCCTGTTTAAGGCTCTCTGGATCATCCGCTCGCTTTCTGAATCGAGAGCGGAAGTAGCTTCATCTAGTATTAGGATTGGAGCGTTTCTGAGAAAGGCTCGAGCGATGGCGATTCTCTGTTTCTGCCCACCGGATAGACGGGTTCCTCGCTCACCCACAATCGTTTGGTATCCTTTTGGTTGTTCCTTGATGAAGTCGTCTGCGAAGGCCTGATGGGCTGCCTCGAAAACCTCTTCATCGGTCGCGTTTTGTCGACCGAGACGGATATTTTCTGCGATTGTGTCGTCGAAGAGCACAGGTTCTTGGGAAACGATTGCGATGCACTGTCTCAAGTCGTTCGTATTGAATTCACGTATATCAATTCCATCTATGGATATACTCCCTTTGAGTACGTCGTAAAATCTGGGGACGAGATTGGCGAAAGTGCTCTTGCCCGCGCCGCTAGGTCCGACGAGGGCGCAAACACACCCGGGTTCGATTACCGTGCTCGCGTTCTTCAAAGCAGGTGAGGCTCCAAAGGAGAAAGACACCTCATGAAACTCGATTCGACCTTGTATGGAATTAATAGTTACGGGTGAAATGGGCTCTTCGATAGAGACCGGTTCATTGATGACTTCACGGATGCGTCGCAGTGATTCGGCCCCTTTCTTAAGTTCCCCTGCAAGGTAGCTGATCCGTTTAATCGGTGAGTAACTGAAGTACAGCGCAGCAAAAATGGCGATAAATACTTCGCCGGTAACCCCTTTGTAGTAACCGACCACAAAGGCCGAGGCCAGACCGACTGAGGAAATGATCTCGACCACGGGCGATAGGGAGAAGGTGTATTTGACCACCTTCATCTGTGAGTTAAAGAGTTCGCTTAAGGCCTTTGAAAAACGCCGCGTTTCTCGGTCTTGAAGATTGAAAGCCCGCACTTCTTTGACTGCGCCAAGATTTTGAGAAAGATCGTTGGTGACGCTCGAAAGCTCTTCCTGCTGGTTTTTTGCTTTCTGGCCTAGTTTCTGAGTCAGTTTTCGCACGGGGAAAATTACCAATGGGAGTAATGCGATGCTGCAGTAGATATAGACGACTCCATCGTGCTGCCAACCCTTGTAAGCCAGCATGGAAATGGCTCCCAAAAATGTGAGAGGGGCAATGGCGAGGTCACGGCCGGTGATTGTTAGTGCGTATTGCATCGCCTGCGTATCCGCGGTTAGGCGTGCGATAAGGTCCCCGGTCTTCTTGGTTTGAAAAAAGGCCAACGGGAGCCGCTGGATATGGGAAAAAAGCTCCGCTCTAAGATCTCGAATGACACCTAGTCCCGAGTAGTTCAGATGGTAGGTGCTCAAAAATGTACTGACACCAATGGTGAGAAATAAGAGAGGAAAGATGCTTGCGACGAGAATAATGCGCTTCAATTCGATCGATTGCTCCCCATTCAATACGATGGAGAAAAGCTTTTCCGCTCCGAGCGTGATTCCCGCCCCGGTGCAAAGACCGGCTACTCCACCAACCAGCAGAGCGAACCGTACTCGCGTCTTGTAGGGGCCCAGGAGGGCCAGGAATAGCTTCAGGTCCTTGAGCATAAGAGGGTAGGTTAGAACACAACTAAAATGGTGGAGTTCAATCTTTAGAGGATTTCACATCGAGTGCGTCTCTCAGACCATCTCCAAGGAAATTCATAGCGAAAAGGGTAAAGGAAAAGAATGTCGCGGGAACAAAGAGAAGCCATGGATAGACCATCATCTTTTCGGCTCCCTCCTTGATGAGGGTGCCCCAAGATGCATTGGGAGGCTGCACGCCAAGACCTAGGAAACTCAATGTGGATTCCAGAAGCATGACGGCGGGGACCAGAAGGGTCGAATAGACAATTACGGGTCCTAGGATGTTGGGGGCAAGATGGCGAAGGATAATGCTAAATGTCTGGACGCCAGTGGCTCGGGCAGCTTCTACAAAATCTTGATTTTTTAGGTTAGCTACTTGGCCCCTTACGATACGAGCCATGGTTAGCCATTCGACGGCTCCGATTGCCAAAAATATGAGAAGAAGCTGGTGATCCGAACCTTCGAATACGACCATTAAAAGGATCACGAATATAAGGAAAGGTAAAGCGTAGAGGACGTCCACGAGCCGCATCATAATGGCGTCGGTATTTCCTCCCAAATAGCCGGATACAGCTCCATAGAAAACGCCTATGAGCAAAGAGACAAAGGTCGCGATGAAGCCAACACCCAGAGAGATTCGGCCACCTTGGAAAATCCGTGCAAGCAGATCTCGCCCGTGACCATCTGTACCCAAAATATGGATTTGTGAAGATTTCGAGAATATCAAGCCATCGACGTCGATGACTTCGCCATTGCGGATGCGAAGTGCTTCTTCCTCAGGATTGGATGCGTAGACATCGGCGAATTCTTTGACTGTGATGACTTCGTCAGCAACCTCGGATTCTGCGTCATAGCGGAGTTCGATTCCCATCGATAACGGAGGAGTGGCTCCGAGGGAGAGCGTTTGGCTGGTAGGAGAGTGAGGATAGAAAAGAGGACTAGCGTAGCAAAGAACAACCATCGTGGCGAAGAAACCGAGGCCAAACATGGCAAGTCTGTTCTTTCCGAGCTTTAGCCAGGCATCTCTCCAAGGTGATCGGGCCTGAATCACTTCGATGTCTTTCAGGCTGCTCATCGGTAGCGGAGTTTTGGGTTAAGCAAAATTTGAACTATATCGACTATCATATTGGCGACTATTATCAGGGCGGCATAGAATAGGACAGTCGAAAGAATGAGAGAGTGATCCCTACTAAGTGCCGCTTGTATGAAATGTCGGCCGAGTCCAGGGACTTGGAAGATCGTCTCGACGACAAAGGAGCCACTGATCAGGCCAGCTAGTGCCGGGCCGAAAAACGAGACAACGGGCATTATACCTCCACGCAATGCATGGACGATAACGACCTTGAATTCTGGGGCTCCTTTAGCTCGTGCGGATCTGATGTAGTCCATATTCAATGTCTCTAGCATGCCGCCACGCGTGAGGCGAGCGATATAGGCGGCGTAAAATAATCCAAGGGTGCATGCGGGGAGAATACGGTCTGCGAACGAAAACCAACCGGAAATGTTGAGCCATCCCAGCCAGACCCCAAAAACGAGGGATAGTAACGGCCCAATCACGAAAGTCGGCAGGCAAATGCCAACCATGGCTAAGCTCATTGGAGCGTAGTCGAGGATGCTGTTTTTCTTGGCAGCCGCAAGAATCCCAACAGGTAGTCCGATCGCTAACGCGACGATCATGGCGAGTAGACCTAGTTCTAGAGAAACCGGGAACGTATCCACTATAATATCTTTTGAGGTAAGACCTGGATAGCTAGTTAAGGGGGGAAATTCGAATGTTATGTGCTGCCATAGAGTCCTGAAGAATTGAATAGGCAAAGGGTCATTGAATCCGTAGTACTCCATCTGTTGCTCCAGTATGTGAGGAGCGACTTTGCGTTCCTGAGTGAAGGGTCCACCCGGAGCCGCAAGAACCATAAAAAAGGTGATCGTGTAGATCGCCAGAAGAATGGGTATGGCTTGTCCGAGGCGAATGAGGATGAATCTGAGCATATATGAAGCACTAAAAAGTGGCAGGCAGCAGTCGAGATGACGCTTATTCAAAATAGACGCTCGTGAAATTGCGCACGTCGAGAGGCGTGGGATTCCAGCCCTTGACCCTAGGGTCGATCCGGTAGGTTCTCACATAGTGGTATATTGGAATAATAGGCATGTCATTTAGCATGATCGCTTCGGCCTCAGCTAAGAGATTAAGACGCCTCTGATCGTCGGTTTCGGAAAAAGATTCTGCAATAAGTTGATCGTATTCGGGGTTAGAATATTGGGCGTCATTCTGCCCGCTATCCGATTGAAGAATCCTCAAGAATGTATCGGGATACATGTAGTCGCCGATCCAGCCATTCCGGGCGATTTCGAAGTTTCCTTCATGTCTCGTGTTAACGAAGACTTTCCATTCCTGGTTCCGGATTTCTACGTCTATTCCCAGGATGCTCTTCCACATTTGCTGGATTGCCTCAGCAATCGCCTTGTGGCTCTCCAATGTGTTAAAGAGCAAGGTAAGTTTGGGAAATCCCTCTCCATTTGGGAAACCAGCCTCCGTTATGAGCTCACGCGCTCTCTTAGGGTTGAAGGAGGCAATGGATTCTGGCTCGTACCCACTTATCCCAGGGGGGGTGAAATTGCCTGCAGGGAGCTGTCCCCCTTTGGTGATTCTGCGTACAATGGTGTTTCTGTTTACCGCGTAGCTTAATGCGTGTCTAACTTTCGGGTTGTCTAGAGGAGGCACTTTCGTGTTCAGAGAATAATAATAGACCCCAAGGAAGGGTTCGATCTTAAGAGTGGGGTCATTGCGCTCTCGATAAACGGGGATCATGTCGCTTGGAATAGTATAGCTGTAGTGGAGCGCCCCGCTGTTGAACATTTGATCCTCCGTGTTCTCACTTACGATAGGGTAGAACTTGATTCCGTTAAGCTTCACTTGGTCGGCGTTCCAGTAGCCCGGGTTTTTTTCGACCTCAATTATCTGGTTCATTTGCCAATTCTTGAGCTTGAACGGACCATTGCTTACGTATTCCTCGCGTATCCAATTATTAGCGGGATCATCGATTGTGCCGTACTTTTCGACTGTTTCAGGGTGGACAGGGAACCAGGAATTATGCTTAATAATGTTGTAAAAGTAGGGTACTGGTTCCTTGAGAGTTACGCGCAGCGTTCGCTCGTCTAGAGCCTCCGCTCCGACTTGCGAGAAATCGGTAATCTCTCCTTCGTTGTACTCTTTGGCGTTTTTCATTGAGTAGAGCATCTCTGAATACTGAGAGCCCAAGCGCGGCGAGAGAATGCGCTTAAAGCTATAAACGAAATCATGAGCGGTTACGGGATCGCCGTTAGTCCATTTGGCGTCTCTAAGATGGAAGGTCCATACCGTATTGTTTTCATGTCCCCATTTGTAGGCCATTCCAGGGAGAGGCAGGCTATCGTCCGTGGGATGCGGGGCGATCAGTCCTTCAATCAGACTGACAATCACATGGTGCCCGTTCATAGAGGAGTTGATATGGGGGTCGAGGCTGTGCGGCTCGCTACCGTTGCCGAGCAAAAGAATTCCTTCCTCGATGGCGTCGTCCGCAGGTGTGGCAGAGGAGAACGGGTTGAAGCAATGGATAACAATTAAGGTACTACAGAAAAGTCGGTTTGTCATTGGTTCTTTAATTTTGAAGATGAACGTATTTATAAGTTCGAAGAAGAACTAGAGATGCTGGCCAGTTTTGAACTCGAGAACTCAAAAAGTAGTCTTTGGTTTTCCAGGAAATTGGAATGATTGGCATTTCTTCCATTAGTAGATTTTCAGCTTTGTAAAGAGTTTCGAGGCGGGATTTTGAATCGTGTTGAGTCAGAGATTTGTCCAAAAGGTTGTCGTATCCCGAATGCTTCCATCGAGATCGGTTGTGTAGTCCGTCGCTTCTCAACACGTCTAGAAACGTGTAGGCGTGAGCGTAGTCGCCTGTCCACGCGATATAGCCGATGTCGTAGTCTCCCTCATCTAGTCGCGTTAAAAAAGTCCGGAATTCCATGTTCTGGATTCGAACATCGATTCCCAGTTTCGCTTCCCACATGTTTTGGAGTGCCTCAGCGACGTCGATTGAAACGTCGCGATTGGAGACAATCATTGTTAGAGGCCCGTTTGCACGTAGTGCATCAAGCTCAATCTCGGCAAGAGTAACAAGGGCAGGATTCGCTAAATCTGATCGAAGTGGATAACCGGGCATTGATTTCGGGGTGAATCGATTTGCTGGGGTTCCGGATTTCAGAACGGCTTTGATGAGGAGCTTCCGATCGATAGCCTGGCTGAGCGCAATGCGAGCACGGGAACTATTAAGAGGGGAAGATTCTGTATTCAGGACCAAATAGGCAGTTGAAAGAACAGGGTCAAAGCGAGCGTTTGGAAGGTTAGGACTTTTGAGTTCCGATGGAATCTCTTCGGTCACGTCTATTTGACCGGCTTGGAATGCCCTGTATTGTGATTGGGTATTTTCGATGAGGTGAAACTCTATTGAAGCAACGGATACCTTCTCAGCATCCCAGTACCTCTTGTTCTTGACGATAGAGATTCTCAAATTTCGTTGCCAGGAAGCTAGCACATAGGGACCATTCGAAACCAAGTTCGGATTACTTGCCCAACTATTTGAAATTGAGTAAAGACCGCCGTTAGCTTGTATCTCATGTATGGGTACGGGAAACCAAGCGAAGTGTTTGAGCTTTTGGAGGAAGTATGGAACTGACCTATTTAATTCAATTTCGAGTTCGTAGTTGGAAATCGCGGAGACACCGACTTTCGAGAAATCGGTGATTTCTCCTTTGTGGAATTCTTCTGCATTGAGAATATCGTAGAAGAGAACGGCGTTTTGAGCGGCAAAACGAGGCGTCAGTATCCGTTTGTACGATTCGACAAATGTGTTGGCGTCGATTGGGGTACCGTCTGACCACACCGCATTGGGGTTAAGGGAAAAAACGAATTTCGATTTTTTTGCGTTAACGGTCCAACTGCTCGCGACACCAGGCAGTATTTCGGTGTCACCTCGTGCTGGCTGAGTTACCAGTCCTTCGAATAGGGCGCTCGCGATATTACCCTCTGCGACGGAGATCGCTTGATGTGGATCTATTGCATTGGGTTCGGCCGGATGGCTAATCCTAAGAGTGTTGGCGATTTCAGCGTTTTTGGATGCTGAATTAGAACAGCCGAAAAACACAAAGCTGAATACGCCCAACAGAATGAAAGGGAGAATGGTGTACACCCATTCGATGAGATTATTTCTGCAGCTAGGACGAGTCATTTAATATAGATCAACGAGGTCGCTAAAGCGGCCGCTCCCTCTCCGCGACCGATTGATCCGAGGCCTTCATTGGTGGTCGCTTTAATACCGATTTGACTGGGGCTGATCCCGGCGCTTCGTGCGAGACGATGCTTCATTGCATCGGTTTTCGCAGCGATCTTCGGTTTTTCCGTGATCAAAGTTGCGTCGATGTTTCCGATAAAGTATCCTTCGTTACTAATGGAGGAGGCAACTTCCTTCAGGAGCTCTTGCGAATCGATATTGCGGTAATTGGGGTCTGTATTTGGAAAATAGTGACCAATATCGGGCAGGCCAGCAGCGCCGAGTAATGCGTCACAAATAGCGTGAGTAAGGACGTCAGCGTCGGAATGACCGTCTAATCCGTAAGGAGTATCGAAGGAGATGCCGCCCAAAACCAAAGGTCTGCCTTCTTTGAATGGATGGATATCATAACCTTGGCCAATTCGGATAGGAGCTGTCTGTTCTTTATCTGACACGGAACTTATTAAATGGATAGTAAATGGAGCTAAACTGAATTCGTAATTCTTTGGGTAAAAGCACGAGCGGATTTAAGTAGTGGGAAATTGGGATGCAGTCGCTTGTTCCTTGTCTGCTTGAAAAGAGATAATCTGAATTTGCGTGCTTTTTTTCTCAACACGACGAGTATGCCGTTCGGTATTTCATCGGGAAATCGAGTAACGGTTGCCTCGATGGTCCAACGGCAAGGTACGCGTTCATCTTGGTTAACGGATTTAATTAGGTCGATTAGTGAGTCCTTCGTAAAGACATGAAAGTGAATGTTGATATTGTCTTTTCGCTCGGTGGCGAGCCTGTAGGATTGAGCGAGTTCGTCCCGATTTTCCTTGGATTCATCAGGGGTGTCGCTCGGGGCGAAATCGGACCATTCGACCCCATACACGAAATCCTCGATATGAGTGGGGTCGGTATCGTCCACGTTGTTCAGATAGTCGTCTATCATGTGGTCGACGACCGTGGTCTTTCGAGGGTAGTCAAAAGTGAACTGCTTGTCTGGGACGACCATGTAGACGATGCCCTTTCGCTTCAGAACGCGATGCCATTCGCATAGAGCCTTCACGGGGTTGGCAGTATGCTCCAAAACGTGTGAAGATGCTACATAGTCAAGTGACTCGTCTGCAAAGGGCAGGTCGGTAGCCTCTCCAAAGTACGCGGCGTGGGTGGGTTCATTGGCGTATTTTTCATATTTGTCTACGTAAATGGGCTTTATTCCGGGTATTGGGTATTTAAAGGCCCCTATTTCGGTCCCTATTCCACGACACCACCTCCTTGCTGCATCCTGACTTTTCATCCTTCGCGCCGCTGATTGAACAGGAATTCGAACAAGAGGATATCCCGAGGGGTCGTCAGTTTAGGGTTGGGAGCGTCGATTTCGATCAGCGAGACCGGGAGATTTGTGGCTTCGATTGCAGACAGGTCATCCGTAACGTGCAGGCCGCTCTCGATTGTACTTCGATACCCCTCGATAATGACCGGCATCTGGAATCCCTGAGGCGTTTCCGTCGCCCACAGGTTTGAACGGCTAAATGTCTCAAGAGTGTATCCACTCTCCGAAGATTTAGCCTGTTTGATCGTGTCGGTGACTTTTCGAGCGACGCAGGCAGCACCCGAGTCTCTCGAGGCTTTTGCCACGGTATCAATCGTTTCAGGATCTATGAAAGGGCGAGCACCATCATGAATGAGGACCACGTCGCAATCCGAACTCAATTTCGATAGCCCTGACCAGACTGAGTCCTGGCGCCTTTCACCTCCCTGGACCCATTCGACACGCCGAAACGCATCGACTGGAATAAATGGTTCGACAGACGTCTTTTGTGCGTCGTCCCGATAGACTACGATTATTGAATCTATTGTTTCACAGCTGGCAAAGGCCTCGATTGAATAACGGAGAACCGGTTTGCCGCAAATAGGGAGAAGCATCTTGTCAGGAATGGATTCCCCCATACGAGCGCCTGAACCGCCGGCCAAAAGGATCGCAGTAGCGGATGGTGACGGTGAATTCATAGACGAGCTCGAGACATTTTATCGTATAGGAGTTGCGGAACTAACGTAGGTCTTCGAGAACCGATTTCACTACGGACTCGGGATCTTCCGCTTGGTAGATGGGTCGTCCCACGACGATGAAATCCGCTCCTTGTTCCGCGGCAAGTCGAGGGGTCATAATGCGTTTTTGATCGCCTGCGTCGGCACCCACCGGCCGAATGCCGGGAGTTATTAGCTTAAATTGATTCCCATGTATGGATTTGACCTTGGCAGCTTCATGAGGAGAACAAACAAGTCCACTCAAACCGGCATCACTTGCAAGGGCGGTTAGTGCGGATACCTGCTCTGCCGCGGAGCGGTTCACCCCGATTCCTGCGAGGGCTTCATCGTCCATGGAAGTTAAGACGGTAACTCCGAGAAGCTGTAGTTCCGGTTTGTGATCGCGCTGCGACCTCACGGCCCACTCTATCATCTCCCTCCCGCCACAGGTGTGAATGGTTAGCATATCGATCGGGAGCTCGGAAATGGAGGCGATGGCTTTGGCAACGGTGTTGGGAATGTCGTGAAGCTTGAGGTCGAGGAATACCTTTTTGCCGAGATCTGAAATCTCACGAACGTACTCCGGGCCATACTTCGTGAACATCTGGAGCCCGATCTTTACCCAATTCAGACTTTCGCCGGATCTCTTGACGAGCTCGATCGCCTTGGACCGATCGTCGATATCCAAAGCGAGGATCAGTTCGCAGTTACTTGTTTGATCAAAATTTTTGGTCATCGAAAAACGACAATGAAGTCCTTTTATCGTTTCATGCAAAGGCAAACGACCGAGATCGGTTTGAGAGCTTGCCCTATTGGTCCGAAAAAGCACGGTTTAGTACTTGCTAAGAGGGTGCCATGGAAATCGTGATCTCCAGTCCTGCGAAAATTAACCTGTCGCTTGCCGTGACTGGGTTGCGTGCGGACGGGTTTCACGGGCTAACGAGTCTAGTGGCCCCTTTAGCTTTTGGCGACCGAGTTTCGTTGACGGTTGAGGCGGGCAAAGAGGGGATTTCCCTTAAATCGACGGATCCGCATCTGCCCATTGACGACCAAAACATAGCTTGGCGGGCGGCGGACCGGTTTCTGCGCAACTTTGGGTTTGAGGCGAGAGTCGATATAAGAATCGAGAAAAGTATCCCGATTGGAGCGGGACTCGGAGGGGGCAGCAGCAATGCGGCATCCGTTTTAAAGGGTCTAGCGGCACTTCTAGACATTCAAGATGACTCTGTTTTGGAGGTGCTCGCAGGGGAATTAGGCTCGGATTGTCCGCTCTTCCTGAAATCGGAACCACTCATTATGAGAGGCCGCGGAGAGGAGATTGAGAGATTGGGCGAGGTGTTAAGGCAATCGTTGCTTGGTCAATCCATCGTATTATTTAAACCGTCATTTGGGATCTCAACAGCCTGGGCCTACCAGTCGCTTGCGTGTTTGGGAGCTTATGCTGACCAAGTGGAAACTGAAAACCGACTGGAAGCATGGAAAAGCGGGAATCTCCCGTTGGGTAATCTTCTAATGAATAGCTTTGATCCAGTTGTAGGAAACAAATATCCTAGTATCTCGCTTTTGCTGGAACTCATTCGGGAAAAGACAGGGTCGCCGTGCTTGATGTCGGGTAGTGGAAGCTGCTGTTTTGCGCTTTGTGATCCAAACACGGAGGACCCTATTAGAGAGCTGGTAGCCGAATTTTGGGGTGAAAGGGCGTTTTTCCGCTCGACTCGCATTTCAGATATAGGGTTGACGGGGACAGAAGGTTTTTCATTTTAGAGCACAGCGAAAAGGGGAAATTATTTTGTGGAGTACAGTTTCCGTCGCTTTTGAAGCGTTGAGAGTCGATGGATAGCAATAAAGCAAAAGAAGTTGAGTTTACGGGGATTGCTGCATCGCCGGGTATCGCTCATGGACAGGTGTCGCTACTGCGAGAGAAAAAGATATCTGTTCCCAAATACAAATTGTCATCTGATCGGTTAGAATCGGAGACCGAGCGCTTTGAGAGTGCCCTTCTCGCTACTCGAATGCAGATCCAGGCGATAAGAGATGAAGTTCAAGCGAGCCTAGGTGAAGATGAGGCGAGAATTTTTGATGCTCATTTGCTAGTGCTCGAAGATCAGGCGTTAATCGGCGAGACGATTCGAGAGATGGAGTCCTCCGTGGAAAATGTTGAGTCCTGTGTTTGGAGAGTTGGGAATCGTTACATAGAGGCTTTTGGTCAGATTGACGATGAGTACCTGCGTGAACGTGCCAGTGACCTTCGGGACGTGCTAAGGCGGCTCATCAGCAACTTAACGGGGCAATCACTCGAAAATGCGGATCGGATGAGCGACAAGCACGTCGTAGTCGCCCACGATATCGTGCCATCGGATTCAGCGAGGATTGACAAGAGTCATCTGCTGGGTCTGGCAACGGATGCGGGTGGCAAAACAAGCCACACGGTGATTGTTGCTCGGTCTATGAATATTCCAGCCGTTGTCGGTCTGGGAAACGTGTCCGAACAGATCAAGCCGGATGACATTGTTTTGGTGGATGGCTTTGAAGGCAGAGTTGTGGTCAACCCTAGTGAGGCTACCCTCTACCGTTACGGCAAAATCAAGGACGAGCATGCGTCGATAACAAAGCGGCTGATTGCGTTATCCCAAAACGTCTCTCAGACGAAGGATGGGCATCCGATACAATTGATGGCCAATATAGAGTCTGAGCACGAAGCAAAGCGGGCTGTCGAAATTGGAGCAGATGGAATTGGGCTCTTCCGCACGGAGTACCTGTTTTTGAATTCCAAAGTGCTCCCCACCGAAGAGCAGCAGTATGAGGCCTACAAAAATACGGTGGAAACAATGAACGGGCTTCCGGTCGTTATACGAACTTTTGATTTAGGTGGCGACAAGATATCCAAAATTCCTGAGCTCGGAAGGATAGGGGAGTCGAATCCGTTTCTTGGTTACAGAGCGATTCGATACTGCTTAGACAATATCGAATTTTTCACGACACAGTTGCGGGCTATTTTGAGGGCGAGCGCACACGGGGATATACGTATTATGTATCCGATGATCAGTGGTGCACCTGAACTGGAACAGGCTAATGAATATCTTGAAATAGCCAAAGATCAGCTCCGCGGCGAGAGCATTCCTTTTAATGAAAACCTGTCGGCGGGTTCGATGATCGAAATTCCAAGCGCCGCTACCGCTTGCGATACCCTAGTGGCCGGATCTTCATTTTTTAGTATAGGATCAAATGATCTGATACAGTACCTTATAGCGGTCGATCGGTTAAATGATCGTGTCGCCCACTTGTACGAGCCGACTCATCCGGCGGTAATTCGGACCTTGGCTCAGGTCGTCAAAGCAGGTCGAGATGGAGACAGGGAAGTTTCTATTTGTGGCGAAATGGCGGGAGATCCCGTTTTGGTTCCCATGCTCATTGGAATGGGAATTGAGTCGTTAAGCATCGCACCTGGATTGCTGCCGAACGTGAAGTTTGTAGTGCAAAGCATGACGCTCAAGGAGGCGAAAGATCTGGCGAAAATGGCATTTTCCGAGTCGGATAGCACAACTATCTATGAAAATCTTTTGGTGTTTTATAAAGAGCGAATGGCGTCCCTCTATTGAGGACGAGATTGTGACCACTATCTAAAAATTAGCACAGCTATCTTTTGATACCGGTAGCTAGAAGGGTCTCGAAGCCAGGCTCGCCCGCTTCTTTGGATACGACCGATACGGCAACATTCTCAAAGCGGGCACCTTTCAGCCAAGAATGCAGCTTTTTTTCGGAGAATCCCAACCAGTTGTCTGCGTATAGTTCTCGGGCCTTCTCGAACGTGTGTTCCTTCAAGTCGAGAATCACAACTCTGCCGCCCAGTTTAGTAATTCGATAGGCTTCTTCGATTGCTTTCTCTGGGCGATTGGCGTGATGGAGGGCCTGGCTTAGTAAGGCAATATCCACTGACGCGTCGTCGAGCGGGACGGCCTCGATGTCACCCAGCAAATACTGGAGATTCTCCAGTTGGTTTTTTTCCGCGAGCTCTTTTCCGACCTCGACCATCCGGGTGGAGTTGTCGATGCAATAAACCTGTTCGGCCTGTCTCGCGATCAACTGGGAAATCATTCCTTCACCTGCTCCAAGATCAGCCACAACTACTTTCGGAACCAGATGCAAAAGCATATGGCCAATGCCTTCCCATGAACGTCCAGGACAGTAGTTCTTGCCGAGCCTGCCCGCGATCAAATTAAAGTACTCTTCTGCGATTTTGCGGCGCCTCTGGATTACTCTTTCCAAATTCTCATTATCTTCGAGGAGTTCAGGGGAACCTGAAACAGAGTTAATGGCAGCAGCAATCAGTTCTGCCTCCCATTTCACAAGTGACGTCTTGATTGAGTAGAAATTCTTTTTCCCGTCTCGCCGATCTACGACGAGTTCAGATTGTCTCAGAATAGCCAGTTGGGATGAAATCCGCGATTGCGACATGTTGAGAGCCTCCTGTAGCTCAGCTACCGATAACTCTTCCTGACTCAACAGCCCCAAAATACGCAGCCTTGTGGGCTTTGCCAATATTTTGAGAGTATCCCAAGCCATCTTCATGGGGAAAGTAAGAATTAAGAATCTAATTATAAGAAGGAAAAAACGCTATGGACGGACTCGATCCGAACAATTCAGCCAAGAAAAACCGCGATCCCTCTGTAGGACCGCGGCCTGGGAAAAATGATTTGGCAGTGGATTTACTACTTGGCGACTAGGTCAACGAAACGTTGGATTGATATTATTTTCAGCAAGCTATCGACTCCCTCGATATGTAGTTCGACTTCGTCCCCAGGAGATTTGCCGAGCAGAGCAGTGCCGAGAGGCGTTTTGTAGGAAATGACTTCCTTTTCCGGATCGCTGTCCCAAGCTCCTAGAATGGTATAAGTGATCTCTTTATTGGTCGTTTCATCGAGGAGATTGACAATGCTACCGATGCCTACCATCTCGGTTCCGATCTCGCTAAAGTCGGTGATTTTTGCTCGTTGCAGGTCCATCTCAAGCTTGTTGCGTCGTGCAAGCAACAATGACTGATCTTGCTTGGCCATCTTGTATTCAGAATTTTCTTTCAGGTCACCGTGTTCGCGCGCGACGCCGATGGCCTTACTGTTTTCAGGAATCTGCTTGGTGACAAGATCGTCGTACTCAGCCACAGCCTTGTCGTAGCTTTCGCGTGAAACGATGAGCCCGGTCGCTTTGGTTTCCTCACCTGTTTCCAGCAATGACTGAACGGCAGGGAATATCTTGATGAATCGAGCGAGCAGAGACTTTTTCGTTAATTCCTCAAAACCTTGGTTTAGCAAGAGATTGTTGGCGAGGTCCCGTGCGGTTTCCGAATCCGCTTCAGCGAGCAGGTCTGGAATGAGCTCCGTATCTTCGCTAAGAATATCAGCCAGAGGAATGCGTCGGGAAGTCACGATTTGAAGCGCCTCATAGTCTATCGCATAGAAAATAGCATTGAGCAGGCGAGGCTTGATCATTGGTCGAACCAGATTTCCGAATTTGCGGGAATTCCGATTTTTCACGATCCAGAGCAGAACGGGCTCTTTCAGGTTCTGTTCGGTTTGCCAGCGCTCGAATGTTTCGAGAAGATCCTGATCGAAGCCGTTCAGCAGAAGGAAGTTGACGCAGTCAGTTGTGAGTTTCCCGCTGCTGGACTTCAACAGACTGAAGGAGATTTCTTTCCAGTCCGCGGGATGAGCCTCCTTGATGAGCTCTAAGGCCCGGGTATGGAGATTGGTCGCCAAGTCATCTAGGATTTCATCGAGCCCTTCGATGTCACTGACGAGATCTACCAATACCGGTTCAAACTCGGCAATGTCTACCTCGAGAATTTTAGCCAAATCATTGCGAATCCAAGCCCCCTTCAGCGTTTCAGCGGGTGTGAGCTGGTTACTTTCTTTAACGGCAGTCGCTAAACCATGAAGAACGGCGGGAAGATGCTCTTTTATATCCGGATTTTCGGTCACCGCATCGAGTAACTTATCCGCGATGATTACTCGTCGTTTGGCGGATTGGGTCGCATTGTACTCCTCCAAAAGTTCATCCTCGATGCTGACAGGTTCGTCCCGCAGAACGTACATGCCGGTTTTGCGCGGCGGAACCGCGATTCGAGGATCTTTGGCCAGAATTTTTTTAGTGGCGGTCCACCATTTCTTAAATTTGATTGGATCACCGATAACTTGAGAAAGGATGCTCTCAACCTCAGTGGCACTTGTGGCTCCGTTCGGATATTGCTTGAGGACCTCCACAACGAGGTCTGCCTGTTGTTTTGCAATCATCTCCGTGATTAAATCTGGCTCGGTCTCTTTGCGGGCTAGCAAATGCTCCGGAGGAAGGACCTGCATCGTGACGACGCAGAAGCCAGGATCCATCCGGTGACCTTCTTTCCCCTCGAAATCGATGATCAGCTTTGAGCTGGCAGCATCGTATTCCTTGATCTGGCCAAATCCCCAGCTTTGATGGATACAGTAGCGTCCGGGCTGCATTGACTCGAGCTTTGCCTTAGCAGGCTTCAGCTCGGGTTTCCGCGTAATGAGTTCTAATACGGCTTCTTCGTTCATCTGAAGTTATGAGAATAAAAGCTTAAGAGAGGCGGCTTTTTATGCAGTTGTCAACGAGCGACTATTCCCTCAACAACATCTCCCTTGCAAATGAACGACTCATCTTGGAGCTGTGCGGTCGAATTGACCAGCAGATTTCTCAATAAACCCGCACGGTTGTCTCATTTGCTTGAGCGATTGTCAGCCGATATGGACCCTGGCAGTCGACGGCGTTGTCAGTTCCTTTTGTTCGGTGTAGTCCGAAATTTGTCTTTTCTGGAGTCAAACTTAGATGCTTTCCTGAGGAAGCGCCCTCGACTAGGAATGTGGGCGGCGTTTTTGGTTACCAGCTATGAGCTCATGGCCAACTTGGGAAAATCAGCCCAGATCGTCGACTATGCGGTGGGCAGGATCGGCAAGAAATTCAGCAAATCCGAAAAGGCACTCGCTAACGCGGTCCTGAGAAAAGTGGCTCAAGGGATTGCAGAATCGAAAGAAACGGTTCCATCCGATTGCTTATCGATGGCGATTCAGTATAGCCACCCGGCTTGGCTAATCGACCGCTGGATTAAGCAATTCGGCTTCGAGGATGCGTCCGAGCTAGCACGTTGGAATCAAGAAGAGCCTGATACATACTTTCTTCCTCTAGAGGGTGCCAAGGCTGCTGCGCTGGGCCAGTCAACTGATTGGGATCCCTATCGGAAGGGCACTGATACGAATTGGAGCGAGTTGGCAGAAGCCCTCAAGGCAGGATCTATCTATATTCAGAACCCAGGAGCGAGACTGGCGCCCAATCTGATCGTGAAGCACTTTCACGATGGCCGCATTCTTGATCTGTGCGCAGCTCCTGGTGGCAAGAGTTTCTACCTTGATAAGATATTAAGGGAGTCGATTCGGGAAATCGTTTGCGTTGATCTTCCAGGACCCCGTTTCGAGCGACTCCATACCAACATAAAACGGTCTGGATCTGGAAGGCTTAGGAGTTTGGCGGCCGACCTCTTTGAATTGGACGATAAAGAGCAAGGGCGGTTCGAGGCCGTCTTACTGGATGCCCCATGCAGTAATTCTGGTGTTCTGCAAAAGAAGCCGGATGCGAAATGGCGCCTTTCGATCGAGAGGATTTCCGATCTGGTAGCCTTGCAGTTTAGAATGTTGACCAAGGCTTCCGAACTGGTGGGTGAGAATGGACTGCTGGTCTACAGTACCTGCAGTTTTGATGTCGAAGAGAACGAAGGGGTCGTTAATCGTTTTCTCGATTCGGAAATGGGTCGGAGATTCAGTTTGGTCGAGCGGGTCGCTAGCAAACCCTGGATTACGAGACACGATGGAGCGGGTGCTGCTCTGCTGCGCCGGCAGGGCTAGTTCTCAGCAGGCCTGGGCAGGCGACTGCAAAGGAAGGCTGCCACGACGGTGATTATGGCCCCCACCAGGTAGAGCTGGAGTGAGCCGAACCACCAGAAAACGAAGCTGGCGAGTAGCGGTCCAATCGCCCGAGCGAGGGATCCGATTGCCCGAAAAGTCCCCAGGGCACGCCCTTGCTCGAATTCGTCGGCGAAAAGAGACACGAGCGATGTTAGCGTTGGGCTTGCGACGCCGACACCGAACGCAAGAAACGCAAGTCCGACATACAAAACAGAAACGCTCGAAGCGATCCCCAGAATGACGAGCCCGGTCGCAACCAGTAGAAGACCAGCGATCGCACCGCGTTTTTCTCCCAGTTTGGGAGCAAGTTGTCGTACGATGCCACCCTGTACCAGAACGAGAACGAAGCCTACGAAAACCATCATCAAGGCGTTTTGTGCGGCACTAAATCCAAAACGATCCGCTCCGAGGAAGGTCAGGGTGAATTCCATTCCGGCGAAAGCGAACATGAAGACGAAGTAGGCTAGATTGGTTTTCCTGATAGCGGGAGGAAGCTTATCGGTGAGGCGAGCAATCGGGTTGCGGGATTCCGAACTCTCTCGATTTTCGTCTGAAAGTGATTCCTTAAATCGAGCCTTCACCCAGAGGAAATTTAGCAACGCCAGCCCCGCTGCCACAAATGCTACGACGGAGAAAGGGTTGATTCCGTATCTAGCCCACTCCGGATGTGACTCAAGCAAATTGAACTGGCTTAAGAAGCCTCCCAAAGCGGGTCCCAGAATGAACCCAAGTCCGAAAGCGGCTCCTACGATCCCCATTCCTTTTGATCGGTTTTCTTTGGTGGTGATGTCAGCGACCGCTGCTGTGGCGACCGAGATGTTGCCGCTCATGCAGCCCCCGACAAAACGGGCTATCACCAATGTTAAAAAGGTTCCAGCAAACCCCCACAGGATATAGCTGGCGAAAACCCCCAGAGTGGTAATAAGGAGTATAGCGCGTCGGCCTTTCTTGTCCGAAAGGCTGCCCCAAATCGGGGCAAAGAAAAATTGTAGAAAGGCATAGAGCGAACCCAGTATCCCTCCGAATAAAACCGGGGTAAAGCGGTCTCCGGCTCCGGTGGCGGCAGAAAATTCGTCCAGAAATAGAGTGAGGCTGTTGAGCAGTCCGCTTTGCCCATAGTATTCGAGAACAGACGGAAAAAGGGGAAAGATGATACTAAACCCAACGAGGTCTAAGAAAATGGTTAAGAATATGACGCCCAGCGATAGCGATTTCTGACCGTTTTGGGGTTGTTTTGATTGTATGCTCAAGTCGGTGGTTTATTGTCGTCTCGCCAATTGAGCGCAAGATTTTAGTCGCTTTGGAATCGGGAAGCACGGATGCCTCGCTATCTGGGAAACCAGAATTCCTTGTTCGAGGGGGTAGATGTATTCGAGCTCATCTGGGGCAATCCCGCTCAAAACGACAATTGATCGGCATCGGATATTGCTTCGATCTCCAGCGATACTCCGATTATCACGACAGCCTTATTGCCTCGAGTTCCAGGTTTCTGTTCCCGCATGATAAACTCCTCAATTTTATTGGCAGAGATGCTTCTCGTTTTCCGAAGGGGCTATCCCTTGGTTCCTTTGAGCGTGTCATTGCTGACGGATACCGATTGGGTTCGACGAATAAGATTCCAATTAGCCTAATTAAATACCGCGGGGGCAGTCTTGGAAAAATTAAACCAAAGATGGCGGCGAAAACAAGGAAAAGGCCGGGCACATCGGTTGGGTCAAAAATGGAATAGGAAAGGTGGTGAGAAAAATTAGTTCGAATACGCAAATGAACACGGCGACCTCCAGAGAGCCTATGTTGAAACCAGGAGCAGGAATTTCAAACTGCAAGCTGGGTCCATAGTATTTGATGTGCAGTTTTAGTACAGCATGAGGATTCGGAATCTCGTTGGTTTCCAGACCTTTTTGAATTTGTCCTTTATGCTCCCACCCAGTAGATCCACTTCCCGGATACGTGTTGAGCTAGATTTTTCGTCATGAATAGGCAATGACAAGAATTTCGCGTTTTCTTCGGTATCGCTTCTCACATTCTTTTCAGAGCGAATCTGAGAAATGTCGAATTAGTTGTCATCGCTCCCTGCCAAACGAACCGGATGGTAGGGGCTTGGCGACAAGCAAGTCGCCTTTGACGATAGTGATGGCCCGAGGTACAACGAGACAATCATTAACAACGGTGGATGTGTCCACTACGACATCATCATTCTCATATGAAAAAACCGCCTTACGTCCAAAGGGCTTCTCCTCCTTATTCCTGTGGACATCCAGAATGTAGCCTTGCATCTCCACGGCGTTGAGCCGATCGTCCTTATCCCAGGCGATCGTTACTTGGTCATTCTCGATTGGTTCCGAAGCGAAGAGCTCCAGTCAAAATCCGGGGGCTAGCTGGATGCTTTCGACACTCTCTTGCAAAGCAAGAATCGGTGCCGGCCGAAAGTTTACTTGCTTCCAGATCTCCGCTTGCACATCTCCACCTTTGTATTTTCTGTCACCAGAATGGCTTCAAGCTGTAGCTGTAATGATAGCGGGCGAGCAATGGGCTAATCGTTGCGAATAATGGTTTTTTTGGCTTATTGAAATGGTATCGATCTTTGGGCAGCGTTGTAAAATTGGTATAGAAGTAAACGCCGAGGGGAAAATCGGTAGGCGTTCTTTCCGTTCGATTTAATCACACGAATTAGGAAGAACGAACCGGCTAGTACTCCAAAGGTAGCGGGCGATCTGGGTGTTCTATCTATGGACGTTAGTTGTTACACCGGGCCAGTCATCGGTGCGGAACGGGGTTGCTGGGAGACCTTCCCGACTATACACGTTACAGTCGGGGTTGTTGGCCCAGGCATAACGTACCGCAACTGGATTTTCCACCGACTCGCTCCAAACTTCTATCGTATCCTCATCCACAATCCGGGCGGAGGCCCAAAAAAACTTCTGGTCTTTTCCAGCGATGGAAAAGCCAACCGGCTCACGGGTGTCGAAAGTGTAAAGGCCACGGGCACCAACATGGTCGAGATCGATTGAGATTTTCGAGCCGTTAATTTGCATCGATCTGTACCGTGGGCTTTGGTGGGCGACGTCTATTCCATAGTCTCGGGCTAGTGCCCACCTGGCTAGTCGATTGGCGACGGTGTGTTTGTCGCGCGGGTGAATGTCGCGACCTTCGCCGACGTCGATGATGACCGCTTGACCTGTGTGGCGGAGCTTGTCCATCGTCATGGTTTGGGCTTCCCTCAGCTCCGGCCAGTCCGCCTCTTGAGGCTCCGAAACCCGTTCTCTAAAATCGGCGAGTTGTACATAGTAGAAGGGAAAATCGCCTTGGCCCCATTCGTCTCGCCAATGTTGAATCATAAGCGGAAAAAGATGCCTATACTGGTAGGCTCGGCCTGCGTTGGCTTCGCCCTGATACCAGATTGCCCCTTTGATTCCGTATCCAATGGTCGGTTTCAAAACGCCGTTGTAGATATTGGCGGGACGATGCTGACCTACGATGGGATTGCGTGGGGCCCTCGGCCTGGTGCCTTGGCTTCCCCCTTTCTTCCATTCGGTGATTTTCACCTCGTAGTCCGCGACCGCCTTTGCGTGATCGTAATTTGCTTCCGTTTCCTTCCATCTGCCAAGCAATTCAGAGTAGCGTTTGTCTTTGCGAAGGACATCGCGTCGTATCCAGGCTTCGGCTGTGGAGCCTCCCCAAGCATTGTCGATAAGTCCAACTGGGACCCCCAATGCTTGATGCAATTGTAGGCCGAAGCGGTAGCCGACAGCGGAAAAGTCCTTTACAGTATCGGGAGCAGCGTGGGCCCACTCGCCATCGAAGTCCTTCTGCGGTTCTTGAGTTCCCACTTGCGGAACGGAAATCAGTCGAATCTCAGATTGGTTTGCGGTTAGGGCTACTAAGTCTCCGTCATATGAATTCTGCACCGGCCAAGCCATATTGGACTGCCCTGAGCATATCCAGACCTCCCCTACCAGCACATCATCGTATGTGATCGTATTTTTGCCCTTGATCGTCAAGCGGTGCGGCCCGCCGGCAGGAATTGGCTTGAGGGTCACTTTCCAGTTGCCATCTCGATCCGCTTTAGTCGTGTGTGCTTGGCCGCCGATCGCGATGGTTACCTTCTCGCCCGCTTCTGCCCAGCCCCAAACCGGATTATCGTGGTTGCGCTGGAGAACCATATGATCGCCGAAAATTGACGGGGTTGAGACCTTGGCGCTTAATGGAATAATTCCAAGTATTGAAGTGAGGCAAAGTACGCAGCAAATGAGTTGGCGATTCATATTTGGGGTCAATCTAGAATATCAATGAGACTTAAAAAGGGACTGTTTTATAATAGCTTGGCTGAGGGTCAATATTCAATGGGGTAATCGGCTCTTTGCGGTCCAATTGACTTGCCTGTGAAGTCGGTAAACGGCTTTGTTTTTGATATCCGATGAGAAGTAAGCTAGCTAGATTGATTCTAATGCTCGTCCTGGTTTCAGGCACGATCGTCTTGCTTCAACGCGAGGATAGTCCCGGGACGTTGGAATTTGCTCAGGGAGAGGTTCAATTCAATCGCGATATTCGGCCCCTGTTTTCGGAAACTTGTTTCAATTGCCACGGGCCTGATGAGCACTCGCGCGAAGCGGAGCTGCGGTTTGATTTGCCTGAAAGTGCTTTCTCTGAGCGCGATGGGGGTGTGTTTGCTTTAGTTGCGGGTTCCCCCGAGAAAAGCGAAGCGTGGAGGCGGATTGTGAGCGACGACCCCAATCTTATTATGCCGCCCCCGGATTCCCATTTCACGTTGAGCGACACGCAGAAAGGAACGATCAAAAGGTGGATCGAGTCTGGTGCCAAGTACCAAGATCATTGGGCGTTTGAGACCCCTCGAAAGGCACCGCCTCCGGTCGCAGATAGAGCAGGGTGGGATCGATCCGCAATTGATCGATTTGTCCTGGCTAAACTGAAATCGGAAGGACTCTCTCCGAGCGAGCCAGCGGACAAGCGGACGCTGATTCGCCGTTTATCCTATGATTTGTTGGGCCTGCCGCCTAGCCTGGAAGAGTTGTATCAGTTTCTTGATGATGACCGCCACGATGCTTATGAGCTTCTGGTAGATCGAATCCTCGATTCGCCCCACTATGGTGAGCGGATGGCACTCGCCTGGCTCGATCAGGCCCGATATGCGGATACTAATGGCTATTCTCGGGATGGCGCACGCACCATGTGGGTTTGGCGGGACTGGGTGATTCAGGCCTACAATGAGGATAAGCCTTATGATGTCTTTTTGCGGGAACAGCTAGCGGGAGACTTGCTTCCGGATGCGACGGAAGCGCAGATCGTGGCGACCGGGTTCAATCGCAACCACATGATAACTGCCGAGGGTGGAACTATAAAATTGGAGAATTTGACTAACTATGCGGTGGACCGAGTGAAGACGACCTCGGAAGCGTTCCTTGGGCTGACGATGGCCTGCGCTCAGTGCCACGATCACAAGTACGATCCGATCTCGCAAGAAGACTTTTACCGCATGTTCGCTTACTTCAATAGACTCAGTGATAAGGGGATTGATGGTGCGGGTGGCAAGAATGCAGAACCGATTATTCATGCGAAATCACCTATGCATCACAAAGATGTGAGTACGATACGAGATACAATTGAATTTCTTAAATTGGAAAGACGGAAACGAGCGTCGAGACTGCAGAGCGATTGGGAATCAAGGGAGCGAGAGAGCTTGGAGCAACTTGGTCAGGATCTGGCATTCTATGAATTAAAGCCTTTAATGGTGAATAACCCAAATATTCCTCCTTCGATGGTCGAGTTTCAAGAGAACGGGACGGTGTTCCTGAAGCAGCAGTCGATCGCACCAAGAGGGACGTTTTATTCCTTTGCTTGCTCCTTGGAGGAAGTTCCGGATTCTTCCATAACGGGCCTTCGCATCGAAATCTTGCCGCACCCTGAGGTAAACGAAGGCTCCTTGGGATATGGCAAAGAAGACGAATATGGAGCGTTTGGAATTTCTGCCGTTTCCGTCTCGGCAGGGAAGGTTCCCGTTGCCGACTTTGACCTGAATAGTGAGGTTGCTCTCAAGGATGCGACCGCGAGCTATTCCCACGATGACTATCCGGCCCGGGCAATACTGGACCCCCGATGGTCCACGGCGTGGTCGCCTCTTGGAAAGGTCAGGAAGTCGCAGCATTTAACCCTCACGTTTGAAAAGCCGGTAGACCCAAGAGAGGCTCCTTATTTCTCCATTATGGTAAACTTTCAGCAGATCGCCAATGCGGGGCATTTTAAAATGATGGCGATGACGGGCAAGGACGATGGAACGAATATCCCTTTCTCAATTCAGCGTATATTGAACAAACCTTCCAAGGAGCGAACCCAAAGTGAGATCGTGGAGATCGCAAATTACCACGAACTACATGATCCTGAGCTAGAGCGTTTGAATACCGATATTGCCACCTATCGTAGACGTCTCAGTGAGATGACCGAAGCGTATCCTGTCCAAGTAATGGATACGGCTAAGAAACCCAGAAAGACGTATATTTTAAACCGTGGCAGTTATGATCAGCCGGGTCGAGAAGTCGAGCCGGGCGTACCTGCTTTTCTTCCTCCTCTACCTGAAGCCGCTCCCGGCGATCGTCGCGCACTCGCCGATTGGTTCACCGATCCTAGTCATCCCCTGACGAGCCGAGTAGCAGTAAATCGGATTTGGCAACTCTTTTTCGGCAATGGGTTCGTGTCCACCTCTGCTGACTTTGGGGCTCAGGGAGAATGGCCAAGCCATCCAGAGTTGCTCGATTACCTTGCAGTTGACTTCATTGAAAACGGCTGGAGTGTAAAGGCCCTCGTTAAGCAGATTGTAATGTCGCAAACGTATCGACAGCGATCGGATGTTATTCAGGAGCAGAGTTCCGTTGATCCTGATAATCGCTTGTTGTCGAGAGGGCCCCGATTTCGACTACATGGTGAATTTATTCGCGACACCGCACTAAAGGCTAGTGGGCTTCTCAATGATTGGATTGGAGGGTCGAGCGTGAAGCCGTACCAACCTAGAGGGATATGGCGCGAAATCAGTCATTACGGTTCTGTCAAAGATTTAACTCAGGTATTTGTCCAAGACCAGGGTCTTAATTTGTACCGAAGAAGCCTCTACACCTTGTGGAAACGAACAAGTCCTCCACCATCAATGATGGCGTTTGATGCCCCGAATCGGGAGCTTTGCGTCATGCAACGTGAGACGACAAATACGCCTCTGCAAGCACTGACTCTGTTAAACGATCCGCAATTTGTGGAAGCAGGGCGAGTATTCGCAGAGCGAATATTGCAAGAGCTGGTTGACGCCGCGGATAGGGATCGCGTTTCCCTGGCTTTCGAAACCGTAACAAGTCGGTTGCCGCGCAGTGATGAACTGGAGGAATTGGTAAAAGCTCTAAAAGAGCAGCGGGTTTATTTCGAGCGAAACGAGAAAGCGGCCCTGGCCGTTCTTGGAGTCGGAGAAGCGATGCGAAACGGTAGCGTAGATGTAGCCGATCACGCGGCCTTTTCCGTGATCGCCAATCTGATTTTCAATCTAAGCGAGGCCGTGACAAAGGGATGACCATGATGGACTTTAATCTCGAATCGATCGACATTTGGCAACTGTAAGCATTAGCTCGCGAACAACATGGACCCTTTCATCGACTTTCATCGTAAGCTAACACGACGTTCGCTCTTTGGCCGAATGGGAAAAGGGCTGGGTGGTATGGCGCTGGGGTGTCTGATGATGCCACGGCTTCTGGGAGGTAGGGAACTGGACCAGTCGGAGCCGGGTGGTTCGTCATTGCTGAGGAATTTGCCACACTTTGCCCCGAAGGCGAAGCGAGTGATTTACCTGTTTCAGTCGGGTGGACCTTCTCACATCGATCTGTTCGATTACAAGCCGAGCATGCGGGATCTGCATGGGGTTGAGCTTCCAGACTCAGTGCGCGGAAACCAGCGAGTAACAGGCATGACTCAGAATCAGTCGAGTTATCCGTTTGTTGCGCCCCATTGGGATTTCAAACGGTGCGGCAAAAATGGAGCTTGGATCAGCGATCTCCTTCCTTACACTCAGAAAGTGGCGGATGATTTAACCATTATCCGGGGAATGAACACGGAAGCGATCAACCATGATCCTGCGGTGACCTACATCAACACGGGTTCGCAACAAATGGGTCATGCGAGTTTGGGGTCTTGGCTCAGTTACGGGTTGGGCAGTGATAATCAGGATCTCCCGGCGTATATGGTATTGTTATCGCAAGGGTCGGGCAAAAACCCCGGTCAGCCGCTTTTTTCCCGTTTGTGGGGGAACGGTTATCTGCCATCTAGTTTCCAAGGCGTGAAGCTGGGGTCCGGTACGGACCCGGTTTACTTTCTGCAAAACCCTCCAGGAGTGGATCGCGGGCAGCGGCGAAAGGCGTTGGATCGTTTAGAGACCCTGAATAGAGCCTACGCTAGGCAGGTGGGAGATCCGGAAATTCACGCCCGCATCGACGCCTATGAAATGGCTTACCGCATGCAGACGTCGGTTCCGGATTTGATGGATTTGAGCGATGAACCCGAGTCAACGTTCGAGCTTTTTGGAGAGGAATCGCGCAGGCCCGGAAGCTTTGCGGCTAACTGTCTTCTGGCGCGTCGTATGGCGGAAAAAGGAGTGCGGTTTGTGCAGCTGTTTCACCGGGGCTGGGATCAGCACAAGAAACTGACTACCCAATTACCCAAACAGTGCCGCGACGTGGACCAGCCATCGGCGGCTTTGATAAAGGACCTCAAGCAGCGCGGGCTCCTGGATGAAACCTTAGTCGTTTGGGGAGGCGAGTTTGGCCGTACTGCCTACAGTCAAGGGAAGCTGGGCGATGCGAGTGCAGGCCGGGACCACCATGGGCGCTGTTTTTCCATTTGGATGGCGGGCGGTGGTGTGAAAGGAGGGTTTGAATACGGATTGACGGATGACTGGGCCTACAACGTCGTTGAGGATGGAGTGCACATTCGCGACCTCAATGCGACCATTTTGAAATGCATGGGAATCGATCACGAGCGTTTCACCTACAAGTTCAGAGGTCTCAACCAGCGCCTAACAGGCGTTGAAGAGGCTAGGGTTGTGGACGATATTTTGATATAGGGAACCTTTAATTCCGCTTTAATGAGAGGGCGAGACTGTTCTCAGTCCGTCGGAAAGCCGAATGCCACAAGCACTCTCCCAGTTTGTTGCGTAAGAAAATCAGGACAACGCGGTTCGCGCCCCCGTCCAGCCCTACTTTCGAACCATTATTATCTTTGGGTATATCCGGTGGAGCTTGGTTCGATGTCGAATCTGGTAGCGGGCTATCGGAGATCGCCCGCTGCCCAAACCCCCTATTTCGATTCCAGGAACTCCATCACCCGGACGTCGTAGGCTTTGTAGCGGCCCATCCAATCGACTGCGGTCAATTCATCAGCTTCCGAAGGCCAGATAGCAGCTGACTTTCTGAATACACTTTGATCGTAGGGATAGGCTTCGCTTACGTGGTCCAGGGCGTTGATGGCCTGAAGCCGAGCCATGACGTTGGAATTGTTTAGCAAGACTTCGTTCAGAACTGGACGAGGATCTTTTTTCCCGAGTCGAGCCAAGTGCTCGGAAGCAGCGATACGGATGGAGGCGATCGGGCTCCGAGTCAACGCTTGTATGCGCCGGGTTGCTTTCTCGTCTTCAGTTTTCAATACCATGCAGTTTATCAAGGCCCAGTATTGGATAATTGGATTCTTGTTCCCGAGCAAACGGGTCAATTTTGGAAGCACTTTGTCTCCCCGATCGAGCAGGGCGTCGGCGGCGTCCATGATCTCCGCGAGTGGATATTGTAGATCGTCTCGAGCGATGTCGTAGGGTGTCTTCCCAGAGCCTCGACTCCATTCAACAAGCAGTGCTTCGGGGATAAATCCCGTATCGCGAGTTGTGAGAAGATGGTCTCGGTTGGCCTCTCGCATGCGTAGCAGGACTTCGCGATACTTGGGGTCATTGGCAAGGTTGTTGACTTCGTCGGGGTCGGCTTCGAGGTCGAAAAGCTCCTCGAGTGGAGCCGGCAGAAAGAACGCGCTTTGGGCGGCGGTTGTTTTACCCTGTTTGAATAATGCTTCCCATTCTCCGGTGGCAGGGTTGTCCCAGAGGTAGTTGACGTGCTGTCCAGTTGGAAGGTAGGCGAGGTAGTTGCGGATGTAGTTATAGCGGCCATCGGTCACGCCGCGTTTGAAATCGATTCTCTCGTCGGCTCGGGCTCGAAATGTGTGGGCGTATTTAGGTGCTGGGGACGTTTTTTCCCCAAGAAACGCCCGGCCCTGCATGTGAACGGGAATGTCTGCTCCTATCAGGCTGAGTATGGTAGGAGCGAAGTCGACAAACCCTACCCGTTCATCGGTTTGGGTGCCGGGTTTATGAGGCGAAAGGTGGGCCCATTTTTTGGGGAACCGTACGACGAGGGGTACGTGCGTGCCACTGTCGTAAACGAAGCGTTTGCTGCGAGGCATGATACCGCCATGGTCTGAATAGTAGAAAACGATGGTATCTTCCGCAAGACCGGCATCCTCCAGATCTTTAAGCTGCTTAGCGACGAAACTATCCATCTCCTGAATCCGCGTGTAATACGAAGCGATCCGATCGCGTACCGTTTTAGTATCCGGAAGGTAGGCGGGGACGCGAACTTGGTTTAGCGGGATTCCGGGTTTCACCGTATGACGAGATGGATGGAGCGAGCTCTCGTGAGTCAGGCCACTATTGAAAATGGCAAAAAAGGGCTTCCCTTTCGGTCGGTTTTTCCAGTGGGCATTGCGGCTGCTTTCGTCCCATCCTGGCGTATTTTGGTCTATGTTGTAGTCCTTCTTGCTGTTGTTGGTTACATAGTATCCCGCGTCTTTCAGATATTGCGGATAGATCTTCACATGCGAGGGAAGCGATGCTTGGCTACGCATGTGCTCCCCGCCGAAGGTGGGTGGATACATTCCCGTGATGAGTACCGTGCGAGCGGGACCGCAAACGGCTCCGTTAGCGTAGGCGTGCTTGTATAAAATGCCGTTAGCCGCGAGACTATCAATGTTGGGTGTCTTCCCATGTGGGTCGCCGTAGCACCCGAGGTAATCCGGGCTATTGTCTTCGCTCGTAATCCAAAGGATGTTGGGCCGATCGACAGCCGAAGCGGCTAAGCCAACCGTTAATAATAGAAATCGGGTGAGGAGAGCAAAAATTGGTTTCATATTTAGTTAGAGTAGTCGAGGATTAACTAGGTCGAACCGGACGTCCACAAGATTCCAAGGTGGTGTTCGCGGTTGAAGAGGAAGCATGAGTATCATGAAGAGGAAGTCCCAGACCGATTCCCGTAGGACAATTTGCGTAAGCCCAATGATCTTTTTCTTTTATTCCGTCTTCGTTGCGGTGGCTTTTCAGTGCAAAGGAGCCGTAATTAATCGGCGGAGATCGTCGCGATTAACTCGAATTTCTTCCTATCGCATGCTGGCTTGCACCATGTTCTTTGGTTCTTCGAATGTGCCGTCCAAACTGATCACTTTTACTTCCTTAAGGATATTGAATCCGATGCAGTCGAAGATGTTTAGTAGATCGAAAGCGGATTCCATCTCAGACAAGAAGATAGCGTCGTGATCGCCTAGGTTTTGGGTGATCTGTTCAATCATCAATGATCTACTTACAGGTATTGGTGGAATCGATCCAATGCTCTTCAAAGTGGGAAAGGGATTCATTTTTTTTGTCAATAATTCATAGCGACTATCCTCGTCCCATTTCTTGAAAGAAACACTTCTAGTTTTATTAGTTAAACGCGTTTCGACAAAACCAAGCTAGAAAACACCACTACGATGAAAATTAATATAACCTGGCTGGGACTCGCTAGCCTTTTATCTTCGGGTCGATTCGTACTGTATCAAGACGACGACAGCGCCATCGAGTTGGCCCCGTAAATGAGTCCGTTGATAAGAGCGGTCGCCCTGATCGGCGATCCGAAATTGTGCAGTAAACCCGAATGGACGCTGTGAGGTAAGAATGGATTTAACCCGGTCAGACTTTTAAAATGCTGCGTCAATGGTGTTTGGGGCTAAGCTATTCTCTTTTACGAACGGGATCTAGACATGCCGGACACATTTTGAAAGAAAAACATAGTATAGGCGAATTTCTGGCAATAACTTTGGCTTGACGTAAGGAGTGTCAGATAGTTCCATCGAATGTATCAATGCTCCATAACGACAGAATTTTCACCCTAACCCCGTGTTAAGCTTGGCCAACAAAGTTCGGGTAACACCTTAAGCAACAATGGCTTTTGGCTTGCCAGAACGAAATTCTTAAAAGCTCTCCAAAAGAGTTGGATGCTTTTACAGGCTCCTGCTTTTCTGTTTTTTAAATCTAACACCCCTGTATTCTATACAAATTAACCAAAAATAACTTTCCCTGTAAACTAGGGGAGCAGCTTCACTGGGTCATTGTATGACCGAACTGGCTGTCTCGATCCGTGTTTTAAAGGGGGCTCATCCAGATAAACGAATAACTACCAATATGATGAAAATGAATATGACTAGGCTGGCTTTAGTTGGCTTTTTAACAACGGGCTTGTTTCTGCAAGCCCAGGACGATAATGAGGTTATCGAGTTGTCCCCATTCGCGGTTGATGCTGCTGAGGACGTAGGCTATCGTGCCACAACAACCCTCGCGGGTTCGCGCGTCCGGTCCAACATCGGAGACTTGGGTGCGTCCATCGCGGTCATCACCGAAGAGTTCATGCAGGACACTGGTGCGACGGATGGTGAGTCGTTGCTCCAGTTCGTGGGGAACATGGAAGTCGGCGGGGTTCTTGGTAACTTCTCCAATACTGATACTCCAGGTGACAACGGTACAGTCGAGTCCCGCGTAAATCCACAGCGTGGACAGCGTGTTCGCGGTTTGGTCAGTGCTAACTTGACCCGCGACTACTTCCAGACGGACATTCCGTTCGACGCCTACAACACGTCTCGCGTAACGGTCAACCGTGGACCTAATTCGATTCTTTTTGGATTGGGATCTCCTGGTGGCGTGATCAACAACGGCTTAAAACGAGCTTACATCGGACAGGACAGCACAGAAGTGGCTTTCCGCTTCGACCATCGCGGTTCGATGCGAGGTACCTTCGACATTGCTCGCACCTTGGTGGACGATCGACTAGCGGTTCGTATAGCAGGCTTGCGTGAGGAGCAGAAGTACAAACAGAGACCTGCCTTTACAGATGACACCCGGTTATACGTGGCCTGGGAAGCAACGCTTTTTAAGAACGAGAATTCAAACTGGCTGGGCCGCACGTCGGTTCGCGGTAGCTACGAACATGGCAAGATAGATTCGAACCCGCCCGATGTGGTTCCTCCGAATGACGACTTCTCTTCTTGGTGGAACGGCTTGGGAACTCAGGAGGAGATTAATGCTATCCTGAGTGTTCCTGGAACGGACTTAGATGACATCGATAACGGGGCCTTATCGCAGGCCAATGTAAGGGCTCTCCTAGACTCCGGCATCGAGACCATTCCAGCCGCGTGGGATGGCACTCGAGAGGAGTTCATTGCCTTGGAAGGCCAGTTTATTCCCCGTACGACGATTGATCGCTTTAAGCGGGGCAATCCCCTGGGAGGTACCAATCAGGGAGGACGAGATAATCAAGTCAGCTCGACACCTTACTTCCTCTTCCCAGCCATCAATTTCAATTCGCCAATGGATCAGGTCCCCGGTTGGGACAACGATCCCGAATTGAGCGGAGCATTGGGCGGCTTCGGCATACAGGGCATCATGGGTCGCTGGCGTCCGAGAGGCTTCGCTACGCAGGATGTTCAGTGGAGCAAAGCAGCTACCGGCGGAACTGGCTTCACTTCCAAGTCCCTTAGAGACCGGAACGTTTTCGATTACCACAACAAAATGTTCATGGGAACAACGAACGAGATTGTGACCGATTTCGACATGAACCAGGTGTTCTTGGTGCAGGAGTTGTTCAACGGCAGCGCGGGTATCGAGTTGGCGTTCGACACTCAGACCCGTGACCAGTTCGAGTTCACACCCTTCGACCAAGGCGACCGCAAAGCGATCAAGATTGACCTCAGCGAGAACCTCTCGCCAGGTGATTCTGATTTCGACGGGGTTCCCGACCGTTTGTTCAACGAGAACTTGGGCCGTCCGGTTGTCCGCTGGAACGACAATTTCTCGAAAACTAGGGTCAACGAGCAGGACACGTTCCGTGCGACTACTTTCGCGACGGTGGACTTCCAGAACATCATGCAAAATGACAGCTGGGCCAAGTTTCTGGGCAAGCACACGTTCACAGGGCTCTATGAGGAACGCGAAAATGTCAACCTGGCCCGGCAGGTCCGCGGATCTTGGTGGGCTGACAACAGCGATTGGCCTGGTAGTGCTTACATTTCCAACGGTCTGAGCGACAATTTCCGTCGTATCGTCAAGACACAGGTTTACATGGGGCCGGACGTTCGTAGCTTTGCGAGCCCGGAGGAGGTTCGCATCACCGGTGTTCTCCAAACTCCGTTTCCAAAGATTGGGGACGAGTACGGCATCTGGTATTTCGACAACCAAGCGAAGACGGACAAGCAGGCAATCTGGCGCATCATCGAGAATGAGGGCCCAGCCACCTACAACAAAAGTCGGCTGGAGTCTGAGGCTTGGAGCTTGCAGAGCACCTTCCTTGGCGGAAACATCGTTGCTTTATACGCTGAGCGTTCGGACACGCAGGATGCGTACCTTGCACCGAATCCCGGCGGCTACGGTGCGGCAGGACGGGATGGAGCACTTCGTCTAGACTTGCCTGGTATCAACGAGGTAGACGGAACGTATAATGCGGACCTGCTTTATTTCCCGGACGTACCTGACAGTATCAATTCGGGGGATACGAGTACGAAGAGCTTGGTCGTAAAATTCCCAGAGGAGTATCTCTTTGAGCTTCCCTTTGGAATGGACTTACAGGCTCACTACTACGAGGCAGATAGTTTCCAGCCCGCAGGTGTATCGGTTAACCTTCTCAACCAGCCGTTGCCTCCTCCACTAGGAGTCACGGAAGAGAAGGGTATACAGATGACGTTCCTGGAAGGCCGCCTTTCGGTACGTTACAACGAGTTTGAGACTGCCCTGAACAACGACCGTACGAACCTCAACGGAGGTCTGAGCAATATCGGTGGACGTATTGGCTTCTACCTCGACCGTATCACATCGGCGGAGAACGACCCGTCTACCAACCTGTTTCCAGACGGCTACTCGCCTGATCCGAATGTAACTGGGAACTACGCGGACTTTTTCGCGAACCCCGGTAGTTACACGGCAGGTGATCCCTCTACGAGTGACGCGGCCAAAAAGCCAGACACCGTTCCGGACAATCGCCAGCGTCTCAGCGGTACGGGTGCAGACCTTATCGGAGCAGCATCGTACGAGGATTACTATAAAGCGATTCAAGATGCCGTGGTTCCCGAGCTCCAAGCTCTCAGAAACCACCGTGTAGAGACCCTTGAAAGCGGCGAGCGAGTGGATTTGTCTGATCCGCAACCAGGTCTGAACTCAACCCGCGATTTCGTTTCGAAGGGTAAGGAAGTCGACCTTGTAGGACAAGTGACCAAGAACTTCACGCTGTCACTCAATGTGGCCCAGCAAACGACAGTTACTTCCAACACGGCTCCGGTTGCGTATGACCTCGCTTTCGAGCAGGCTGAAAGACTGAAGCGTCCTATAGGACCGTTCGGCTACAGTCTCTGGGAGTTGCGTGGTTCTCCGTTCCAGCGTGAGTCTGACCAGATCGGTCAGCGATTCCAGAACAACGCACTCAACCGAATTATCCTTGCCAAGTCCCTTGATGGCACTCAATTGCCCGAACAACGGGAGTGGCGAGTCAATATGACGGGTCGCTACGACTTCCTAGACGGTCCCCTTAAGGGTATTCAAGTTGGTGGAAGCTTGCGGTATCAGGATAAGGTGGCCGGTGGTTACCCAAACCTACTCGATGAGTCGGGTAATGTCCTTCCTGACATTACCAGCCCTTGGTTTGGTCCTGATGATATCAATGGTGACGTTTTCGCCCGCTACAGCCGTCCTATCATGAACGGTAAGGCGGACTGGATCATCCAGTTGAATGGTCGTAACGTCTACCGCAAGAACGGTGACGAGGACATTCCGATTGAGTTCAATCCGGACGGATCTGTCACTTTTGTTCGTATCCCAGTTGAGCAACAGTGGTTCCTGACGAACACCTTTCGCTTCTAGTCGGATAAATCAAACATAACTTTCGAGACCCTCGTTTAACGACGAGGGTCTTTTTTGTAAATTCTAAAACGTAGAAGCCTCGATACGTCGGGGCGATCCTTGAGTTTTTTTTCGCGGTGTTCCATCCTTCGCGAACGCAAGGGAGGACTTTCGAAAATCGCTCCTACGATTGGCTTGATGGTATTCGTACAAATCTTATCCTCCTCTCCCTAATTTCCCTGAATCCTTAGGCTCAAAGATCTCCTGCGGACGATCGTCGGTAAAATTTGAAGCCCGATCTCGCTTGCAATCGTTCGGGTTATGTTAAAATCGGAACTTCAATGTTTCTTTTTTCGTGTCTGGCCCATCGGTCCATCCTTTGAATGGATTATCTTATGAGTACGAAAGAATCGCTTCTACCAACGAGGAAAGCTTGGCCGTTACGGTTTCTTTTACTATCGCTCGTGATGGCAGTGCAGTGCCCGTATGCCGCTCCGATTAGGGAAACGTTTTTCCAGATCACGCCTCCGGTTGAGCTCTCCCGTTTGGCGAATGAGTGGGAGCCGCAGCAGGCCTTGATTCTCAGTATTTCCTTTCCGGAAGCGATGGAGGATCTGGATATTGCCCGGAATTTCGTCAGCGTGCTGGACGCTGCTCAGCCTTATTTGGATATTTATGTTTTCTGTGAGCAGCAAAAGCACAAGGAATACGCCCACTTTCTTTCGCTTCTCCATCATCACCCGCGGGTGGAAGAGATTATGAAAAAAACCCATTTTATCGATTCCCGTTCGCTATTACGATGGGCACGTGACTTTGGGCCGGTTTTTGGATTTGGTAGAGAAAGCCAGTTGGTCACTATCGATATGGTCTATCGCGACTCAATGAAGTCGCTAGAAGAAGAGGTCCTGCAATTAGACGAGCCGCTCGATCCATTACGGGATTTTTTCAACCTCCACGGGGACGCCATGCCAGCGGAAGTCGCGGCTCTCCTTCAATTTGAATACGAGATTCCCGTCGATATCGTACGGCCCCCGGTATCTATGGATGGGGGCGACTTCATCACCGATGGTCGCGGTAACATTTTCGTTTCCAGGCAAACATTAGTTCGCAACGGCGGCAACCGATCCGAGCTGGAAGGCGTATTTCTTCAGTATTTTGGAGCAAAGCAGATGCATATTCTGGAAGCTCTACCTGGTAGAACGGTCCCCCACCTCGATATGATCGTGAAGTTTCTGGACCAAGAAACCATCTTGCTACCCGATTTCAAGGAATCGTCGGAAAAAGCTATCAATCCTTATCATGCTGAATTGAGCCGTGGGGCTCGTTCGGTTATCGACAAAAATGAACGCTACCTGCGCAAGCATTTTCCTGATCACAAGTTCCTCAAAATGCCGATGCCTCCCATCCTATTCAAAGGCAGAGAGGAAATTGTAAACCAAGCCAAACAGTCTTTTGTCAAGGCGGTGGCCTTGGAAAAGGGAATTGTCTCTACGGAAAAGATCAACCGGCTCACGGATCTCCAGCTGGTGGATCTTGAGAAAACAGTATTAACGACGATTCGAAAGGAATTGCCCAAAGCGGGTCTCAGTACCCCCGAATCGCTGGATGAGGTTTTACGGTACTACGGTCAATTGCCTCTCGACGCTTTTATTGATCGTTATTCGGAACCGGCGACTCGTTACCGATCCTATATCAACAGTGTATTTTTACACACCAAAGACGGCCGACAGGCGTTTTTGGTACCTCAATTCACATCATCAGATGCTGACGAAAGCACGTCGTTAAAAGAGTGGGAACGGGAGGTCGAGAGCGTCTACCGAACTGCCTGGCCGGAAGCAAAGATTCACTGGATTAATTGCGATTCCATGGTCTCAGATCTAGGATTTATTCACTGTGCGACCCTAACCGTGCCGCTTTTGAAGAAGGATTGATTTGGTTTGACGATCATTTTCCAAATCTTTTCGAATTAACGTCGAGAGTTTAGCCCTGTCGGCTTCCGGGAGAGTAGGGTAGATTTAATCCTATCCTTAGTAAGCTAGAATCTCTCTCACAGCACTTTGCTGGCTGCTTAAGGCTTCGGCCGTTAGCTCAGTCGAACGGATAAGCAGTTCGATCCTTAAAAACCAGCAGTGCCAAATAAAGAAGCCAAACCTTGTCATAAACTCTTCAAAATACCTCACTGCCTTGGCTGAGCGAATCGCTTGCTGTAGATGCGTGGGGATTCGCTGATGGAATTGCTGAAATATTCGGGAGAACGCGGATAAGGTAGTGAAACCGAGTTCGAAGGCGATCTCGGTAAGACTGAGATTCGGGTTTTGCAGATAGAGAATGGCTTGATGGGAACGGTAGTTTTTCAAGTATGCACCCAGGCTTATATTGAAGTGCTGTCGAAAGTGTGCCCGGAGGTTATTTTCGGACATATGCGAGGCCTAAGCGATGTTCGAAACGCTTTGCAACGTACCGGAGTTCCTGGTGAGGAACTCATGTATCGAGTTTATCAATTCGGTCCATGTATCTCTTGTGGCTGATTGCTGGGAAATCGTGACTTTGGGCCCGCCTTGGGGGTACTCTCTTAGGTAATTGATGAGGGAAGCTGATTTGATTATCAAACGGCTATTAGTCCGCGGGGTGTTCGATTCGCGGTAATCTTGAAGGATCAGAGTTAGCTGTTCGATCGCGTCTGAATATAGGTTGATGAGCTGGTTACGAAACGACTCCATCACCACGGGGTTCTGCAATTCAAACGTGAGGATAAGCCATACGATATTCGAATCGAAGATATCGGAATAGTAGTGGAACTGGTAGGGGAAAATTAGAAACCCTTGGTCGGGGGCTGATTCGCCATGGAATCCCATCAACCGTAACGCTTCCCTCAGTCATTAGGTTAAAGATGAGGATAAATCGATGATGGGATAGGCTTCGAAGCTCCGTCGTTGCAGTTCTTGTGACGGGCTTCGGGAAAATAGGATGATATTGCTTGGGATGCAAATGTCCGCCGAAGACCGACCATCAAAATAGTCGTCTGGGGTCCCCAGCTCGAAGGTGCAGTATCAGAGAGAGACACATCCTGACAAAACTGCAAAGTATTGAGCAAATAATGGAAAGTTTTTGCTATCTGAACAATGATATTGTAACTGGGTAATTTGAAATATGGTTCGAGAAGAAGAACAATTTGAGCGGATCCCCACGCATATTTGCCGAGATTCCGAAGAGGCCGCCTCGACCGTGGCGGGTGAGATAGCAGCACTGATACAGGAGAGAGCGAAAGCTCGACGCAATGTGGTACTGGGTTTAGCGACGGGATCAACTCCGCTGCCCGTTTACCGTGAACTGGTGAGACTACATAAAGAAGAGGGGCTGAGTTTTCGCAATGTCATCACATTCAACCTCGATGAGTATTTCGGTCTGTCCGACGATCATCCCGAAAGCTACAATCTGTTCATGTGGGAGCGTTTGTTCAAGCATGTCGACATTCCAAAGGACAACGTGCACGTACCCTCTGGTACCTTGTCCCGTTCAGAAGTATACAAGTTTTGCGAATCCTATGAGAAGGCGATTGAAGACGCGGGCGGACTCGACTACCAGATTTTGGGAATCGGGCGGACGGGACATATTGGTTTTAATGAACCTGGTTCAACCCGTGATTCAATAACGCGATTGGTTACCTTGGATTCGCTGACTCGATTGGACGCAGCGAGAGATTTTCTCGGAGAGGCGAATGTTCCGCTGTACGCTATTACCATGGGAGTTGGGACAATCTTAAAAGCGCGGAAACTGGTATTGATGGCTTGGGGGCAGTCAAAGGCGTCGGTGGTACAGGCTGCGGTTGAGGGAAAACCCAACGAAAATTTGCCAGCGAGTCTTTTGCAAAGTCACCCGGATGTTCGGTTTTTCGTTGATGGCACAGCAGCAGAAGAACTCATTCGCATAAAGCTGCCCTGGCTGGTTGGAACCGCCAAATGGGAACCTCACACTATCCGCAAAGCAGTGCTATGGCTATCTAATACCGTTAAGAAGCCTGTTCTGAAGCTGCAAGAGTCCGACTACAATGAAAACGGGCTCGGGGATCTTCTGATTCATTCCGGTCCGGCGTATGATCTCAACATCATCGTTTTTAATCAGACGCAACATACGATTACTGGTTGGCCCGGTGGGAAGCCGGATGCGGATGACAGTCATCGCCCCGAGCGAGCAAAACCGTTCCCCAAACGTGTGCTTGTGCTAAGCCCAGAGCCCTATGAGGACATTCTCTGTATGGGTGGCACTGTCCACCGGCTGAAAGACCAAGGTTCGCATGTCACTTTGGGGTACATGACCTCAGGCAATTTGGCGGTTCCGGACAATTTGGCCAAGCAAACGCTGGCTCTCATGACGGAGCTGGAAAAGGAGATGTTTTTTAGTCAGGGGGATGGCCCAAGCCTGGGTCAGTTTGCAGAGGTTATTCTTAACAGTATAGAGGATAAGAAAGAATCGGAGGCGGATTCGGAATCTACGCGGCGGATCAAGGGGTTTGTGCGAAGAAACGAAGCCCGAGACGCGGCCCGAATTTTAAAAATTGATACAAGTTCGCAAATCTTTCTCGACCTGCCCTTTTACGAGAAGGGACGCTACCGCAATTTTTCTACGGACGAGGAAGACGTGGACATTTTAGTGAAATTGCTGGAAAAGGAAAAACCACATCAGATTTATATCAGTGGAGGTTTAGCGGATCCGGGATCGATAGCGGGAGTGTGCTATCGCTTGTTTTGTCAGGCAATGATGCGAGTCAAACGGAAGGACTGGATCAAAGATTGCCGTGTTTGGAGCTATCGCGGGGTGGGGCAGGAATGGCCTTTGTGCGAGATCGATATGGCGGTTCCGCTAAGTCCGGGAGAATTGGAGTCGAAGATTGAGGCGAGTTTTCAATACCGGTCTCAGAGAAGCCAGTACCCCTTTAGAGCGGCCTCGCACCGTGAAATCTGGCTAGAGACCGATGAGATAAACCGGTCAACGGCGGAGGCCTATGATGCGGTTGGAATGGCGGAATACGAAGCGATTGAGTCCTTTAAGGGAATCGAGTTGGACACCTTGTTGGAGACTTAAATAGAGGAGGATTTTTAGGTGTCGTTCTTTCATAACAAGGATGCAGATATTTGGCTCAGGGATGGACGGTCTGCGGATGAGGCCTTGATGAGAACGACTCATTTGGGCATCGGCGCCCATCAAGATGATCTAGAGTTTATGGCTTATGAAGGCATTGCGGCGTGCTATTACTGCGATGATCGCTGGTTTTCAGGAATAACGGTTACAGATGGACGCGGAAGCTCTCGGACAGGGCCGTTCGCTAACCTTAGCGACGAAGAGATCCGTGAAATCCGAAGAGAGGAACAACGAACGGCGGCTGAAATCGGCCATTATTCCGCTCAGTTTCAACTGGATTATCCCAGTTCGCTTTTAAAGGGGGAGGGGCGACCTCAAGTGATAGAAGATATCCTAAATGTATTGGAGAAATCCCGACCGGATGTAGTTTATCTACATCAACCGGCTGACAAGCATGATAGCCACATTGCGGTTTTAAGATGCAGCATTGAAGCCTTGCGCCAGACGGCTGCAACTCACGTTCCTGAACGAGTGATTGGCTGCGAAGTTTGGAGAAGTCTGGATTGGCTGGATGATTCGGAGAAGGTTGCGATGGTTTGCGATGCACATCCAAATTTGTCAGCTAAACTGTATGCGGTTTTCGAATCCCAGATCGCGGGAGGAAAACGGTATGATTTGGCGGTTGAAGGTCGAAGGCGAGCCAACGCTACCATGTTTGATTCGCATGGATCGGACATCTATCAATCGGTAGCTTGGGGAATCGATTTGAAACCGCTCGTGGTGAATCCGGACCTTTCCATTGAAGCCTTCATCCTAGAAAAAATCGGTCGGTTGTCACAAGATGTAAAAGATCGGGTTCGGAAATATTCCTAATGAGTAACGAAAGAGACAATTTAAAGGGCATCCTAGTCGGATGCGGTTTTATGGGCGGTATGCACGCCCAAATCTACAAAAGCTTGCCGAACGTAAAGCTTGTTGCAGCGGTCGACGACCGGATTGAGGCGTCAAAGGAGAAATTGGATAAACTGGGTTGTCATGCTCCGGTATTCGCAGAATTGAGCGAGGCCTTGGCGGTGGTCGATTGCGATTTCGTCGATGTGTGCATGCCAACGTTTTTGCATAAGAAATACGCGATCGAGGCAGTCGAAGCGGGAAAGGCTCTTTTTTGTGAAAAGCCACTCGCTTTGTCGGTGGAAGAAGCAGATGCGATTATAAGTGCAGCGAAGGCGAATGGGACATTTGCCCAGGTCGGACATTGCCTTCGCTTCTGGCCAGAGTACATGCGCTTTATGAAGTATCATAAATGCGGTGACGGAGGGAAGTTGTTGAGCCTGAGTCTTGCCAGGCGGGCCGGTCGGCCAGATTACGGAATAGAGAACTGGCTGAACGACGAATCTAAATCCGGAGGTGCGGCATTGGATTTGCATATTCACGATACAGATTTCGTACTGGCTTTGTTGGGACAGCCGCATTCTGTCAAGAGCAGCGTGACGCGTGACTTTAGTGGTCCGGTTCACGTGTTCAGTTTGATGGAGTATGATTCGTTGACTGTGTGTTCGGAAGGCGGTTGGAACTATCCGAAGAATTGGGGGTTCCAGATGGCGTTTCATGCGGTCTACGAGAATGCCGTTCTCGATTTCGATTCAGCTAACGGGAAAGGTCTGACAATATGCCAAGGCGAGGAAGCTCCCACCCCATTGGATGTCGTTCAACCGGATGCGGGCGAATCCCAAAGTGGCGAGGGCAATATCTCGGACTTGGGGGGCTACCTGAACGAGTTGAAGTATTTTGTGAATTGCCTCAGTGAAGGAATTCCTCCGGCTATTGCGACTTTGGAGGATGCTCGTGAATCGTTGGCCCTAACGCTCAAGGAGATTGAATTTGGGGAAGGAAAAGAGTAATCATCTGAATTCGTAGAGCATGGTGCCAGCGCCAGCCCTATATCAGAATACAAAAAATCTCATGAAAAAATCTATCAGTATTTGGTCCTTTTATGGGGACTGGTCTTTAAAGGATAAGATGAAGCTCGCCAAGGATGCGGGATTTGAAGGTATCGAGCTCGATGTCAGTGGGGATGGGCCCATTACATTGGATAGTGATGAGGACGCGATCGCCGCGATCAGATCACTGGCAGCTGATTCTGGGCTTTCCCTAAGCGGCTTAGCTACGGGGATGTACTGGGAATTCAATCCTGCTAGCGAGAATGCCGAATCGCGGGCTCAAGCTAGAGTAGTATTGGAAAAGCAAATTCGTGTGGCATCCCAATTGGGGATCGGCGCGGTCCTCGTTGTTCCGGGCTCCGTTGGAGCCGACTTTATTCCGGGCTGCGAGGAGTTATCCTATGATAAAGTTTGGGATCGAGCGACTGAATTCATTTCGAGCGCGCTTCCTTTAGCGAAAGAGTTGGGAGTAGATATCGGTATTGAAAACGTGTGGAATAAATTTTTGTTGAGCCCTATGGAAATGGCTCGATTCATTGATCAGTTTGATGATGGGCATGTCGGGAGCTATTTTGATGTGGGGAACGTACTAGCCACGGGCTATCCCGAGCACTGGATCCAGATTCTGAAGGATCGGATTCGTCGGGTTCACGTAAAAGACTATCGAAGAGCAGTGGGATCGGTGGACGGATTTGTAGATCTACTGTCAGGGGACGTCAATTGGCCAGCGGTGGTCCACTCACTTGGATCGATCGGTTATTCCGGCTGGGTGGCGGCGGAAATGATACCTCCTGTTCCCTTTTATAAGTACGCTCCTGAGACTTTGATCGACAATACCTCTCGGGCTATGGACAGTATATTCGGCCTCGCTTGACCTTCCGATAAAGCCCCTCCCCACTATGCAACTCACAAATCTCGATTGGATTATAATTGGTGTCTACTTTATCGCAGTTATATTGATCGGGTTCGTTGTCGGAAAGGTAGCTGGTAAAAATGCCTGGAACTTTTTCCTTGGGGGAAGAGAGATGCCCTGGTGGCTACTGGGAGTATCGATGGTAGCGACAACCTTTTCAACGGATACTCCGAATCTCGTCACGGATATTGTGCGGCAAAACGGAGTGGCGGGGAACTGGGTTTGGTGGGCTTTTCTGGTCACCGGTATGGTGACGGTATTTCTTTACGCCAAACTGTGGAGGCGTATGGACGTATTGACGGACATCCAGTTTTATGAAGTTCGATACACTGGAAAGGGCGCAGCGTTTTTGCGTGGCTTCAGAGCTCTCTATCTCGGGGTCTTTTTCAATATCATGATCATGGCTTCGGTCTCTCTTGCAGCGATCAAGATTGGTGGTGTCATGCTAGGATTCAGTCCTCTGCAATGTATCTTTTGGGCATCGGCGGTTACGTTGGTATTCTCAACATTGGGAGGATTTAGGGGAGTTGTTTTCACTGACTTCCTGTTGTTTATTGTGGCCATGATAGGCTCTTTGGGGGCTGCTTTTTTCGCTATTGATCATGCGGATATTGGGTCGTTGGGAGCCTTACTGGAGCACCCAAACGTCGCGGACAAGATTGGATTTTTTCCGACGGTGGAGCGTGACGCCACGGGGGCGTTGACAGATGAGAACCTAAACCTCTGGATGACATTGCTGGTGATCCCGTTAGTCGTCCAGTGGTGGAGTGTCTGGTATCCGGGTGCGGAGCCAGGCGGTGGCGGTTATATCGCTCAGCGTATGCTGGCGGCGAAAAATGAGCGACAGGCAACGGGGGCGGTTCTCTTTTTCAATTTCGCTCACTATGGGCTGCGTCCTTGGCCTTGGATCATAGTAGCACTTGCGTCGTTGGTCGTATTCCCGACTCTAGAGAGCATCCAGGTGGCGTTTCCCGAAGTAGATCCAAGCGTTTTAGGTCACGATCTTGCCTATCCAGCGATGCTGACCTTTCTACCAAGTGGTTGGATGGGTCTCGTGCTTGCATCGCTGGTAGCCGCTTACATGTCGACGATTTCGACGCATCTGAATTGGGGCTCCTCGTACGTAGCGCACGATTTTTACAAGCGTTTCGTTAAGCCGAAAGCGAGTGGTAAGGAACTGGTATTGGTCGGCCGGATATCAACCGTGGTGCTAATGGTGTTTGCTGGCTGGCTGGCCCTTAATTTGAAGAGCGCTCTTGATACGTTTCAAATTTTGCTTCAAGTCGGTGCGGGTACGGGACTTCTTTTCATCCTTCGCTGGTTCTGGTGGCGAATCAATGCCTTCAGCGAGCTGGCGGCGATGATTACTTCCTTCACTATCGCGGTTATATTCAAGGTGGTAGAGCCTGGATGGGCTTGGTGGGTAGAGCTCATCAGTGGTATTGGAATGACAACATTCATTTGGGTAACGGTGACTCTCCTTACGCCTCCGAGCGACATGAAGAATTTGCTCATGTTCTACAAGCGGGTCAGCCCTGGAGGCAACGGTTGGAATCCTGTGCGTGAACAATCCAAGACTTTCCTCCCCAGACCGGAGGCCCTGTGGCCGCAAATTACCCAGTCCCTTATGGGCATCGTTTCCGTATACGGTTTTCTTTTTGGAATCGGAAAACTGATTTATGGGGAATATGGAATAGGCCTAACTTTCCTAGTGATAGCGATCGGTTTGGCGGTGAAACTAATCACCTCAAAAAATGTGGGCGGCGGATTAAGAAGCATGATTGACAAATGACATGTGGATACAGAATAAAACAAAAAGCCTTCAGCTAAAATGAAAAGTGAAGAAAGTTCGCGCCGCAAATTCGTAAAAATTGTAGGGGCTTCGGCGACCGGAATCGTGGCCGGTTGTGCGGTAGCGAAGAAGAGTGAAATGCCTTCGCGGAGAGCTGGCGCCAAGTATATGGGCGACTTTGTCGCTCCTAAACTCGATACTGTGCGTTGCGCCTTTATCGGTGTTGGAGCTCGAGGGAGCGGGCACAACAGGCAGATCGCGGAAATCGAAGGCACTGAAGTGGTTGGAATCAGTGACCTGTACGAAGATCTAGCGAAAAAAGCCCAAGGCAAGAGCGTTGCGGCGGGCAAGGGAGAGCGGCATCAAAACATTAAATTGTACTACGAAAATGGTGATAGCTGGAAGCAAATGCTTCGCGAGCTAAAGCCTGACATGGTAGTCATCGCTACTCCATGGAAGTTGCACGCTCCGATGGCAATTGAGGCCATGAAGTCAGGAGTGCACGCGTTTGTCGAAGTTCCCTTGGCGTTGACCAATAAGGAAATGTGGGATGTCGTGGATACATCGGAATCAACCGGCAAGCACTGTATGATGATGGAGAATGTCAACTACGGGCGCGAAGAGTTGATCTATCTTAATATGTGCCGCCAAGGGGTGATTGGCGAATTGCTGCACGCCGAAGCCTCATACATTCACTCGCTGCGTCGCCAAATGAAGAGTAGGCGCGGTACCGGCTCTTGGAGAACCTACCATTACGCAAACCGTGATGGGAACTTGTATCCTACTCATGGCCTTGGCCCAGTGGCACAATACATGAATCTGGCTCGTGGAGATGACAACTTTGGAAGACTGGTTTCGTATTCAACCCCTGGACGAGGCCGCAATCTGTACGCGAAAAAGAGCTTTCCGGACGATCATAAGTGGAATAATATTGATTTCAAAGGGGGTGACCTCAATACGTCGATCATCAAAACGAATTTGGGACGAACCGTAATGGTTCAATGGGACGAAACTAGTCCTCGTCCCTACTCTCGTCACAATTTGATACAAGGGACCAAGGGGACCCTAGCGGGGTTCCCCACTCGAGTGGCTTTAGAAGGTGGAGTAGAAGGGGTGACCGACAACCACCACAAGTGGGCGGAGGGGGAGTACTTGGAAACGATTTTTGCTAAATACGAGCATCCTTTATACAAGCGTCTCGGAGAACTTGCTAAGAAGATGGGTGGCCATGGGGGAATGGACTTTATCATGCGATACCGTATGATTGAGTGCTTGCGTCTTGGGCAGCCGCTGGATCAGAATATATATGAAGGTGCGTTTTGGAGTGCGGTTTCACCGCTGAGCGAAAAATCGGTTGTGGAAGATGGGGCCCCACAAGTGTTTCCCGATTTTACGCGAGGAGAGTGGAAGCATACGAAGCCTTTAGATATTGTCGGGTAACAAAGTAGCTTGGTGCTTCAGCCTGAGCAGGAAAGATTGAGAACGAAAAATGGCTTAGACTGAAGCACTGATCTAAGGATAAAAAGTAGACTAATTATGAAATCGATTCTCTTAATTTCGGTCGTAACGATCCTGCAACTACAACCAGTCTATTCAGAGAAGCCAAACATCGTTTATATTCTCGCAGACGATTTAGGCTACAATGAACTTGGCTGCTATGGACAGGACACGATTGAAACGCCAAACATAGACGCCCTAGCGGCGAATGGTATTCGATTCACTCAGCATTACTCAGGTTCCCCGGTTTGCGCGCCATCACGCTGTGTTCTCATGACAGGGAAACACACAGGCCACGCTTACATTCGTGGCAATGATGAGTGGGGGGAACGTGGAGACACTTGGAATTTCGCAAAGGCGGTCGAAGATCCGAATCTCGAGGGTCAGCGCCCGCTTCCAGTAGGGACTGAAACGATTGGTACGTTGCTACAGGGAGTTGGATACAAAACGGCCATTGTCGGTAAATGGGGACTGGGTGCCCCCCTTACAAACAGTATCCCGACCAAGATGGGGTTTGACTTTTTCTACGGATACAACTGCCAGCGTCAGGCACACACTTTCTATCCCAAACACCTTTGGAAAAACGAACAAAAGGATTGGCTCGATAATGAGCTAGTCGTTCCGGGAACGAAGCTGGCAGAAGGAGCAGATCCAAACGATCCTGCGAGCTATTTGAAATACCGGTTAAGCGAATATGCACCGGAGCTTATGCTCGAGGAGGCCTTGGGCTTTGTAAGGGAAAACAAGGAGAGCCCCTTCTTTTTGTATTTCGCTTCGCCCATTCCGCATGTTCCGCTGCAGGCCCCGGCGAGTTGGGTTGAATATTACCAGGAAAAGCTGGGACCTGAAGATCCCTATCTTGGGAACAAGGGATATTTCCCCAATAGGACCCCCCGAGCGACCTATGCAGCAATGGTATCCTATTTGGATGAACAGGTGGGCGACATAGTCAGTGAGTTGAAAGATCTAGGATTGTACGAAAACACATTGATTCTGTTTTCCAGCGACAACGGCCCGACTTACAATGGCGGTAGCGATTCCGCCTACTTTGAAAGTGCTTCGCCCTTCAAAAGTGAATACGGTTGGGCCAAAGGTTTTTCCACGGAAGGGGGTATTCGCGTACCGATGATTGCCAGCTGGGAGGGCATGATCAAGGGTGGACGAACTTCTCAGCATGTCTCCGCCTTTTGGGACGTACTCCCTACACTGTGCGAGCTTTCCGGCGCCCGAGTTCCATCGGATGTAGACGGACTCAGTTTTGTCCCGAATCTTCTGGGAGAACCGCAAGAACCTCATGAATTCCTTTATTGGGAATTTCCTGCCTACGAGGGTCAGCAAGCGGTTCGCATGGGAGATTGGAAAGCCCTGCGAAAAGGGATTTTCAGAGGAAACATGGATCTGGAGCTGTACAATCTGAAGACTGACCCAAGGGAGCAGTTCGATGTTTCTGCTGCCTATCCTGAAGTTGTTGGTAGGATTGAAGCGATTATGGAGAGCGAACACGAACCTGCGGTTTTGGCACGCTTCAAGATTAAGCAGCTAGGGGATTGATCATGGGCGGGTATCCAGCCGATCCCATCCTTCGGGATCCTTGGGTTTCTTAAAGAATCTGATGCCCAAATATGGATGACTACAATCTGCAGGTTGTAATTTCTGTCGCCGATTGTATGGCTGCTTGTAAATTCTAGAGAGTTGCCGTAGTAATTCTTACCATGACGCCGGGATTTTTTTTTAGAATTGGCATCACGATCGGTTTTTTCTTTGCTAGCACCTTAAGTTCTGTTGCCAAACTCAACGTGGTATTCATCATGACGGATGACTTAAACTGCGATCTGGGCAGCTATGGTCACCCGTTGGTTCAGTCTCCCAATATTGATCGGCTGGCTGAGGAGGGAGTTCTTTTCGAGAATGCTTACTGTAACTATCCCGTTTGCGGCCCCTCTAGAGCCAGCTTTATGACGGGCTTATATCCAGAGCAAAATGGCGTGACCGTGTTGCGAAGGATGTTCCGGGACTATGTTCCAGACGCGGTGACGCTTTCGCAGCATTTCATGGCGAATGGATACACGGCGGCTCGGGTTGGAAAGATCTATCACTACGATAATCCGAGAGGCATTGGCACGGATGGGCACGACGATCCGGCTTCTTGGGATACGAAGATAAACCCACGTGGACGCGACAAGGAAGAGGAGGAAAAGATTTTTTCGCTACGACCTGGAAGTTTTGGGGCCACATTGAGTTGGCTTGCAGCTGAAGGGGAGGATGAAGAACAGACAGATGGTATCGTGGCGACAGAATCCATCCGGTTATTACGCCAGTATGCGGCTACGGAAGAACCCTTTTTTCTCGCGGTTGGATTCTATAAACCGCACACCCCATATGTTGCTCCAAAGAAGTATTTCGATTTGTATGACTTGTCTGAAATCACTGTCCCACGGATTCCAGAGGATTATTGGGATACTCTTCCTGAACCCGCCCGGAAATCGGTTACTGCGTTTAAACCCCAAATAGACCTACCAGAGGAAATGGCTCGTAAGGCGATTCATGCCTACTATGCGACGATCTCCTTTGTAGATGCTCAGATCGGACGAGTCATGGACGCCCTCGAAGATCTAGGCTTAAAAGAGGATACCATTGTGCTCTTTAGCTCAGATCATGGATATCACATGGGTGAACATGGGCACTACCAAAAGAACACGCTTTTTGATGACGCGGATAGAGTGCCCTTGATAATTTCTGCTCCGGGGGTTACGCAATCGGGTCGGCGGGCTCAAGGGTTTGCTGAGATGATTGACTTTTACCGTACCTTAAGTGATTTAGTCGGTTTGCCTAGCCCGCCGGACTACGTGAAGGGAATCAGCCTGCAGCCTGTCCTCAGGGATGTTTCAAACACGGTCCGCTCCAATGCCTTCACACAGTTGATAAACGGATATACGCTACGGACCGATAATTTCCGGATTACGCAATGGAAAATCGATGATCCGGACAATCTGGAGTTGTATGACCTAAGGAGGGACCCTGAGGAAATGCGAAACGTCGCCCGAAATCCGGAGTATGAGCAGGAGATTGAGAACTTGCTCAAAGCACTTGAGGGCCGGATTGCAGATGCGACGGCTAGGCCAATTGGGCTAGACTTCACCCCTCCAGATTCTAGCGATAGAGGTGTCCAGAAAACCTACGACTAGAACTGAGGTCTCAAGTCGAGAAAGTGATTTTGGACCAAGCTAGATCGAAGACTAAATGCGGTGAAAATCTTCACTTGGAACTTTTTGGAGGACGTCGCAGTCTGATCGGAGGGATTCATTCTTGCCGGGGACTTAGTGAAGTTTGCATCGCCCGCCCCCCTGACATCGCTGTAAACGGCGTTCAGTTCTTTAACGTGGGATTACGATTCCCAACTTGCTGAGAACCCAAATGACGGGATAGCCAAGGTCGAGCTCATACCAGCGAGTGGCAAAGTTGAGACGGCTGGGATACTTATGGTGGTTGTTTTGAAAGGTCTCGCCCACGAAAAAGACATCCCAAAGAAACGTGTTACGAGATTGGTCACTCGTGTCGTAGTTCCGATATCCATATTTGTGTCCACACCAATTCACAAAAGCTCCATGTACGGGGCCCATAAGGAAATGGACGGGTAGCAGGGCGTACATCCAAAGCGGGGGGCTAACCCATAGGTAGATGCCGATGTATGCTCCACAAAAGGCCAACCGAACCGAGTGGCTGTTGCCGATCCGGTCGATCCGATCCCAAGTGGGTAGCCCTTGTATATAGGGAGAGCTGGATGTTCGTTTGCCGTTTTTGAACTCAAGGTAGATGCGAGCGGTGTTGATCATCATCGAAATCACATCCTTCAAAAAGTGAGGCGAATGAGGGTCGTGCTCGGTGTCGCTGTGCTTATGGTGTTCTAGATGGAGTTGGGCATAGGATTTCGGATGGAGAAATGAGGATCCCTGTGTGATGAAAGTGAACAGGTAAAAAAACCGTTCCCAAAACGGATTCATCAAAAACATCCTGTGCGCCATGTAGCGATGCAGAAAGAAACTCTGAGCGAAAACGCTCGCGTACCAGTGAGCCACAAAAAAACCGATAATGATCAGCATGCCAGTTCCTTTTTTCGCAAAATACCCGTTAACCTAAATTCGCTTACTAAAGACGTAATGAGACACGCCCCATTCCAAACCATCTTTGTAGCCAAAGAGCTCAGAGCAAGCCAAGAAAAATAAACGCCATCGCCACATCCATTGTTTGCTATTCTTCGGACCGTAAACGGCGTCGAAGACGCTTTTTACCTCGGCCTCATTCTGGTTCATGTTGTCAAGCCAGGCTTCCGCTGTCTTCTGATAGTTAGTCCCATCTAGCAACCATGAAGCATCCTGCTTTAAGTGCTGATCGAAACTAGGGAGCAGGTCGTGCGAAGGCATAATGCCACCGGTAAAGAACTGGCGTGCCATCCACTCTTTGGGATTGTTGGAGTCGTAGTCGTAGGCGTATCGCCGATGCGAGAACACATGTATAAACATTTTGGCATCGTCGTGCATCCAGGAGCTGATCCGTTGAAAAAGCTTTTCGTAGTTGCGAGCGTGTTCGAGCATCTCGACAGAGACAATTCGATCGAAAACCATGTCGGGGCTGAACTCGTTCACATCGCAGGTAACCACTTTGAGGTTGTCGATCCCTCTCGAGGTTGCTTGTTCCCGAATGTGCGTCGCCTGGCTGTGTGAATTTGACACCGCGAGAAAGTTGGCGTTCGGGTATCGAGGGGCGGCCCAAAGGGAAAACGATCCCCAGCCGCAACCGAGGTCGAGGACTTTTTGGTGGTCAGTAAGTTGGGCACGGTCTTCGATCTGCTTTAGAGCGGCCTCTTCAGCCGCTGCCAAGGATTTGCAGTCGCTGGGCCAGTACGAGCAGCTGTATTTCAAATTGGGACCGAGAACAAATTTGTAGAAAGCGGCCGGCACTTCGTAGTGCTGCTCGTTCGCCTTTTCGGTATCCTGGGCAATGGGGCTCTCTCTTAGCCGCTCCAGGAAGGCGTTGCGCTCTTCAGTTGTTTTGGAAGTTTCGATGGACAGCTTTTTGCCTACGCGCTGGCGGATGCCAAATCGAAGGAGCCAGTAGGGAAGGTGTCCATTTTCAGCGAATTTTATTGCGTTCATAATGTACTAAATAGCTTGGGTTAATTCAGGGCACTCCAACGGGGTTTTTTGCTTCTTCTCGAAATGATAGGCGGTTTCATCTGCCCGGCCAAAGACCAGCTGGCATACATTGACATGCCGTCGTAGAAAGCCTGCTTCGCAGTAGGCAAGATAGTATTCCCATTTCCGCTTAAAAAAATCATCAAATCCCATTTTCTCGATTTCATCCCATTGATCGAGAAAACGGTTACGCCACTCTCTCAATGTGCGAGCGTAGTGGAGCCCAAAGCTTTCCATGTGGTACAAATCTAGTCGCCCGCTTTTTTCGGCATTCTCCAACAGTGCATGAGTTGAAGGGAGATGGGATCCCGGAAAAATGTGCTTTTGAATCCAATCTACTCGATCCTTGTATGCTTCGTAAAGAGGGTTTGGACAGGTGATAACTTGAATTCCGACGAGACCATTGGGTTCTAGCAGGGCCTCGATATGTTTGAAATATTCGCCCAGAAATTCCCGGCCAACCGCTTCCATCATCTCGATAGAAACAATACGATTGTAGGTTCCCTGGAGCTTTCGGTAGTCTGTCATTATTATGTCGATACGATGCTCTAGTCTCTCCTCTCTCACCCTTTGAGTAGCTCTGTCGAACTGCTCTTTGGAGATGGTGGTGCCTGTGATACAGCAGTCGTAGTGTTTAGCCGCGTAAATGGCGAAGCCACCCCAGCCGCAGCCAATTTCAAGGATATGGCTCGTGGAATCGATCCCTAGCTTGCGGCAGAGTCGATCGTACTTCTCTGCTTGGGCTTCCTCCAATTGGGTCTCGGAACCCTCGAAGTAACCTGAAGAATAGGTGAGACTCGGGTCAAGAAAAGTCTGGTAGAAGCGGTTGCCAAGGTCGTAGTGGGCATGGATATTATTGCGGCTGCCTTCTACGTTGTTACGGTTTCTGTGGTGAAGCAATCCGGTCGCGAGGGAATTCACCTTTCGGATTAAGGAGGCGAAATAGGGGCTGGTGCCCCTAGCAATGTACTTGCTGTTGATGAGAAGCCACTCCAAGGCACCGGTAAGGTCATCGGAACTCCAATACCTCTCTTGGTAAGCCTCTCCCAAACCTATTCCTCCCTTGTGGGCCAATTCGTTAAAAAATGCGTCGCTGTGAACGCAGAGATTTTGGATTTTTTTTCCGTCGGGCTGTCCGCAAACGATGCTGTCGCCGTTGGTTAGGGAAAGGTTGAGTTGTCCGAGACGAGCTTTTTGCAGGCTCCTAATGATAACTTTTTTGTACAAGGACTTCATGAGCTAATGTTCTTGGTAGTTTTCCTTTGTTAGGTAGGGGTGAGTGTTGGTCTGGAGATGCGGATTTTCGGATTTCCGGAAGTACGGGACTCCCTTCAGGTAAAGTCGAAGGGCTTGCCAGTGGATCGCTCCTACAATTTTGAGGGTTAGCAGTGGAAATTGCAGTGCGCTGACAAGCAAGTTTTTGTCCGTTAAAGGGCTTTTCCTGCCTGTGAGTACACTATTAAAGTAGGTCTCGCCATTCTTTGATTGGCTGATAGCGATCCTCACATGCTCGCGAGGAGTTGCGATTTTGAAATGAAATTGTGTGTCCAGTTCGCTGAATGGGGAAACGTAGAAGTTCTTGATCGTGTCGGCATGGCTTCGCCCATCGGTTTGTGACCTTACAATGAAGAGCTTTTGCTCGTTGAACGTGTTTCCCACTTCAGCGATTGAGCAGATTGGGGAACCATTTTGGTCGGTGACAAAGTAAAAAGAAACGGGGTTGAAAAGGTGCCCCCAGGTTCTCAAGTGAGTTAGCAGGTGGATTTTGCCTACAGGATCTTCGATACCTTGCTCTCTAAGATAATTCCTAATGCTCGTTTTGAGATCTGTCTTCGAGGGATTGTAGTGATCATCATCTCTGAATTCGTACGGCGCGAAATGGTTGTGCCCTATAAAACTGTAGCTTCGATCTAGCGATTCAATCTCATCGAGGTCCAAGTAGAACATAAATAGCTTATACCTGAAGGAATGCCGCTTAGGAGCGGTCCGTTGATGCATGACCTCGGACTTATACAGGCACGAGTTCATTGGGGCGTTTTATGCGGTTGTTGAGATCGTCCACTACATTGAGAGCTGACCAAAGGGCGTCCTCGTGAAACCCGTTTCTAAAGTAGCTGCCACAGAAACGGATTCTGCCAGAAGCATTGAGCTCGGGTAATCGTTGCTGTGCTGAGATGGCAGCGGCATCGAATCGAGGATGTTCGTAACGTGTCTGCCAGTAAGTCTTTTCAGGATTGATTGAGCCGGTGTAGTCTACACTAACGAATAGATTTTTTTTCGTATTGAGATTTTGTAGGCTATTCATCCAATAGTGCGTAGAGGACACGATCTCTCCGAGCGGGCTTGTTTGGTTAAGAACGTTCCAGGAAGCCCACGCTTTTTTTGATTGCGGCATCACTGAAGCGTCAGAGTGAAGTTTCACATGGTTCTTGTTGTACCGAAATGCGGACAGCAATTTACTCTGTAGTTCGCTCGGACATTCCAGTAGACGTAGGGCCTGGTCCGCGTGGGTGGCGACAATGATGAAATCGTAGCTTTGCTTTTTCCCTGCCTCGTCTAAGAAATAGGCACAGGCGGTGTCTTGTCCGATGGCTTTGATATTTTGGCTGAGGAGCGTTTTGTTAGGGAGTGAGGCAAGTAGCTTTTCTTTGTACTGATTGCTTCCGCCTTCTACTGTTTTCCATTGGAGCTGAATTCCCACTCCGAGCATTTGATGATTTTTCATGAATCGCAGAAGCGGAAGTGCGGGAAAATTATTAATTTCCCCTCCGGGTGTAGACCAAATGGCACCCGCCATCGGCAGCACGAAATCATTCATTACCTGGTGGCTGAGCGAGTATTGCTCCGCGAAATCGCCGAGCGAGAACTCGGGAGAGGGCTTGTCTGCAATCACTGCATTGGCCGCCCTGAAAAACTTCAAGATGTCCCTGTACAATTTCCAGTGAACGGGATTTAGAAGATTTTTCTTCTGGGCGAAAAATGTGGAGAATCCGGAGCAAGCGTACTCAAGATTTCGGTTTGCATTGCAGACTCCAAAAGACATGGAAGTGTTATAGGATTTGACCCCTAGTTCTTTAAAAAGTCGGACGAGATTTGGGTAGGTCGTATCGTTGAATACCATAAAACCCGTGTCGACGGGAATAGAGTCGCCGCTGAGGGAAACGGAAACGGTATTGGTGTGCCCCCCCGCATAATTGTTCTTTTCCACGAGTGTGACGTCGCATTCGTGCCGCAAGTAGAAGGCGGCAGCCATCCCGGCGATACCGGTGCCAATGATTGCGACCCGATGTTTCACGGCGTGTCGGGAGGGATGATGAGATTATCTTTCTGGCACAGGTACAGGAGAGCGTCTTCAACGATTGCCCTCGCTTTCCCAATTTCCGTTCCTAGGTATTCGTGGACCTCCTTGTCGGTGGGAGACTCGATCTCGCAACGTCGGCAGTAGTTTTCGAATGAGGCGAGACTGGCAACGAGGGCAGAGGTATGGTGTGGGCACTCGCATTTGATGTTTGGATTTGAAGCGGCGATGGTAGCCAGTTGTTTGTCTGTGAAAAGACGAGGTGCTGAGTTTAGAGAAATTTCTGATTGAGCGGTGGGATCTGCCTGGTGCGTCGCATTGGCGAGAGCAGCGTTGAGATAGTGCGTCAAGAGCTCAGGAGAGCAGGGTATTCGAATGAGAAACCGGCCTTCCTTGGAAAACTGTCTTAATAGTTCACTTGGCGCGTAGTCATATACTAAGGCCATTGGAACGTCTGGATATTCGATAGCTGCGACGCTGACTCGTCGTCGGCACTCAATTGCGGAGACGTCGAGATCCACCATGAGGATGTCTGGGTGCTCTTCATCTTTTTCTGCTATGAGGAACTGGCTCGGTAGGTTGCCGGACCAAGTTTTAGCGATATTCCCGATGGGGAGAACTTTGGTTTTGTCAGATGAGGATCGTTTGGTCCGAGCCTCGGTGTGACGAGTTTCGTACTCCAGTACTCGGCTTCTAAGCTCGGACAAATTAAGTTTTGCGATGGAACTGATCGAGTCGCCCATGTTCGTCAGGCGTTTCATCAGTGCGAGTTGTTCCACCTGCTCTTGGGAATACCGCCGACGTCCCGTGGGGGAGCGAAACCCAGCTTCAATAAATTTTCGACGTTCCCAAGTCCTTAGGGTGTTGGGAGATAGTCCAGTGATTTTGGATACGGCACCTATTTCGAAGTAAGGATTTTCAGTTTGAAGATTCATTTTAGTTGATTATGAATATTATCGTTAGGTTTTAGTTGTTTTGTCTATAGAATGTTAACGGAAAGAAAGGTTCGTCAATATCCCATGTTAGGTCCAGTCGAGGGGTATGGGTTAAATCCCGATTATGAAAAGTGGTGGTGTAGTAAATTGGGAACGTTCGTAATTCTAGCGACCTGAAGGGAGGTTTGGTCCGAAACAATTAGAGGCCTGCCTACTTCGAGAGGTTTGCGGCGCCCGGCTGCGGATTCGGTTAACCAGGTAAGGGTGATAGGACAGTTTCGACCTCAGGAAATAAGCCCGTAGTTGACTGAAATGCATCGATGGACGCTTGGATCGTAAGCTCGGCGGCCTCGATGCTGACTGAGAGCCGTGCAATGCTTACACCGATTGAAATTGTGCTAAGTGTTTTTCTCATTGTCTTGAACAGTTTAAAGAGACCGAACTAGGTATTAGATAACTTGTGAAGTAGTTCACACAGCAGAAAACACGGGTTTGGTCTGGCCTGAGCAAGGAAAACAGGGCCAATCCTACCTTCTTACAGAGTTCAAAAATTGTTCATTGTAAATATTCGGGCTATATATGATGCTTGAACAAAAATAAATCGGCATATTTGAGTCAAAAATAAGCATAATGATAGATTGCACAGCTAATGATACTGCCCCAACTCAAAAGACCTTTAAGTGAACAACTTTTTGGTTGTTCATAAAAAGGGATCGCGGTTATTTCTATGTAACTACAGGATAACCGCGGTTCATCGTCCATTTCGAGGCCGCTAATCTTATCCAGGGTGCGGGGACAGCTGTTCATTCTGGATCCAAAGTCTTTTGCAAATATTCTACGGAATTCACGCATCCAAGAATTGCCCTCAAGATTACCGCTCTGATCGTTGTGGGTTTTTGCTGACGCAGGCTTGTCTAAAAGGGTCAGGGAACATATCAGTTCGATTTTCCTTCGGTAAAAAGGCAAAACGATAGTGCTCAACATTGGTAAGGTTGCTTGTTTTGATCGTGAAAGAGACTTTTGACGATTGGTTGGCGAGTTGGTAGGGTAAAGACCGAATAACATTGCCCACATCATTGCTGGACCCGGAAACTATAACGAGAAAACGGTCACTTAAGTCTGCGGATACTTCGATATCCGCCTCAACTATGAGACTGCGAGTTTCATTAGATTTTAGATAGACGAGGAGGTCGTCCATTTCTGCAACCACAGCAAGTTTTTGGTTGGCGGCATCATCAACTACGGAAATCCGCTCCGCCTTGATTGTTTCTAGGCGATTATTGATTCGAACAATGACGTTCTCGTTTTCAATACCAGTTTCAGAATATTCTTCATTACGATACTTAGCGATCACCAAAGCTCAAAAGGTTGAACGAGTCCGAATGGCCAACGAAAGAAGGGAGTAGTGAAATTTCATCGGGGTAGATTGAGTTGTTACTTTAGCAATACACAACGAATTCGCCTCAAAAAACTAGCAAGTCATCGGAACGAGATGGGACAAAATGGGTAGTGGGTAATCAGAGATTGCCCGCCAACAACAAAATGTTTGTCCGAGTTGCTCAGTTCGAGAACCGTTTGTCGTCCGGATTCCCTCCACTGAGGACGTAGGCGGTAAGGTCGAAGATCTCTTCCTTGGTCAGCATATTGATGAGCCCAGGGGGCATAGGCGATACCGGCGAAGGTTCGAGGCTCTTGATTTGCTTTCGGTCAATGTTGGTACGCTGGTTGGGATTGGTGAGATCCGTGTTTATCGTAACTCTGTCGGCCTTTAGATTGACGACCACTCCGTAGTGAGTCCCGCCATTGAGCATCTCCACGGCGATCGGAACGAATTGCTCATTGATCTCCTTGCTAGGATTGATGATCTGGTCGAGAAAGTCGCTTGGAGAGTACCGTCCACCGGAGCCAGTAAGGTCAGGTCCCGTGGAGCCACCGGCATTCTGGAATCTGTGGCAGGAGTAGCAGCCGGTTCCAGCGAACATAGTACGGCCTCTTTCAAAATTGCGGTTTGCCATGCTCAAATTCGCTTCTGCGGCAAGGTCGTCCATCGTCCAGGTTTTAACGTAAGTCCGACCCTTCATAAAATTGGCTGTGAGGGCTTCGGTGGGTGACTTCCTTTCAGACTTTCGCGAGAGAACGGCCGCAAGATCACTGCGTTCTTTGTCGGTTAGAGTTGCCATCGCCTCCTTGCGAATGTTCTCGATGAAGATTTCGAAGGACGCACCACCACGGTAGTTCGCTGCGTTGAGAAACCACTCGATGTAGTCCGTGCGGAGTTGATTGTTCCATCCCGCCTTTAACATGCGAAGCGACCGAGCATACTCGAGCTGCTCCTCCTGAGTCGGAGCTTGCTTTAGCAGCTCGATCGCCTTTCGAGCGACGGTGGGGGCCTGCAGATAAACGAGCGTCTCGCAAAGGAGCTGGTTCATCTCAATCGTTTCCGCTGGGAACTGAGCGTCCAGTTGAACGGTTGCTCTCAGGGCCAGTTCAGGGTTGGGAGCTCCAAATCGGTTGAACACTACTTGATAGGTTCGAACCAAAGCACGCCGTCCTGTTTCGTCGAGATCCTCGAAGTCAATGTCTAGGAGAGCATTGATAATGTTATTGCCTATAGTCTTGTTGACAGGTGGATCGCCTTCCTTTCGGTGAAAGCGATCAATTCCTGTTGCACGAGCGAGCGCGAGCAACGCCGATATGCGGCGTTCGGGAATTTTCTCTTTAAGGGCGCGGTTGGCCCAGCTTTTGGAAGGCTGGCTTTCTATGGCAATTCGAGCGGCAGAACGAATGAATGGGTCCTCATGATTCAAATACTTCCACGACTTATTGATGGCCCTTGAATCCACAAATCCATGAAAAACCTCAAGACTATGGCGCAATTTTCTGGCTTTCTTTCCGCTGTTTTTCACGATAGAGGGGGAAGTGTCTTCATCACCGATGTAAGTAACGCGATAGATCCCCGACTGAACTTTGCGGCCCCCAATAGTGAAATACATTGCGCCGTCACTTGGATTGATAACAATGTCGGTAACGGGAAGCGGGGCACCGGAAATAAAGTTCTCTTTCTCGCCCTTATAGCTGGAACCGTCTGGACGTAGGTGGACGCTGTAGATCTTACCCCAACTCCAATCAAGAATGTATAGAGCATTTTGATACCTGGCTGGAAACTTAGCTCCGTAACCAAAGGCCACACCCGTGGGTGAACCGGGACCGATATTAATGGTAGCAGGTAAGCTGTCGACGTACCATTCGGGCCACTTGCCCGTTCCATTACGCCAGCCATAGTCTGAGCCGCTCACAGTGTGGAGAACGCGAGTAGGGCGGTACCATGGGGTGTTAAAGTCGTACTCCATGTCCGCGTCGTAGGTAAAGAGCTCTCCCTCGGCGTTAAAGTCAGCATCGAAAATATTGCGGTAGCCGTGAGAGTAGATTTCGAAGTCCTTACCATCGGGAGATACTTGGTAGATGATTCCCGCAGGAGCCAGGCGGTCGCGGTTGTGTCCTCGGCCATCGGGCATTCGGGGAAGTAGGTGGTCTTCCCCCCAATTCGTATTTACCCGAGAAGAGATCCATTCGGTTGGCTCGGTGTTATTGCCCGTTATCAGAAATAGCGACTCACCATTCGGGGAGAGCTGAATGGCATGGACGCCGTGGTCTCCACGTGCGGAAATTTGGCGTAGCAGCTCGACCTTGTCTAGCATGTCGTCCCCGTCAGAATCGGTGAGGCGGTAGAGACCGGACTTGGTGGGATCGCGGTATTCATTAACCCCTACGTAGAGAGCGTCGAAAGCCCATAGCATTCCGTTAACCGCTTCAATTTTGGCAGGGACCTTTTCCACGTCTTCAGGGTTAAGTTTTTGGCCGGGGGCGGGAACCGGAAAACGATATAGGGCGCCGTATTGGTCGCTGGCAATGATTCGGCCCTTATTGTCGAGGCAAAGATTGACCCAGGAGCCTTGAGTCTCGCCCGGAACGGAATAGAGCAGCTCGACCTCGAAACCTTCTTTGACTGTTATGCGGTCGCGTGGCGTCGCCCGATTTTCATTAATGACCGCTCCTTCTTCAAATTCCTTGGGCTTAGCCACAAACGCCTCAATAGCCTCACGGCCCGCTTTCCCATTCAAGCGCTTTAGTTGGATGTCTTTTGTGTAGGTAACCATTGGAGGGCCACGGTGTAGTTGAATTCCTATCGCGCCTTTGCGAGGTATATCCGGAAAACGGTCGACCACATCTACAGTTACCACTCCATTTAATTTATGAATCACACGGGCACCTACTGCCAGCACTTCGTATTCATTCCAATCGTCGACTCTGAATTTGGGTTCCATGCCTAAATCACCGGTAATCTGCGGTTTGGATTTTCCTTTTTCATCCACTGCCTTGGTAACAAGGACTTTCTGCCCACGAGTGGCAACGATACCCCTGCCGGTTTTCTCGCTGTAGAACATGCCAAGATACTCTGGCTTGGGGTGAATATCGAGCTGATTTCCAGATAGCCCATAGGCCACGCCTTCGATAGCTTGAGCTCGATACATGATGCCGGAGTTGTTTTCCCCGACGAGTTTGAGCGTTGCCTTTAAGTGGAAATTGCCGACGTCTTCTCCCTGCCAGATGAGAAACGTGTTGGCGTCCAAGGTGACTCCATGTGTGGAGCCGACGATTGCTCCGTCTTCGACTTTCCAGAGACCACTTTGTCCTTTCCATCCGGAAAGGTCTTTGCCGTCGAAAAGGGATTCGAAGCTTTCCTGGGCGAACGCGGAAACAGCCAGCAGTGTGATACTGATCGTCGTTGCCATTTTGAATCGTTGGAACGCGGGTGCAGATGTTCGAGTCGTCATAAAGGTTTTTTAGCTCTTGAAAGTGAAACGGTAGCATATCGTCACTAGAAAAATTTGACGGCCAGGAGATGATGGGTACTGGTGCTTCCAACGCAAGCTGTCGATGCAGTCGCAAAACTGGTTGTGGATTCAGGATCGTAGGAATCATTATCCATGATGAGTCCCTAATCTGCTAGTACGATCGGTGCTAAACTTAGTGCCAAATTGGCATTGGTTGGTTAATCATTGGTCTTCGAGATGTCAGTTTGGATAGTTATTTCTCATGATGCGTTTATTCTTACTTCTAGCCCACCCATTCGTGATTGTTGATTCTGCTTGATCCGTCGAAGCCGCGGCTGCTGGAAAGCCAAACATTGTGCTGATCCTGTCTGACGACAAGACATGGACGTACTACAGTTTCATGGGGTACTAACGAATTGGCACGCCCCACATTGATCGGTTGGCGGGCAAGAGCGCGGCGTTCCGGCGAGGCTATGTTTCCACCGCCCTTTGTTGGCCGTCTTTGATGAGTCTATTAACTGGGCTGTATACGCAGCAACATTGAGCGTTGGGAAACAACCGAGCGGGAACCGAAGCCAATGCCAGACAAGCGAGGGAAACGGGTAAGAATTCCCGAGAGCTGATTATTTCCCACATTGATGACCTGTCGAGCGTTCCCGACCTGTTGAGCGAAGCGGGCTACCTGAGCCACCAGAGCGGTAAATGGTGGGCGGATTTTTACCAGCTGGGTGGTTTTACGCATGGTATGACTGCGTGCTTTCGCAAGCCAAGAGGTCGTCAAGGAGATGTGGGCCTGACAATTGGCCGCGACGGAATGGAGCTGGTTTTCGACCCTATCGATGAGCCAGTTGAAAAGAAAAAACCATTCTTCGGTTGGTACGCTCCGTTTTTGCCGCACACCCCCACAGGCCACCGGCGCACTTGTTCGAGAATTACAAAGCGATGGTTCTAGGGTATTTTGTCGCCAAGTATTATGCAATGTGCGAGTGGTTTGATAAGACTTCTGGGCAACTTCTTGAGAAGTTGGAAGCTGAGGAGCTTCACGAAAACGCACTGGTCGTTTACTTGTGTGACAATGGTTGGATTCAGAGTACAGATAGGAATGGATACGCGGCTCATTCCGAACGCAGCCCTAATGAGATGGGGACGCATACACCGATCCTGTTTTAATGGCAGGGGCGCATTGAATCGACCGATCGTCCTGAAATGTGTATGAGTATTGATATTTCATATACGATCCTCGCGACCGCTGGTGTTGAGGTTCCAAATATCTGGCCGGGTATAAATTTGCTACCCGGAATCGAAAGTGGAAAGAAGATCCGTCGCGACATGATATTTGGCGAAGCTCGAGCTCGCGATATTGCAAACTTACACAAGCCCTAAGATTCTCTTCTCTATCGTTGGGCAAGTGAATATGATTGGAAATTCTTGCTTCGGGATGACGGCCAATCGGGAAGCATGAAAAATCCTCCCGATGAGACAGCGCCTCTATTGTTTGACGTGAATATCGACCCCCACGAGAGGAACAATCTAGCCACATCGAATCCGAAACTCGTAGTTCGGCTGGCCCACAAGATCGCCCAGTGGTGGCCCATCACCGAGCGGAAAGTCTTAGGTCTTGAGTGGGGGAATCGATGTCCTTTTGTTACCGTTTGACCTATCGTTTTTGCTTCAAAGTGTGTCTGGATTGGAAAGGTATCGTGGCCATTGTTTATCTATGGGTTGACTTCCACTGCTGGTTTTGCAATCGATAGGTCCTATTTTTTTGCGACTGGCGAGTAAGGCGGGATTGACCGCTGGGAAGCTTCGCGGTTCTATCGAGCGCCTGGGTAGAGCCACTGTATGAAACTATAAATGCTTCCATCATGTCTAATCTGACTACGACGTCACCCGTCTGTGAGTATCTTTCGTCCCGCTCGCCGGATCAAGTGAATCCCGCCATGCTGAGCTATGTTGCAAACCTGCAACAAATCGCCTCGGTAAACGCACCGATCGCCGCATTGATTGTGAAAGAGCTCCAAGATCAACGCAGCAATCTCAAGCTCATTGCATCCGAGAATTTTACCACGCTGAATACTCAAGCGGCCATGGGCAATTTGCTTACGGACAAGTACGCGGAAGGATTCGCTGGGGCTCGGTACTACGCGGGTTGCGAAAACATTGATGCGATCGAGAGCGAAGCCTGTGAGCAAGCTTGCCGGCTATTTGATGCGGAGCACGCTTATGTGCAGCCTCACTCGGGGGCGGATGCGAACCTAATCGCTTTTTGGGCCATCCTGCAGGCTAGAGTCGGTACACCTCTTATCGAGGAAATGGGTGAAACCAACGCTTCCAAAATGTCCCGGGAGGATTGGAACAAGGTGCGTGCGGCGATGGGTAATCAGAAAATGCTCGGACTGGATTATTACTCCGGAGGCCACTTGACTCACGGTTATCGATTTAACATTTCCGCCCAGTTTTTCGATGCGTATAACTATTCGGTCAGCAAGGAGACCGGATTGCTCGACTACGATGAGCTGGAAGCTCAGGCACTGGAGATCAAGCCATTGATCCTGTTAGCGGGTTATAGTGCCTATCCCAGAAAGGTAGATTTCCGTCGGATGAAGGAAATCGCTGATAAGGTGGGAGCAGTTCTGTTGGTTGACATGGCCCACTTCTCAGGACTGGTTGCTGGGGGTGTTTTCGAGGGCGACTACAATCCGATGCCGTTTGCTGATGTAGTCACAACGACCACACACAAGACACTCCGAGGCCCCCGTGGTGGAGTGATCCTTTGTAAAAAGGAGTTTGCTGAGTATATTGATAAAGGGTGTCCTCTGGTGATTGGCGGACCGCTGCCGCACGTGATGGCTGCCAAAGCAGTTGCTTTTAAGGAAGCAAACGAGATTGAGTTTAAAGAATACGCACATAACGTCGTGAATAATTCCCGAGCTATAGCGGACGCCATGATCGACGAAGGTTTCAAGATCTGCACGGGTGGAACCGACAATCACCTCCTGCTGATCGACGTGACTCCGTTCGGTCTCAACGGACGACAGGCGGAAGCTGCCGTTCGTGAATGTGGCGTTACTTTGAACCGGAACTCATTACCTTTCGATCCCAATGGCCCCCACTACACGAGTGGATTGCGAGTTGGTTCCCCCGCGATTACATCATTGGGAATGGGAGCAGAGGAGATGAAGGAGATAGCTTCGATTTTTAAGCTCATACTCTCAAGCACTACGCCAAAAATACTCACTAAGGGTAAGAATGCAGGTCAGCCCAGCAAAGTGAAATACGATATACCTGAAACTGTTGTTGAGGAGGGAAGAGCTCGTGTGCAAAGCCTTCTAGACCGATTCGTATTGTATCCAGAATTGGATGTCGAATTCCTGAAAAGCCAATTTTCGCTATAGCAAGTGAGAAGGATAGGCACGACAAAGTATAATGTTAATGGCTTCGAAATTGAGCTTACTTTTTGTCACGGAGATTGGTGACTAGGTCCTACGAGTACGGAGTCTTCACTTAAGGAAATGTCGAAAAACTCCTTCTATTCCGATTACGATTTTGAACCACTCACTGGAGGGAAGAGACCAGATGACTACCGAACGCCTTTTCAGGTTGATAGGGACCGGATCATCCATTCGTCAGCCTTCAGAAAGCTTCAATCCAAAACCCAGGTTTATCTCTCGGGAGAGTACGATTTTTATCGTACGCGGCTGACCCATTCCATTGAGGTTGCCCAGATTGGTCGATCGATCTGCCATTTCCTGCAGAGCGACTCGAAGTATTTAAAAGACGACTTCTATATCGATTCGGATTTGGTTGAGGCCTGCTGCTTGAGCCACGATCTGGGCCATCCGCCTTTTGGTCATGGCGGTGAGCAAACGCTCCACCGTTTGTTTTACGACATTGGCGGATTTGAAGGGAATGCTCAAACCTTACGTCTGATCACGGATACGCTGTACCAATCAAGTGGAAAGCAAAGGGGTATTTCTCCTACGAGAGCATTTCTCGACGGCATTCTGAAATACAAGTCTTTGTTTTCAGAAAGGAATCGCCCTCGAAACCACTTCATATACGATTTTCAACGCGTGTATCGAGAATTTGTACACGAGAAAGACATTGATCGTAAGGGAGTACAAGTGGATGGTGCGTTTCGAAAGATGGCTAGTCTGGAGTGCCAGATAATGGACTGGGCGGATGATACTGCTTACTGTATCAACGATATCGTTGACGGCGTCCGAGCTGGTTTCCTTAGTTTGGAACGGCTTGAGCGTTGGGCGGCGAGAGAGGGTATCGATGCGGAGTCGCAACCCTTGTTTGACGCTTTCGTTAATGATATCCGAAAAGATCGGCTCGAAGCGGTTTTCGGGGTCAAGATAGGTGACTTTATTCGGTCCTGCCGTCTCGTTCCTCGTGAAAGTCCTCTGTCGAGAGTCACAAACCGGTATGCGTTCTCCTTGGAAGTTAATTCGGAGGCAAAACGAACGGCCCGCTTCTTTAAGCGAGTGGCCCTAGACCTTATTTTTAGGTCAGCGCCGCTTCAGCAGATGGACTACAAGGGAGATCGCATTTTGGAGGATTTGTTTCGAGCCTTGTCGGGTTCGTATTTGGAGTCGGAAAAGCCGAGATCCAAGATTCTTCCGGAACAGCAGGCGATTTGGATGAAGCAAGCAACGGAAGACCCCGAAAAGCAACGGTTGGTCGTTCGGGACTTCCTAGCCAGCTTGACGGATGGTCAGGCATTGAGAATTCACAAGCGTCTTTACGATCCCGAATACGCTTCGATCATCGACCTAGACTGAAGTATTTTGCCTTTCGCAATTCACGAAGGTCGGACCGTCTTATCTATGGTCTTTTGAGGTCCATTTTTAGAAAATTTCTAAGGTACGTGGATGGTACCCCTTTTGTCGCATGTTAGCGGGGCTCAATCGGGCATTTGATGAGCTTGTTGACACTAGTTTCAATCCTGAATAAAGGAACGTGATGCTTTCATCCGCACAGAGCATGAGGGACTACTACCGAGCGTTCTAGCAGATCGTCTCGAGCGAGATCATCCAGAAAGCCTGTGTTTGCTCATTGATCCAGGCGGTTGCAATACCTAGAATATCCCTCGGGGAATAGCGTGCATACGTTGAATACAGAGTGGCCGGTTGTTGTCGGAATGGGCTGTCCTTTTCTCGGGCGATTAGAAGGGCGGCCTTTCTGGATGGTCAAACCTTGACGAAAAATATGGCCATGCGGTCACACTCGTTGGCTATAGAAGCACCAATCGAATTCTGGAAGATTTGACGTTTATATTTAAAAAAATACGGGGTTAACTGGCGTATAGACGCGTACAGATACGTTCGATACAACTATATGTTAAAAGCTCAATATGGGGTTTCTGCAATGGAAACGGGAATGTCATTAAAACTAGGACTTCCTCAGCTGTGCAAGCTCGTCCAGGCAAGAATCGTAGATACGCGTCTGATTGCTCCAATCATAGTGTGCTACTAGGTTTGCTCCCTGAAAAGGCTTTTTCCAAGCTCCGCTTTGGATCAGTTCTGTCGTCAAGCCCAGGGCTTCGTCTTCTGTTTCATAGAAGTTCTGTGACCATTTGCTGGGCTCTAGATGATTGGGGTAGGCAAGCCGATTGGGTAGGATGGGGTGACATCCGCAGTGTATTGTTTCCACCACGCTTTGGCCGAAGAAGTCCTGTCGAGACGTGACTAGGGAAATGTCCGCCTCCCATAGCAGGCGAGCGTAGCCCGAGGGTAGAGAAACTCTCCCGTATTGCACGATTTGATTGCCGAGCCTTTCTTTTGCTTCCTTGAAATAAGGAGGTTCTTCTTCAAAGCCTTCTCCTAGCAAGGCCAAATCGAAATCGATTCCTTGTTCGACAAGACCGTACAATATTCGAAAAAAGCCGATGGGGTTTTTGTCATACTCCCAGCGATGGTTCCAAACGATCAGTGGCTTGTCTGCCATTTTCCCTCGATTTGGACAGCGAAAGGAGTCGAGTGCCTTCAGATCCATACCGAGCCAGAGGGTCGATGCGTTGTGTCGAATATTTGAAACCGTATCCAAGTTTTGGAAATCCGGGTATCGTTTTAGAAAATTGGGTAAGGCGTTCAGAAAAGACGTACGATGATAGTCGGAGTTGAAGTAGATCGCATCTGCTGCCAAGGCACTGGAATAGTTGATAAAGGCGTAGTGGAGGTCTCGTCCTTTCTTTGTATCAGAGTCTCTTGGGGACCAGGGGTAGAGTAACTGGTTCTCGTGGAAATAGACCGCAACCGGAGTACGAGCCGTTTCATCCCTCAGACAGGAGAGAAACACGGTAAGGTCGAGCATATCGCTGGCTATAATGGCATCGTATTGAATTCCGAGCGCTCGGTATTTTTCCGCTATTGTTACGGCGGCTCCATGCATACGCCACTTCCAGTGGCGCCCAGGCAGGGAGAGAATATCTATCCGATGTCTAGAACGATTTGCGAATTCGTTAGCCCAGCGTTGGTGTGACCCGGTAAAGAAAGGCTCTACAAGACAGATCTTGAATGTTTTGGGAGGAGTCTGGTTTTGTGGTGACACTTAAGTTCTAGGAGCAGCCGCATCCGCCCTGCCGGCAACAGCTCTCTCCAGCGGATGGCACCAGAGCACTCTGGGTGCTTCCAGTCACGTTGAATCCGTATCCGCCTGTGATGACTCGTTTTACGGGTACACCTGTGGTTGGGTGGTTTGTCAAAGGTGCGTCATTCATGCTTTGCTGGTACTCAAACCGGACAGGTTCTTCGGATGCAGAATCGGGAATTGTCTCATAGAGGTACGTTGCCATGCCTCTAACTTGTGCAGCGATAGGGGTTCGTCAATGTCGGGAAGCGGAATTTCTTGCTAAGAAAAGGAATTCGGGCTGCTTTGTCCGCAGATGTGGATCAGCGAAATGGCAAAGTGGATGGCGGCAAATCGGATTAAGATCGCCCAGTGCGCAGCTTTCGTATTGACGGTTGTTTTCTATGTCGGGGCGTTCCCTCCATACGACTTTCCTGAAGCGGGATTTGTCGTGCTGATTCCCTTTTTGATTTGGTTCCGTATGAGGCCTACTTTTAAGCAGGTCGCCTGGACGGGTCTCTTCACAGGTTGGGTGGCGTGGTTTATCCTTATCTTTTGGCTAAGGCATGTGACGTGGATGGGTTTGGTGCTTCTCTCGGGAGTAGTGGGGCTGCATTTTATGCTCTGGTGCGTGGGGACTTTTTGGTTGAGTAGGCACCCCCTCGGAAAGGGTCTTTGGATGGGCCTTCCCTTTGCGATCGGAACCTCTGCTTTGTGGGTTGTTCTAGAACATATAAGAGGATGGGTTTTTACCGGTTTTCCTTGGTTGCCGTTGTCAGCGAGTCAATGGAGTCGGCCTATCATGCTGCAGAGCGCCGGTTTCTGGGGTGCTTGGGGGATTTCTTTTGGATTGGTTCTGCTCAATGTCGGCGTGGCTGCCTACATGCTGCGGATCGTCCGTTATTCGCGAACATATACTAAGACGTTTTGTCCAGAATTCTATCTGGCCCTCATTGTTTTCGTTAGCATGACGTTCTTGCAGGCGCGTCATATTTCGGGACAGGATAGAGAGCCTCTCTTTAGAGCGGCTGCCATGCAGCCAGCGATTCCCCAAAACGAAAAATGGGACGCTTCGCTCAGTAGAGAGATATTGGATCAAATTGAAAAAAACACCCTGCTTCTGGCGCCGATGAAACCGGATTTGGTTTTCTGGCCTGAAGCTACCTTGCCGCATCCGATCAAAGGTGACACCACTATGCAGGCTTGGATCGAGCGATTAGCTACGAAGATTGATACCCCCATTTTTGCCGGAGCGTTGGCTGCAGAATCAGATGAAGTTTGGTACAACGGAGTATATTTGATTCGACCTAAATGGGGCATGTATCCAGAATACTACGCGAAAAGGCACTTGGTTCCTTTTGGCGAGTACATCCCTTTGAGGAGCGTTTGGCCATGGATTGAAAAAATAGTGCCGATCGAGGGCGATCTGTATCCGGGAGAGGAAGTCTCCTTGTTGCCCGCGTCCATGCCGAGCCGAACCGTTAATATTGGAACGCTGATTTGCTATGAAGACGTCTTTCCCAGTCTGGCCAGAAAGTCTACGCTTGAAGGTGCGGGTATGCTCTTCGTTGCCACAAACAGTGCCTGGTATGGCCAGAGCGCCGCTTCTTTCCAGCATATGGCCCACTCGGTTCTGAGAGCCGTCGAAAACCGTAGAGTTGTGTTTCGTGTAGGAAATGACGGATGGTCCGGGTGGATCGACGAATACGGTAACGTGCGGGATGCACTCCTCGACGAAAAGGGCAAAATTTGGTTTTCCGGTGGTACGACCTGGAAAGTTGATCGTGACAAGCGGTGGAAAGGACGAGAGACCTTTTATACCCAGAAAGGAGATTGGTTCGTCGCGGTTTGCTGGGGTGCTTTATTGATAGCTGGACTGATCGCCCTTCGTGATAAAGGTGTGCTGAAAGACTAACCTTAGGGTGATTTGGTTTGCTGGTATTTGCTTTTGTGAGCCGTGGCTACTACAGTGTACTTGTGGGCCCAGTTCTTGATGCTTGACTGCTCCTCGGGGTTCAGTATCCGAGAAACCCTTGCCGGAGACCCGAGGACGAGCGATCCAGAAGGAACTTTTGTCGAACCCGTTACAAGAGCGCCGGCTCCGATGATGCTATTCTTTCCGATCACGGAACCATCCAATACTGTTGCACCCATCCCAATAAGGCATTCGTCCTCAATCCTGCACGCGTGGATTATCGCCGCGTGCCCTATCGTTACGTCGTTGCCGATTTCCACGCCATAGTCATCCGCAAGGTGTACGATCGTACCGTCTTGTATATTTGACCGATCCCCGACTCTGATTGAGTTAATGTCCCCTCTGAGTACGCAACCGGGCCATATGCTGGCCTGGTCACCGATGGTGACATCACCCATCACAGCAGCTTCCTTGGCAACGTAGGCGGTATCCGGAATAACAGGATCTTTGGAAAGGTGTTTTTCTAGTCGTTCTTCGGTAGTCATGAGTTTGCTTCTTTGGGGAAAGGCTCGCCCTGTGGGAGAATCTCCCTAATATTTCTGTCGAAAATATTGTCTAAATCAACCTGTGAAATACCGGAGCTCTTAAGGGAATCAATATGGGTTTTAAAATCCGGTTTGCGCTGCATCTTCGGAAATGTCCTAAGGGGATAGTCACTCCCAAACAGGATGCGATCGCACCCCACCGATTCGATTGCTGTTTGATAAATGTCGCGTGGGTACAACATTGGAACCGCAGCGGTATCGAGATATACATTGCTTAGGCTCTTCAACTTGGGCAGCTCCATCATCCCAGCAAGATGAGCGAAGATGAAAGTGGTTTTAGGGTGGCTTTCCGCCAGTGCTAAAAGGGAATCGATTGGCGTTTCTATTTTGCCTGGATAATCGTGGCTTGCTGGATCGGTAACGTGAAAATTGATGGGAGCGTCGTATTCGCCGGCTAGAGCAAGTGCTAGATCCAAAGTTTCGTTGTCGTAAGTGTAGCCTTGAGCGGGGGGATTGAGTTCCCCGATCCCGCCAAATCCGCATTCAAGTGCCTGTTTTAAAGTGTCGATTGATGCGGCTCGCCCTTTAGCGTTGAAAGGTGCAAACGCAATTAGGCGATCCGGATGGCTAGCGATCCAATTCCTTTGCCAGGATATGTTTTCGTAGCAAGTGCTGGCATTTTCCCAATACCAGCCAAGTATGATCGCCTGTTGAATCTCTGCAGCATCCATGTCCCTGAGTAGTTCATCAACTGAAGCCCATCCTTGCAGCTTTGGACCAGAGCTAGGGGAAACGCATTGGAGCCAATAGGGCTCTTTCCACTCCTCTGCCCAGGAAAACGGATTATCGTAAACGCTGGCCGGATACAAGTGAATATGGGCGTCGATCGTCATATCTCGAATTACTAAGCGCCTTTCGACTCATATATTCTTTGGAGGCTCTGGCGTACGAGTCCGCCCATAGTCTGCCCTTTGAGGAAGTCGTCGTCCTTGTAGTGATAGGCTAGCTCTTGACGTAGTTGATGGACATTTTCAATAGGAGCGAGCGTGTCTTTCGACATTGATTCGAGGAGACCCTTGATGCGCAGCTTGCTTGTCTTCATTCTTCGAGCGATCAAATGCTGCTCCTCGCTCTGGTATTGATGGGCGGTATCCGCGTCGATGTGACTGACGCAGAACCCGACGAGTGGGTTGTTTTCTTTGAAAAATTGTGGCAAATAGAAATTTTTTCTTCCGTCATAAGATTGCTGATCGAAGTCCATGGCACGGATACGGATTTGTGTACCTTCGAAATCAGGAGTGATATCGACTATGAAATTATAGGGACGCATGTCTCCGAGTAGGCGGACAAAGCATCGCTCGTTAAACTTTATCAGTTCCTTGGCAATTCGGATCGCTTTGAGCTGTTCGTTGTCGAGCCAGGAATCGATAAACATATCTCCTGGTAGGCCCACGATGTGCTCTTCGATGAGCGTGTCACCGTCCGTGATGAAGTGCATCCGATTCGGAGAGAGGAGATGTTCGAGTTCGAGCCCGTAAATTCGAGAAGCATCCGCCTTCTTGACGTAGAAGTAGTCTTGGTTGTCGTTCCTTGAATTGACAATTCGAATTCGGAAGGGCTTGGAATTACCAAACTCGCAGTAGTCGATCCGGTCGACGTAGAGATGTTGAATGACGGAAAGATCACCACCAGCTTTGATAATCGCGTAAACGCGCTTGAGCCCTTCAGAAATCTTAGCGACTAGGACATGATCGTATATGACCGTTTTCCAAAGAGTGTCTTGATCGTCATCGTCATAAAGGGAGGCAGCAGCCGAAAACTGCTCGAGGTCGTTGTAAGAAACTGGAAGGCGGTTCTCCCGATTGAAATTTGTTAGGTAATAGCGAAGCGTGTCGCTGATCGGGAAGGCAGGCTTTCGAGGAGTTCCGGAATGCTGCTTTTGAATTGTTTCGCCTAGAGACTTAACGAGAAAGTTTGGATTTGTGTCTTGGTTGTCCACAGAGAAGCGTGAGTGAAATATCTTAGCTTAGTGTTCGGTAGCGACAAGGCCAATAAGCGCGTCTCTCGAATTGATGTTCCTATCGCTGTGCTCTCTCGTAGGCGAATAGGAATTGCTGGGCATAGCCAGCTAGCGGACCGAGATGCACTCTGCCAAAGTGTTCAAGCTGGTCCTTGTTCCAGCCCTTGAGTCTGTAGCGGTTTTTTAGGACCTTCAAAATCCACGTATCAACAGGAAAGGCTTGGTATTTCTGGGCACCGAAAAGGAGGGTGCAGTCGGCGATCTTCGAACCTACACCAGGAAATTTGGTGAGTTCGTCTTTCGCCTCTTCATAGGGAAGCCCTTCGATTTCTTCGAGTATCTTGTTCGATCCTGCAATAAGATCGGCGGTTTGCTTTATGTTTTTTGCCCGAAAGCCTAGTCCGAGTGACCGAAGGACTGACTCGCTCGTATTGGATAGTTGCTTCCAGGTTGGAAGGGCGTGCGGGCCTCCAGGAATGATCTCGGATCCAATTTCACGTGCCATATTTTCGCACATGATTTTAATTTGGGGAATCTGCTTGGTCGCCGAGCAAAGAAAGCAAAGCAAGGTTTCAGCAAAAGGCTGATTCAAAAGGCGCAAGCCACGAAAAGCGTAGATAGCGTCAGCTAGCACTGGGTCGCTTCGCCAAGGGAGTTGCTCGGTGAGGTACGACCAATCAGTATCAACAAGCAAGTATTGGCGGAGAGATTCTGTTACGTTCGCTTCTGATTCCTCTGGAAAACGGCATTCAATCGATTCCTCTGTATTCAGTCTCAATTGGGTGAAACTCTTAGACCAAGTCCCTTGCCAGCATTGGTCTATTTCATTAAACGACCATCGGAACGCTTGTCCGCCAATTAGGGTCTCTTTAAATGAAAGATCTGAAAACGGAGTTTTGAGTATGAGCGTTTGCCAGTGGGTCCAACGCATACGAAATTTCGTTCCAAGGTTTTTGGTAGAGTTATTACGACTAAGCGGAAACGCTCGACCATAAAAAGCTCTGGGAGCTTGAGAGAATGGTTCCGTTTATATCGAGAATCTCGATTTTCCAAGCAGTGGGGTTGGTGTCGCTAGAACTCCAAATACCGTCGGTGAGTCCCACGAGTGCCCGCTTTTTCTTGATTGGCTGAATGTCGATTGTCTTGGTCTCGATATCCTGGGAACCCGGTCCAACGAAATGAATCCGAATGGACGCAGCATTTCTGGCTTGATCCCTCTTATCTAGTTTTAGGGCAACATAGTATCCATTACGTTGTGACGGGTCGGTGCGGGCGATGGCATACCTGCCAGGATTTTCCTTCCCGGTGAGGTGCTCAGAGATTCGCTTAAAGGAGTCTTCGTCGCGTCGATCGGAAAAAATGATCTCAGCGGTCTGAGACGATGGTCCTGTGACTGCAAAAACTAGAAATGAGAGAATGGTTTTCATATTCTTAGGTGAGGAGACTGAAAGGGATGCTGAGTGTTCCACAATTGGAAAGAATGCGAAAAATTACCAGCCATAGTTGCGGCGGATGCGAACTGGCTCGTAGAGCTCGTGGGGAATCTCCTGGAGGAACCGGCTTGGTGTGAGGAACATAGACGGTCCCCCTCTGGAATTCATTTTAGGGAAAAGTAGGTAAAGTTCATCGCGAGCCCGGGTGACTGCGACGTAGAAGAGTCGCCTTTCCTCTTCGGTATCTCCCGCCTCTATGGATCTCCGAATGGGGAAGAGCCCATCGGCCGCTCCGATGACAAAGACGACATCAAATTCGAGACCTTTGGCTTGATGAACGGTGGTGAGTCGGATCGACTGGTCGCTATCTTCCATATTGCGGTCCGCGACTTCGGAATTTAGCAGAGTGATTTGAGCGATGAGCTCCTGCATCTCTTCAAACCGGGCGGCGAATCCGACGAGCGATTTGAGGTCATCCAAGCGGTTGACGTAGTTGGCGTACGCTCCCTGAAGGTAGAGGTTGTACCAACCTTCGAGACCAATCTCCACGACTTCTTCGGGAGAACCGGACTCGTTGGCCTTTTTCATGTCCTGGAGACTGATGGCTAGTGATTCCCAGTCTTGCCGCGCCGCGGCGGGAGCTTTTTTGGTGACGGAGGGATCGGTCATGGCGTCGATGAAGTCGAGTCTTTTTGACTTGGCCACCTCTGCGGTCAAAGCGTGGAGCTTCTGACTGTTTTTCTCACCAACTTTGGGAAGCAATACGGCGAGTCGCATAAAAGCGGATATGTCTCTCGGATTGTAGACCAATCGTAAGTGAGCGACCATATCCTTGATGTGAGCCTGTTCAAAAAACCGGACGCCACTGGTGATTTGATAGGGGAGACCCGCCCTAGAGAGCTCCATTTGCAAGTCAAGAGACTGATAGTGGGCTCGATAGAGGACGGCAATCTCGCCAGCCTCTTTCCCCTCTTCGAGAAGTCCCTTAATACGCGTTATGACAAACTGGGCTTGTTCCTTGCCGTCCATTGCCTGAACCACGTAAGGAACCTGGCTCGAGGGCTTGGAGGCCCGCAGCTCTTTGTCGAACCCGTGAGTGGTTCTGTTCTGGATTACGGAATTCGCGAGGGTCAATATCTCCGGTGTACTACGATAGTTTGTCTCGATTCGAAGGATACGAGTTTCCGGATGGCGATCCGGGAAAGTCATGATGTTTTCGTAGTTAGCGCCGCGCCAGGAATAGATGCACTGAGAATCGTCTCCTACTGCCATGATTTGGTGATTAGCCCCTATCGTATCGACGATTTTTGCCTGAAGCGTGTTAGTGTCCTGGTACTCATCGACCAAAGTGTGACGAAATCGTTGGTTGTAGTATTTTTTTACCTCGGGAGCGACCTCCATGAGTTTGAGCCAATTGGTCAGCAGGTCGTCATAGTCGACCACTCGCTGCTCCTTCTTTCGCTTGGCATAGACCTCTGAAAAGGACTGTATCTGATCCACCAACTCATTGTGTTGGGGAAAGTAGTTGATAATGGTTTCTTCGATGGTGCCTAGCGTATTGCAGGCCATGCTGATAATGGAAGAGAGGGGTCCTGGTTTCGGGCGAGTCTTGTCCTTGAAAAAACTCTTGTCGATGGCTTCGACTGCTCCTTTCAGAACGGATTCCGCCTCACCCGCATCGAGAATGGTGAAATTCTTGGCTAGACCAACGGATTCGCCATGTATGCGGAGCAACCGATGGCCAATGCTGTGAAAAGTCCCCCCCCAGAACCGGCGCGGCTCAAAACCAGTCAGATCCTCGACCCGTTTGAGCATTTCTTTTGCGGCCTTGTTGGTGAACGTAAGAAGCAGAATGTTATTGGGGCTGACCCCCTGTGAGAGCAGATAGGCGACACGATAGGTGAGGGTACGGGTCTTACCACTACCGGCACCTGCTAGAATGAGGAGGGGGGCGGGCTCTGCGGTTACAGCAGCGTACTGCTCGTCATTGAGATCACGCCGAAAGTCTATCGAAGGAATGTTGATCGAGGGGGGAGTCGCTGGGAGATTGAAGTCCATTTGTGGGAATTAAGAATGAAAAAGGAAGATGGAAGAAGACTTTTCTCTTACACGCTCGAATTTATCTTTTCCCTGTTGGTCGGAATCCTATCCATGGTGAGATAGACGTTCGAACAAGAAATCGGCTACAGCAGCACAAGTGCGTCGCGATGGATAACTTCGAACCGCTTCCGGTCAGAGAAAAGGGTTTCAATCTCTTTAAGTGCTTTTCCTGCGATTTGACGAATCTCGTGACTCGAATAGGAGCATTCGCCTCGGGCAATCGGTACTCCGTCCTGACTAACGACATCTATGACGTCACCCGCATGAAAGTTACCGTCGCATTTCGTGATACCAGCAGCCAGTAAGCTGCGTTCCTCACGTATAAGAGCATTGCACGCTCCGGTATCGATCTGTATCGAGCCGAGTGGGCGTTGGAAATAAGCGAGCCACCGTTTTTTGGATACTAATGGGGCCTTGCTGGCCACGAAGCGAGTTCCGATACTTTCTCCGTCGATCAGTCTTAAAATTATATTCTCCGCTGATCCATCCGCGATGAAGGTCTCGCACCCGGCAGCGGTGGCGATCTTCGCGGCTTGGATTTTCGGGATCATACCGCCTACCGCGGTTGGAGAGTTGGTTCCCTTGGCCATCGACTCTATTTTCGAATCTATGGTCTCGACGACAGGAATAATCTCCCCGGTTCCGTCCATGTCGATCAGTCCGGGCACAGTCGAAAGCACCATGAGTTGACTGGCTTCAGCCAAGGAAGCCACCATTGCTCCCAGTGTGTCGTTGTTGCCAAATCTAATTTCGAATGCACTGACTGAATCGTTCTCGTTGATAATGGGCACTACGTTGTAGCTGAGAAGCTGGTCGATCGTAGCCTTGGCATTGACATAGCGATTCCGAATGCGAAGTCCTTCGTGAGTAAGCAGAATTTGGCCGACCAAAAGATCGTAGGGATCCAGACCGTTTTGCCAGCACTGGATCAGCCGGCTTTGGCCGATGGAAGCACAGGCCTGCTGTTTGGGGAGGGTTGAGGGTCGGCTTCTCAGTTTAAGATTGCCCATTCCCATGCCGATGGCTCCGGAGCTGACGACGAGGACTTCAATGTTCCGATTTCTCAGTTCCGCTATCTGGCGACAGATAGCCTGGATGCGTATCGTATCAATCTCACCGATACCTTTGGTTAGAATACCGGTGCCAAGCTTTATGACGATACGGTGCATTATAGATTGATAGCAAATAGCGGGTAAGTCCTTAGCTTTTTGCGAGCTATCGACTAATGAGCTTAGATATTGGCGAAGCGGTACTTAGACCGTCAAGAGGTCCTTCTCCTTGGCCGCGAGGAGATCGTTTATCTTTTTGATGCCGTTATCCGTTCCCGTCTGGATTTCCTTTTCGCAACGCTTGAGATTGTCTTCGGAGATCTCACCATCCTTTTGTAGCTTCTTAATGGCATCCATGGCGTCGTGACGTGCCTTCCTGACGCCCACGCGGGCGGCTTCGGCATGTTTGCCCACCAATTTAACCAGCTCTTGTCTCCGATCTCCGGTGAGCTCTGGAAGGGGAAGCCGGATTATGTCGCCCATAATTGCAGGGGTGATGCCAATATTTGAAGTTTGGATAGCCTTCTCGATGGCTTTCAACGTGCCCTTGTCCCAGGGAGTGATCGCGATCGTTCGATTGTCGGGGGTTGAAATGGCGGCCATGTCTCGAATCGGCATGGTGCTGCCATAGGCTTCTACCATGATTCCCTCAACCATGTGAGGGTTGGCTTTGCCGGTGTTTACGGCTGAGAACTCATGTGCGGCGTATTCTGTCGCTTTTTCGACACCTTCCTCAAAATTCAAAAAGATTTCATCTTCGTCCATAGCGTATTCGTTTTCACGTTAAGTTAGAGGTTTTATACTTCGTTTGAAATCAAAAATTTAAACATCGGAGCAGACGAGCGTACCGACCTTTTCTCCCAGGATCGCTCGCCGGATGCTGCCCTCCTCGTTGAGGCTGAACACGAGAATGGGCACTTCGTTGTCCATGCAAAGAGAGAATGCGGTGGAATCGAGTATATTCAGTCTCTGCTGGAGAGCGTCGATGTAGCTGAGCTTGTCGTAGCGGACGGCGTCATCGTGTTTCATCGGATCCCTGTCATAAATACCATCGACTTTAGTCGCTTTCATGATGACCTCTGCCTGGATCTCGCTCGCTCGTAAGGCCGCGGTAGTATCGGTAGAAAAGTAGGGATTTCCGGTGCCAGCGACGAAAATGACGACCCTCCCTTTTTCCAGGTGTCTTATGGCTCGACGAAGAATGAAAGGCTCGGCTACTTGATTCATGGGTATCGAGGTTTGAACGCGTGTGACCACACCCATCTTTTCGAGGCACTCCATGAACGCAAGGCCGTTGATGACAGTTGAAAGCATGCCCATATAGTCGCCAGTGGTCCGATCGACTCCTCGGTCCTTGGAGCCAGACAGGCCGCGAAAAATGTTACCGCCTCCAATAACGATGCACACCTCGGCCCCAAGAGAGCGAATGTCCTTAATCTGCTCGCAGATTCGCTTTAGAATATCCCAATCGATCGGATCACCAGTTTCGGGGCTTCGCAGCACTTCGCCACTCAGCTTGAGAATGATACGTTTATACTTGGGTTTTTCGCAATAGTTTGAGTCAGAGGACATTAAAAACTCGTTAAGCCATAAGGTCTTAAGGGCGTCAATGCTGGGTTTTGTAAACTTCGTCCATTTCAGCGCTTGACGAGGTAGGGAAGTCTTCGCAATTTATCCGGCCTTCAATAGCCTGATGGTGTAATGGTAGCACACCTGGTTTTGGTCCAGGCGGTCGGGGTTCGAGCCCCTGTCGGGCTGCCATCCTTCGCGTTAATGGTTGGATGGCACGCCATTTTTTCTTTGGGGAATGACTTTTCTGGCGATGCCGTGTTTCGCGTTGGCTTGCGAAGGATGTGCTTTGAAGCTTAAAGAAGCTTATTAGGACGATGACGGTCTAGTATGTTCGATGTTTTCCGGGATCGGCGTGTCAAATATCCGGGGCACTCCAACGCTGGGCCTCGGGAAGACTTGAAACAACGTTTTTCAGATCACAATCAGGGCAGAAATGTTTCCACTGCAACCTATCGAGCCTGGAAATTGACTTTCTAATCAGCGTTTGAAAAGAAGGAGATCGCCTTGGATTCCCAACGCTATCTTAAGTCTGGGCTTGGCAAAGCGTTTGAGAAAAAGCGTCTTTGGAAATCTGATCCGTAGAGGATTGTCGGGGTGTAGACCGGAGCTCGCTGAACTGACCTCCGCGGGTTGGATGCGGTCGGTGATTTTTGTACTTGAAATCAAGAAATATATCGAAATCGAACCGCAATTCGAAACCGTTTCATTTCTTCTTTGATTAGCCAAAAGAATTAACTAGATAAGTTTTAGAAAGGCGGTCTCGACAAACTTAATATTAGGAAGAACCTATATGCATATCTCATCGGATTGGCTTGGGCCATTGGAGGATACACTATTGAAGTTGGAGCGAAAGCATACCGGCTCCATTAGTATGCTGAGCGACATATTCAACGATCCTCACTATTTGGTTTTCTGCTACGTTGAACCGCACTGTCGCTACGCAGATCATTTCGATAATGCGAGGAAGTCGGCTTTTTCTGCCTTCGATGCGGTGAATTTGTTCATGGGCGATGGGGTCGACGAATCGATCCAAGGTGAAAATCAGACCTTGATAATAGTGCATCGACCTCAGAAGCTTTCCCTGGTCATTTGTCTCTTAGAGAACTATGGGCCCTTGAAAGATGAATACAGTGTAATGGAGGCAGTATCCTTACAGTGTCTCATTCAGGAGAATGAAAGGGAGCTAAAGGGGGGCGGCTCCCTTTGATTCTATTGAGAAAAATGAGGTTCAGGAGAGAACAATGCCTCATGCTGATCCTTTTCTGGGGAGCCATTTCTCTAATCGGTTCACTTTGTGCGGAGGATTTCCTGGGGGTTCCCCTAGAGGTGGTCGAAGAGGTAATGGACTTGGGTTATAATCTCGACCCGAGAACGCCGAATTTGATTGAGCAGATCATTGTAGACTACCCTGAATCCCCATTGGGACTGTGTTTGAAGGCCGCCCGGCTCTTTCGGCTCGACGATTATGCCGAAGGATCTGATACGGAAATCTCCGAGCAGTTTCAAGAGGCGTCTGACCTCGCAATCGAAGCGGCAAAGAACTACTATAATCGGAATCCGCAGGATCATGAAGCTCGCTATGCTCTGGGGATGTGCGAGCTCAATTTGGCCCGTTACTACATAGACCATCGGCGTTGGTTCAGTGGGTTTTTCAGGGCGACTTCAGGTTTGGGACATTTGAAAGCAATTCTGAAAGAGCATCCAGATTTCCATGACGCGAAAATGCCTCTGGGTGTAGCGAATTGCTTTCTGGACAAAACACCTTCATACCTCAAGCCGCTTGCAGCCCTTTTGCGGTTTTCCGGCGACATGGAGCTCGGTCTACAGCAGCTGAAAGAATCGGAAACGAAGGGGTTCCTGACCCGATATGAAAGTCTTTATTATCAAATAAGCGTTCAATGGGTATTGTTAGAGGATAAGGAGGCGGCTAGGGAAATTCTGGATCGCTTCATTGAGCGATTTCCTCGAAACGTAGACGCCCTCTCAATGCGAGCTGATCTGGATCGCAAAACGGAGCGATTTGAGGAAGCATTTGAAGGTTACCAGTATATACTGTCGATTCCCGAAATCAGTTATATAGGGGAAATGCGGGATTGGGTGATGCTTCACTCGGGCAACCTGGCTATTCAACTGGAAAAGCCGGAGATCGCACTTGAGAAGGGAAGCGTATTGCTGGAAACCGTTGAACCGTCGGATACGGAACTACGCGCCTGGGCACAGATGCTGTATGCTAATGCGCTCCTGCATCTAGGTCGAAGGGGAGAGGCAAGGGTGGAATTTGCTAAAGTGAAACGTCGAGATAATTCGAAAGCATTCAAGGCTTCGGAGCGTATTCTATATGAAATGGATAGAGACGAAGAATAGGCTCAACTTTGGTAGTAAAGGCCTCGATCGTTCGATTATGCCCCAAGCGGCTGCACGTTATTTATGTTGGAGGCCGATTTATAGTTTGTTTACCCGAGTTCACACTAAGCCTGTGCTCTTTGTTGTGAGTTCAGCCAAAATTAGTCGGCGTTAGCCCGATAGATAGAATGGCAATTCGATCTTTTGAAAAACGTCGATTTTCTAGGTCGATAGTGAAACCCAGGTAGCCGGTCAAGATTTCGGGAATTCTTTTGGCGGCAATCGTAGCCGTTTGGCTGTGTGAATCAAATCGAGATTCTAACAGGACGGATCACAATAATGCGGGTAAGTTTGGTCTCATACAAGAATCTATAGACGAGGTTCTCACTCAAAATCCAAAGATCGATGGATTGTCTCGAAAATCGAGCGATGCCCCATCTAAAATCAAGGCGGTTGACCATTGGGAAGATACACTGGTTTTGTCGAGCAGGCGGACGGAATGGTCTCCTGATGGAAATAGATATCAGTTGAGAAGGATCATTCTTTATACATTGATGAGGTTCCCGATTTTCTTCGGGGGCAAGATTAGAGCGTCATCGGCTACGAACTTGAAAGAACCAGGGATGAAAGCGGTTTTAAAAAAAGAAAAGCCTAGAATTACTTTGTATAATATTGAGGGAAGTCTGATCGCATCGAAGAAGAAATGTGCAATGGGTGGCTAGATCAGAGAGGTTAATATCTATCGAGCCAAGTGGATACTTACAATTTCAATTTGGGGTCGAATGATTCAGTAATGGTAGGATTATTGATAATGATAAATATATCTAAAAGTTGGATATAAAAAGTAATACATAGGCGTGGGATTTTTAGAGATATAATTAACCTCCTGTTTTTATAGTAGTTAAAAATCGGTTACTTATTAATTTTTGAAATAAATGACCCAATTCGGTCGACCGCTTTCGCTAGCTGTTCTTTAGATGCGGCGTAGCTGAATCGAAGATAGCCTTCGCCATTGATCCCAAAATCCGTTCCTGAGAGGCAGGCAACCCCCGCCTCATTTAGCAGTTTCTCCGCCAAAACAGACGAAGGTATTCCAACGTCGGAAACGTTGGGAAATGCATAGAAAGCGCCTTCAGGAAGGCGGCAGTTAAATCCGTCAATCTGATTGAGTCCGTGCACGAATTCATTGCGCCTTTGCTGATAGGTCTTCACGATTTCGTGTACCGGTTCGTCGCACTGTTGAATCGCAACGATGCCCGCTCGTTGTGTGAATCCAGCTGTGCAGCCGACTGCATGCGTAAGCAAAAGCGACACTTTTTCCGCGAGGACTTCGGGCATGATCGCGTAGCCGAGCCGCCATCCGGTCATGGCATAGGATTTGGAAAACCCGTCTACAATTAGGGTACGCTCGCTCATGCCTTCAAGTGTATAGATACTGTTCGCGGGGGAATCACTGTAGACCAGGCGTGAATAGATTTCATCACTCAGAACCCAGAAGTCGTGTTTCTTAGCGAGGGCGGCGATTGCCATTAAATCGGCCTTCGCGATGACTCCACCAGTGGGATTGGCGGGAGAATTAAGGATCAGAAGTTTCGTTTTTTCAGTGATACGACTTTCGAGTTCGTCCAAGTCGAAAGAGAAACTGTTGGCCTCTACCAGTGGTACCGAAACCGGTACTCCGCCGGCTATTTCGATATCGGCAGGGTAGGAGGGAAATCCGGGATTTGGGAAAAGAACCTCGTCCCCTTTCTCGAGGAGCGCAAGTAACGGGAACAGGAGAACGGGTTTGGTGCCGGGCCCTACTACCACCTGCGAGGGGCTTGCATGGATCCCTCTGGTTTTCGAGTAGTTCGCGATCGCCTCTCGCAGTTCTGAGTATCCTTCGGGAGGGTTGTATCGGGTGAAGCCCGCGTCGATGGCTCTCTTCCCTTCTTCAGCGATTGGCGGGAAGGTACTGAAATCAGGTTGTCCGATTTCCAGATGAACGATGTCGTGGCCCTCCTGCTCGAGGGCGTGAGCCAGTCCCATCACTCGATAGGCACCTTCTGATTTGAGGTTTTGGATTCGGGCGGCGAATTTCATGGCAAATGCACAGTAAATCGACATCTCGAGAGCCAGAACGCAAGCCGGTAAAGAGCAGCGAACTTGGAATCAGCAATGAACCCTCTTTATTGGGGTCTCAATATTTCTGAAATGACCATCTGTCGGTCGAAGCCCGCTTAAAACCTAAGGGTCAAAGCGTTCCATTTGACATCGCTTCCGGAATTGCTATTAAAAAGCCTTGAATCGGAGGTCATGGCAGACATGCGATTGATCGGATCGGACTGGTTGGATACGGACTGAGTGAATTTCCAGCCCCGGTCACTGAGGGGATGTATATACCTTTCCATTATACGAGAAGTGATGTTTTCATCGGCATTGAAGGCGATGGTGTCGTCGACATTGATCGATTGGAAAGGGGTCTCGATTTCTAAAACATAGGCGACTTCGAAGGGTGATGGAGGAATCGATTTTGCGTTCGCCAGCGAATTGGTTTGTTTGGGGTTGTCAGTGCCCTCTGGAATGTTTGAAATGGCATGTTCAGCACATGCCACTTCAAACAACACAAGCTCATCAGTTTCGGACTCGATGAGATTGGACGGACGTTCCAATTCAGATACTATGATTTCTTGATGAGGTAAAGGTTTTCGAATCGAATTAGCATCGTAAGCTGGGCTGAGCAATTGTATAGCCAAGAAGCCAAAAACCCCGGAAAATGTGAATGCTCCGCAAAGTAGGCCGAAGTTCCGAAATCGCGGCCATCCGCTCACTCCTGCTCCCAGATCCTCTACCGGCTGCAGCTGGAGCAGACGTCTTTGCTTTATTCGGAGATTGGTTTCAAACTTATTCCAAAAACAAGGAGAAGGCTTCTCTGCACGCTTCATTTGTAGAAGCTCGTCCAAAGTATAGTTGCCTCGAGAATTTTGCATTGTGGCTTTTAGATGCGTTTCCTATCGATGCATTCAAAAAAAATACCACTTTCTTTTATTTTACTGAAAAGGGTTTTTATACTCGAGGCCAGGGCTCTTGAAATGAATATGTAAAGGTCTGATAACCAGTTTCTAATGGGTAGTGAAAGCTATGTTCACAGGAATGGGCGTTGCCTCCTGAAATGGTTTAGAAAACAGACAAAAAGAACTAGCCCCCGTCCGTCTGGTTAGATGGTCTTAATTCACAGAGCACGCAGCAGAGCAGTGGAATGGTATTCCTTCGGATCAACAAGATGATTGAACAGGCTACGAGTCCTACGACTGCGAGCATGCCGAACTGAAAGAGCTCACTTTCCTAGTTAAGCTGGGCAAAATGACCAATGATCATGCCCAGCATCAGGCCAGAACCCAGCATGGCTCCAAACGTAATGCTAGAAGAAACTAGTAAAAGGATACACGCGCGAATTCAAGAATGCCAATTAAAACATCCCCTCGGGCTCCATCTCGAGTTCTGTGACGAGTTGCACCGATGTAGGGGCGAAGCTGAATTTGAAGAAGAGTGTTTGGCCCATAATGATAACCGCTACAATTTGAGCGATCCATGAGATTATGGAGGATGACCGATTTTTCATGATAGGAACTGGAGGTTAGGCATTGATCGCTAGTTCGAGCTGCTACGGAAGGTATTCAGGGTAGAGCCTTTGGACACCACAGATACTCGAAAGAAAGTTCCTGAACCGAACGGCATCCTGTTGCACAGAGCAGCTCCTGCAGATCGTGCTCCATTTTGTTCACACAGTGGGCAAATCGTTTTGATTTTAAATTGAAATCGAGACCCCTTCAATTCCGGATTATGAGTCGTGATGCCACCCGGATAAGTATTGCTGCCGTATTGCATAGCTTGGATACAGCCAATCGACATCATTAATCCCAGGTCTGAGGCTACCACTTCGTTTCCAAGACAAAAAGCGATGAGTTGGTGCCCGGCACCCACCATTTTGCAGGATGCTATGATCTTGAGTCGATTGTGGACATCATGCTCGGTCAGGATGTCATCCACTTTTTTCAGGGCAGGGAAGAGGGGAAGCCCAACTCGATCCATAAATGCCTTGGGTGCTGCTCTAGTACCTCCCTGGACTCCATCAACGGCAATCCAGTTTGGAAATACGTAAAGTAAACTTTATTTTGGATACAAATTCTCCAAACTCGGCTGGGTTTCCATTACACATCTTGATTCTGACGGAGAGCTAAAAGGTTTTTTGGACCCGTTGGATGAACCTAACGCTGCTTTTCAGATTCACGCATTTGACATACCCTGGGGTGAAATGAAATTTATTCCCACTGGGACTCCTCTTAGGGCAGAGATTTCAGGGGTTATCTTTCCTCAAGGCAGCAAACCTCCCTTACCCGATTTTGCTCCGTTAGAAAATTTGACATTGATCACTTTGATTTCATCTTTTTGCCTAGAATATGAAGCTCCTGGTCGTCGAGGTGCCCATCTTCAGTTCACACGCTGAACTTCGCGGTGCCTATCTGAAAAATCAGATTTTAATAGCGGCCCATTTCCGAAGAGCTGCAGCAGCAAAGTTTTGTCCATACCAATGAGGGACTAAGAGAGTCAAAGTTGAGGATGAATCCCCCTCGGATTTTCGATTCTTCTCGCCGCTGTCTGAAAGACATATCACCAGCCGGACCGGTCATGCATACCGGTACAATCTATAAATATTATAAACTACGGTTTTTGGCTTTTTATTGAGACCAACTTGTCTTTAGCTTGCCCAATAGTGGGTTAGCGTAAATTTTGCCCGTTCCATATGAAAAAACTGCTCACATTAATATGCTTCACTAGTGTTTTTATAATAACGCAAACCTCTCTCTTAGCTACCGTGGAAGGTGGGCCTATTCGAATACTATTTTTGGGAAACGAAAGCGAACAAACTAACTCAAATTCCTATTACCCAATGCTTTCCAAAGCATTAGGGCGAGATGCTATTTATTTTGACTATGTTACTTCGATTGAAGAAGCACTCGGAGATGCAAAATACCTTGGAAAATTTGATGCACTTCTACTTTATGCGAACCACGGAAATATCGAACCTCACCAATGGAAAAATCTAAAAAGATTCGTCGAAAACGGAGGAGGCTTTTTACCAATCAATTATGCAAGCTGGTGTTTCTCGAATGAACCTGGCTTTGAGAGACTTGTAGGAGGCAGGTTCAAAAGCCATCGAAGAGATGATTTCAAAGCGAAGATAATAAAGCCTAATCATCCCGCAATGAATGGTGTAAAAGAGTTCATTGGTTGGGATGAGAACTATTTTCATTCAAATCCTAATACCAAAGATCGGACTGTTCTTATGGTCCGAGAATCTATGAAGGGGGATCCGCATACTGAGCCTGAACCTTGGACGTGGATACGCACACAAGGTCGTGGACGAGTCTTCTACACCGCATCCGGTCATGATCATCGAGAGTGGAACAACACCGCTTTTCATCAGCTAATAAGAAGCGGTATCATTTGGGTAATTGGTGACAAAGCGAGGAAGCGCTACGAAAATTTTCTTACCAAACGTGCACCACTAAAATACGAGAAACGTAATAACATTCCAAACTACGAACGACGTAAAGAACCACTCCAATACCAACTACCCCTCTCTCCCGAAGATAGTATAAAGTACACGCAAGTACCAGTAGGATTCCGAATGGAGCTTTTTGCATCAGAACCGGAAATAATCAATCCAATCTACATGACTTGGGACGAACGCGGACGACTTTGGGTGGTTGAAACTGTTGATTATCCGAATGAATTTAAGGATGGCCGAAAAGGAAATGATCGGATCAAGATTTGTGAGGATACAAATGGTGATGGTAAAGCTGACAAGTTTACTGTGTTTGCTGAAGGCTTTAATATTCCGACTTCAATGACTTTTGCTCGTGGAGGAGTAATTCTTGCTCAAGCTCCGGAATTCTATTTCCTCAAAGATACAAATGGTGACGATAAAGCGGATATTAAAGAGGTTCTTTTTTCTGGATGGGGTGTAGGAGATACTCACGCAGGCCCTAGTAATTTGCGATACGGATTTGATAATTGGATTTACGGAACCGTCGGCTATGCTCGCTTCAATGGCTCATTAAGCGGAAAGCAGCATAATTTTGCAATGGGCGTATTCCGGTTTAAATCTGATGCAACTGATATCGAGTTTCTTCATCAATTCAACAACAACACATGGGGATTAGGTTTCAATACATCAGGCGACGTTTTTGGCTCCACCGCAAACAATAACCCGACCTTTTATGGCGGCATCCCTGCGACTGTTTTAAATGGAGAACTTAAGATGAGCGCAAAAATGATTGCTGATACGCCAACCTTTCATCCTATCACGCCAAATATAAGACAAGTGGACGCATTTAATGCATACACAGCAGGCTGCGGCCACGCTTTTGCTACTTCAGATGCCTTTCCAAAAAAATACCGTGACCGTGCAGCATTCGTCTGTGGACCAACTGGCAACCTAGTTGGTACATTTAATATCAAAAAACAAGGTGCCGGCTATACCGCAAAGAATGCGTTCAGCTTTGTAGCCAGTGCTGATGAATGGTTCTCACCTATCGTTGCAGAGGTAGGACCAGATGGCCACCTATGGATCGCCGATTGGTACAATTTTATTATACAACACAATCCGACCCCAAACGTAGACCGAGGCGGTTATGCCGCCAAAAACGGTCGAGGTAACGCTCACATTAATCCAAATCGTGATCGCCAGCACGGCCGAATCTATAGAGTAATTTGGGAGGCAGCACCAAAATCAACAATTACCTCTCTAGCCCAGGCAAGCCCAGTCGAGCTGATCAAGGCCTTAGATAATGACAATCTTTTTTGGCGACAAACTGCACAGCGAATGATAGTTGATGGAGGAATTAAGGAAACTGAGAAATCTTTACGTAAAAGATTATCGGGCCGTGGAGTAGGTGCAATTCACGCACTTTGGACACTAGAAGGAATTGGAGCTCTTGATAATAAAATAAAACGCAGTGCTCTAACAAACGGGGACTCTCAGGTTAAGCTCAACGCTGTACGCGCACTTGGAAAAACCAAAGAAGATGAACAATTGCTCTATGACAGTGCAGCACTTACCAACAAAGATTTACACGTCCGCTTAGCTGCCATGGTTAAACTCGCTCAGTTCCCAGAATCCAAGACTCATAAGCAAGCAGCTAGTATTTTAGCTACAGATGAGACGAACACAAAAGACGAATGGCTTAAACGAGCACTTCAAGCTGTTGGCACTGAACAAGAAGATTTACCAATCAATAAAAACGTTAATAAAGAGAGCTCAAAGCAAAATATTGCTAAACGCGTCAAAGAAATATTTTCCAGTGACAACTCTGATGTAAGGGGAACTAATTTTAGGGAACCTTTTAGAATTACCATCAATACTGTTAAAGACAGGATGATGTACGACTTGAACGAATTTCAAGTAGAGACTGGACGTTTGGTATCAATAAGATTTATTAATAAAGACTTCGCACCACATAATCTTTTGATAGTGAAACCAGGGAAAGCCGATGAAGCTTCAAATCTTGCTATTGCGTTAACTAATGATGGGCCAAATAAAGACTGGCGTCCCGACTCATCATTAATCTTGTGGGGATCAAAAATGATTAATCAGAATGAAGAAGAAATTATAACTTTTAACGCCCCAGTTCCAGGAAGCTATCCATACATATGTACATTTCCAGGGCACTCACAAATGATGAGAGGAATTATGAAAGTTATACCTATAAAAAAAGATAAAAGATAAGAACAACGGCCGCCTCAATCGTTACACCATTAGTTCCCATGGCTTTGTCCAACAAAGAACATGGGAAACAAAGCCATCTCCCTTGTAACTCAATATGGAGGGTACCTGTCTCTATCCCCCGTTCTTAAATAGGAAATCTTTCAATCAGTACTTCAACTGCATACTGATATAAGTCAGCACCGATACATTCTTCAGAGCGTTTTCCCCCAAGGATCCATCGAGGCGAACACCAATTTATTCAGATAACATTTTAATGTGTATTTCGACGGTGTCAGTTGATATATAAATATGGTTCTCTAAATGCATCGAATCTCAACTAGTCGCCTCACCAGTTATTGCCTTGAAGGTGGATGTTTCCAGTGGGGATTGTAGCGAATTTCAGAGGAAAGTACATGGCAGTGTTTTTACCTGGTAGCACCCCGTCTTTTCCTGATTCATCTGTGAGAAGAATAGAGGTATCCGGTAATTTGATCCATCCACATCGCTCCTAAACTTTTTCAATTTCGGGGATGCAAAAGAGAAAGCCATAATCAAAACCATATTCAGCTGCCTTATCCATCGCTTCTTTCATAGGAACGTCGCAAAGCCCCTTTCCTCTGAATTCAGGCAAAACAAAAACGTTCTGTATACCGGCAATGTGGACAACTTGGTCGCCAACTCGAATATTTCTGTCAACTACGCCGATATGTGAAATTATACTGTAATTATAATCTGAATATAAGATCCATAAGGGAGTCGTATTGTGCCAAGCACGAGTAACTGAAAAGGTTTCTTTATCATCTGGAAAACAAAGGCAAAGACCCTCCTTGATTCTTTTGTCTAAGTCACGGCTTACGTCTCGTTCCCGAACCAGGGTTATGTTCATTATTTCGAAGAATAGGCTGAAACGGCAGGAAGAGTTTCATGGGTATCTGCGATCCGTTAGTTTAGCTGAAAAGATCCTGCAGGCCAGAAAGCCCGAACTGATGCCGACGAGCAACGCGGCAGGGGATATCCATTGAAAGCTGACAGGATCCAGTCCCTCTTCATTCACTCCGAAAATGGGGCCGGAGAATGCGATCAGCACGGCGGTAGTAGTGCTGCAAGTTACTCCTATCCAGACGCCGGCTGCGTTGGCAAACGGAACGAATAGTGCGAAGAAAAACAGGATGAAGATAGGAACCGTAAGAAGGTTCACCGTTTTGGTGGTGACGGCGGTTATGTTGCCGGGCACGTGTTCCATAAAAGAGCTAGCCAAAACCACCACCACACCGATGCCAATAGCCAAGCTTCTCGCAAATAAGACGTGTTTTCTTTCGGTCTTGGGCTTTGTGCCAAAGCGGTCAAGGTAGTCGGTCATTACGACGGCGGTGATAGAGTTGACGCCGGAATCGACGCTGGACATAGAGGCTGCGAAAAGTCCGGTTAGCACCAGACCGGAGACAACGGGCGGAAGGTGGAAGGCGATAAAGTGGGGGAAGATTTTGTCGGCGTTTTCGTTAAGCGTCATTCCCCTCGGAAGGAGTTGAGGATCCGCCTGGAAATAGCCGAGCAGGGCAAATCCGGTAATGGCAAGAGTGATTGTGACGGTGGCGGCGACACAGAGCTGCATACCGATCGCCTTACGCGCAGCCTTCGCATCTTTGGTCGACATGAATCGTTGGATAGACACCTGATCGCCACCTGCAGTTGAACAATGCCACACAAACACGGAAACGATAGATCCGACAACGGTTACCCGCGTGGATGGATCGAGGCTGAAAATAGGTTGTGAATCCCAGTTGTCGGTCTGCCACTCGGTTGGAAACCAGCCGAATCCACCCATCTTCACCGTAATGGTCCCTATTACCAACAAGGAGCCGCCGTAAAGTAGAATGGTCTGCATCAGGTCAGTGATAATCACGGCACGGAGACCCCCTAAAGACGTGTAGGTTATAGCGAACGCAGCGGTTATCACGACGATCCAAGGAATGTATGTCTCATCCACCCCGATCATAATTGCAAGGGCCTTGGCCGTAAGGTAAACAAGCAGCGTCATCCAAAACAAGCGAAGAACAATAAAGAGGGAGGCGCCAAGGAGACGAATGCTGAGGCCGAGTTTTTTTTCCAGCAGTTCATAAGCGCTGGTGACCTTCACTTTCATATAAACCGGCAGCAGCACGAAACCGATCACCAGGAAAATGAAGGGATAGGAGAGCAGGTTGCTCATGTTGACCGGCCCCTTCCCGATTGTTTCACCAGGAACGCCCATATACGAAATCGTGCTTAGCAGCGTAGCAAACAAGGAAACGCCGATCAGCAAGGGATTCATGTTTCCAGAGCCCACAAAATATTCGCTGGTGTCTTTCTGTTTTCGCGCGAACCACCAGCCCAAGAAGAGCGTCGACAGGGCGTAGATCGCGATAATGATCCAGTCGATCGCTAGCAGGCCTCGGGCGTGGGTTTGACTTACAAATGTTTCAACTTCAGCTGCCTGAGCTATCCGAGGTAGGGAATATGCAAATATCGGAAGCCCGAAGCGCTTAATCATTGAGCGACTGGATGGATCCATTGGTTGTCCGGGGTATCGAGGATAGTGGGAGCAAGAGAACGAACGGTCGCGTTCAGGTTTTTGAGAGGCGGTTTTCTGTAAAAAACAAAATCGATTTGGAGGCGAGAAGGCAAATCCAGAATCAAGAATAGTAGAGGCGTATCATAACGACTGCGAGGCCTATTCTGACTTATTGGGCAGTCTCTACTTTCTGTGCAATTGTGCCGATCTTATCAGCGGGTAGGTATGAGGTCGAGATCGGGTTTCAACCTGAATTTAGAATTACTCCTCCAATATGTGACCTGAACGAGCGGCACCCTCAAGAACGGCCTTTACGCCGGACCTTGGCAGGAAGGGTCTTGCGCCACTTCTCGATCTCAGTTCCGAGTTGCTGGGTAATCTCCGGATGCGAGCGAGCGACATTGGTCGTTTCTCGAGGGTCTTTACTCAAATTGTAGAGTTCGGGTCCCTTTCGGGTAAGGTGGAGTTTCCACGGTTCGAGAAGAGCGGCGTCTCCACCCGCTCTCCAGAATAGTGCCCGAGTCGGGTTGCGGTCGCCGCCCAGCCAGATGTCGGCAACATTGAGTCCTTCGAATTGGGCGGGATCGTAGTCGGTATCCGTGAGGGTGCACAAGGTGGGCAGCCAGTCCAAAGCGGAAAGCACGCTGGATCCATTTACGTGGCTGGGGGGAACGTGGCCTGGCCAACGGACAATGAACGGTATCCTGACACCGCCTTCGTACTTTTCGTGTTTGCCCCCTCTTAATCCGCCAGACCAGCCAAGCATGTTGGCCTTGAAAATCTTACCCATGGCTCGCTGGCGGTCGTTTTGGTAGTCGCCGTTCGGAGCCGCTCCTTGATCACTGGAAAAGACCACAATGGTGTTGTCGGCGAGCTCTAGCTCATCGAGTAATTGGAGCACCCGCCCCACTGCTGAATCCAGTGAATAAACATCAGTCAGGTAGTTGCGGAAGCACTCATCGATGGAATAGCCCCATTCACGCGTGTTCTCGAATTTGTCCGACATGTAAGAGTCGAATTTCGATTCATCTATCTCGAGTTTGGCGATCGCCTCAGGAATTCGTTTCGATGGTGGGACCGGATAGTGGGTGATGTGGCCCCAAATGTTGACATAGAAGGGCTCGTCCTGATGCCGTTTGATGAAATCAATGGCAGCTGCGAAAAGGCCATCGTCTCGACCGTCAGAACCATCCGAGTTCCCGATGATCTTCACCTCATCGAGACCGTAGTGGTCTTCGGGAACGCCATCGCTGTCCGCCCCAATGTGCCACTTGCCAAAATGCCCGGTGGCATACCCCTCGTTGTTGAGCAGTTCGGTGATAGTGATCCGGTCGCCAAAGCCAAAATCCGCCATGTAAGCATCGAAACTGGCTGGATGGTGGCTCGTCATAAACCCTGTGCGGCTTGGGCAACAGGTTACTCCCGTGGCGTAGTGGCGGGTGAATAGTGTGCCTTCAGCCGCTAGCCGATCGATGTTGGGCGTAACCGCGTAGGGATGCCCGTAACATCCCAAATCTCCCGTACCCAAATCGTCCGCAAACATGAAGACGATATTGGGGCGGCGATCTTCGGCCGGCTGGGACGAAGCGGGCATCCACAAGAAGAAATACAGCGATAAGAAGACGTAGCGGCGATAAAGATTCATGGCGGTTGATGGGATGACTAAACGAACGGTTAATGGGAGCGGCCAAAGGAGATCGGAGCAAGCACGTACAAAGCGGGTGACATCGAAATTAGAGGGCTTAAAAATTAAAAGACTCATCTAGGAACAACGATTATCAATCATTGACGGTTTACTCAACGATGAAATCAAAGCCGGAAAGGCGAAAGACCGCCATCTGGTCATGCGGCACTCACATGTCGATGGCATCCTAGCCACCCGTTCACGCTTTGAACCGAAGATGTTAATTCGCTCCGAGCAATCTTCTCATAACGTCCATTAGGTCAGCCTCAGCATCAGGCCCGACATTGGTAGCCCGTTCGCTCGTTTCATATCCGCCCTCTGCATAGGAAATTTCCGTACCGATGTAAGCCGTGCCGTAGTCGCCATAAGCTGCCATGGCAACATGCAAGTCGGGCCGCATGGCTTTAGCAGCTAATTGGTACTCTACAAAGAGTTCACCAGGCATGTGGACGACCCGGGCATCGCCTATTTTTAGGCAAGCGATATCAATCTTGTGCCCGGACTTTGCACGACGGAGGTAGGCGAGCTGGGTTATGGCTTCGTATCCCTCGGGAGGGTTATGGACGATTTTATCTATCAGGGATTTCTCGTTCAGGTGCGACGCCAACGGAAGAGAGACCGGTTCCGATTTCCAATTGATATCCGAATCGCCGAGAGGATATTTTTCCGTGTTCTCCCAAGCGGAGTGCATCCCGTCTGCCAATCGTTGGGCTAGCAGGACACGGTTCTCAGTATTGCCGTCATTGTATTTGCCCGCCCCAATGTTTCCGCCGGCTCCATTAAAGTGTACATGCAAGGCTTTTGGTTGGCCTTGGCCCCTCAGGAAGCGAGCAATGCCTGGAAAATCAGGACTTGGAATTCCGGTCCTGTAGTAGCTTTGTGGATGGGTTGCGAAGTAGCTGAGAATAGCGACAGGGGCATCTGCATTCCAAAACGAAATCAGCGAGACTTCCGGATCGACGACACCTACCGGTTCGGCCCGAATTAGGGGATCCCGTGCTGTGGTAAACCGCATAACCCGTACTTTTCCGTCAGGTCCCAGTATCCGACGATTCGAGACGACGTCTTTCACGGTGGCAGCACCCCAGCCGTAATGCGTCACGGGTCGAGCCCCTTTGAGGGCGTCTTTTAGAGCCACCGCGGCTCGGCGGATAACCCGTCTTTGGAAAAAACTGTCGAAGAGATCGAAGTCAGTGATCCCTAGTTCATGAACGAGGGCCTCGGAACTGAAATCGCATCGAGGGGCGTCATGCTGGTGCAAGGCGTGGACCGCAACACGATCTCGGGTAGTCCCCGCAGCTTCTGCGAGGGCATCACGAAACACATCCTGAGAGGCATTAGCCACTCCTATCCAGTCGATAGCGCACAAGACGATCGGCTTTCCGGATCCAAGAATGGTTAGCCCTCGACAGCGCAAGCTGATCTCGCCGTGTTTGCGAACGGGATCGTAGGCCAATTCTGAGCCAACCGGTGGGGTTGCATCGACATCGAACGTCGCAACACGTATTTGGGACGCGGTTGCTGAATCCGAGAAACCAGCGAGAGCAACGCAAAAAAATAGAATATGTACAGAGATATTTTTCATTTTTAGGTATAGAAAATATTTACGCTACCTCAGGTAGGCGTATCGGATCGGGCAATACTCCATTGAGGGGAAGATTTTCGCCCAGCTCGCTTCGCAAGTTATCCAGCTTTTCACGAAGCTCGTTAAGTTTGGAGCGGTACCGAGCTTGTCCTACCAAGTTGTTCAGCTGGTAGGGATCTTTTTTTAAATCGTAGAGAATCCAATCGCCTCCCATGTGAAAGGCGTAGACCCAATCTTTAGTTCGAATACCCCGCCAGTCGCAGCCCGGACCCCCTCCTCTGTGAGTATTGAAAAGATAGGCACAATCGCGAGTTTCTGGGCTTTTCCCTACGAATGCTTCTGACTGGTCGAAACCTTGGACATTATCCGGAATATTGGCACCGCATAGGCCGAGTAAGGTTGGCATTAAGTCGACCGATGAGACAATCCAATCGCGTTTTAGACCGGCTTTTATTTTTTCTGGATAACGGATTATGAAAGGCACGTTAATGGATTCCTCCCAAGGGCGTTGCTTTAGGCGGTGACCTTGCGAACCGAGCATGTCACCGTGATCCGAGGTAAAAACCAGTATCGTTTTTTCGGCTATTCCAAGACGGTCTAGCTCCTTGGTGATCCTACCCACGCACTCGTCCAAGCTGGTGACCATGGCATCGTATTGCAGCAGTTGATCTTCATCCTTTTTTGCCCGAGGGGGGACATTTGGCCTATCTGCTAGGGTACGGCCTTCGTACAAATCGAGGAAGCGCTCAGGTGCGCGGTAGGGATTGTGAGGTGGACCGTAGGAAACCGCCAAAAAGAAAGGGTCTTCGCGGTGAGTGCGAATGTATTCGACCGCTACATCGGTTTGCACGTCCGGTTCCCAGCCATCCACGGCGACCGCCTCCGTGCTATCGTTGATCCAATACTCAGGATCGAAGTGAGCGTGGGAACAATTCCGAACGGCCCAGAATTTCCAATTTCGCCGGTCTTCCTTAGCGACCGGGTTATTCCGATGCCCCGCTAGATGCCATTTCCCGATGTAGCCGGTGTGGTAACCCGCTTCTACCATCTTATCAGCGATGGTGACTTCGGAATTGGGCAGCTTTATGTCGTTGTGAACGACACCGGTCGCGTGACCATACCGACCTGTCATTAGCTGTCCTCGGTAGGGCGTGCAAACTGGAGAGGCTGCAATCATATTGGTGACGAGTAATCCTTCGCTGGCCAATTTATCCAGATTCGGGGTAATGACTTGTGAATTGCCCATGCAGGCCATATCGTGGGCCCGCATTTGGTCAGCTAAAAGGAATATGACATTCGGTTTGGAATGATAATCAGCACGCAGGACTTTTGACGATGCGGCTGTCGCCGAAATACCGGCGACTGCGGTTTTAAGAAAGTCTCTTCGTTGCATGGTTAGATTTTGAGGGTGATCGCTTGTGTTGCTTAAAGCCTGAAAGATTGTAGCGTACTAATGGTTACATTTTCTGGTCTTCCAAGGGGAGCTAGGGTTTTTAACTATTTTAGTGTGATATACAGTAATAGTATCGCCAGGTAAAGCCTGGTTCAGGCTTACTGAGAGGAAATTCAATTTAGCATAACTATTCAAGCGTGTCAGATACTGGTTTTGTGTCACTAGATGTGGTTTGGCCTTAAATTTAACTTTGGACCGGAACGGAGGGGGAGAAAGGGGTACTAGGAGTGGCAGATTAAAGGGTGTTTTTCTTCAGTCGTATCTGAGCCAGATTACCAAGTTCTTCGATTGCTAGGAAATTGCTGTTGGCGGGTGGGGTGTGAAGCTACATCTGAACCTGTAGATAAAAATCAATCTGAGTAGGTTTCATATTAGAGATGGACAATTCAGTCACAAAAATCTGTTACTCCATTATCCGAGGGACGTATCGCTCCAAGGGGGAGACGGTTGGTCCCATTGTCGCTCTTCACTCTGCCCCTGTTTTTCGGATAAACATCCCGTTAGCTTCACACGCTGCTTGAAATGCTCCGCCTTGCTCCCTTGGATACCGATTACCATGCAAATTCAGCGATCTGCTATGCAACGTGTACTCATTGCCCTATTCATCCTAATTTGTCCCAGCCTCCTGCTCGGAAAGGACTCGTTCCGCCTTGTCGTTCCAGACTCACAGAATCAGCAGCTCTCCGTCTATACAATTAACCCGACTGTCAGCGGTGCTAGCCTAAGACCAGAAGATTCCCTAAAACTCAGCTTCAATCCTGCCAGAGTGGCAGTCAATCCAACCAACCAATCGTTTGTCGTCAGCGGAACCCGCTCGAAAAAACCGGTTGCCGCAGTGGTCACAACTACAAAAGGCATGAAAGTGTTCGATGTATCCACGCTAGTCCATCCTGTTGGGTATAACAGCGTCGATCGTTCCGGACGTTTCTTTATGACAGTCCATTACGGCACTGGCTCAGTAGCCACCTACTCCCTCGGCAAAGATGGATCGATTGGCGATCTCGCCCACTCGCTAAGGACTCCCCAACGGGAAGCCCATTGCATCCTAACGACCCCCGACAACCGTTTCGTCTATATTCCATGCGTAAAAAATAACAATGCACTTTTCCAATACGCCTTCGATGCCGCAAGAGGCAAACTTGCGCCTCTCAAAACTTTCAACGCCGAACCGCCCGCAATGTTCGGCCCCCGCCACGTCGCCTACCATCCGACCTTGCCCATCGCCTACTTCAGCAATGAACAGCAACTCGGAGCGAGTGTTTACGAAATCGGAAAGGAGGGTCAGCTATCGGATCTTCAACACGTAAATACGATTCCACGACGATCGCCGTTCGAACAAGGAAAGCGCGACCTGCACGCCTCCGACATCGCCCTGACGCCCGATGGCAAGTTGCTCTTCGTGGCCCTTCGAGACTTTAACGGAGAGGAAGACAGCGTCTTCTCCTTTAGCGTAGACTCCAATGGAAAGCTGCACCCAGCCGCTCGAACACTGGTGGGAGACATTCCCTGGAAGCTCGCCCTCTCCCCAGATGGCAAGCATCTCGCTGTTTGCGAATTCGGCTTGCACCGAATCACCCTCTTTGCCGTCCAATCAGATGGAAGTTTAACTCGCCACCCTGGAGTCGAAATAGCCGCCAGAACCAACGACATGGTGACCCTGCCGGTTAGATAGGGACGACCAGCCCGATCGTTTGTTAGTGCCTCCAAAAATCCGATTACTCGGCGAGTTATCCATACCTTCTCGCAATCTGATCTATATGGTGAATCGAATGCTGCTTGAATTTACAATTTTCGAGCCAGGTCCTGCTTTCGCTTGAAACGTACCTTCCTCGCTTCTTTTTTAACGATTCTAGACGTTTACATCGCCTGCGACGCATGAAATTTCGCCAAAAGCTAACTCTCTCACTTAATCTGGCAGCTGCCAGTCTTCCCATCCATGGTCACGACATCCACGAGCTAGCCGGCATCGACGTGGAAGGTCGCGGAACGCCCTTAGTTGGCGAAGCGGTCAGTGCCTCCGAAGGCGTCGTCGGCCGGATCGACTTGGAACCCCGCCCCATCCTTCGAGCAGGCGAAGCTTTGGAAGCGGTGCCCGGCATGGTCGTAACCCAACACAGCGGATCCGGCAAGGCGAACCAATACTTCCTGCGCGGCTTCAACCTCGACCACGGAACCGATTTCGCAACTTGGCTCGATGGCATGCCGCTCAACTTCGTCACACACGGACACGGACAGGGCTACACCGATCTCAATTTCCTTATCCCGGAAACAATCGAAGCTATCGAGTACGCCAAGGGATCGTACCGAGTTTTCGATGGAGACTTTTCCGCTGCCGGCTCGGCTCGCATCAAACTGGCCGACACCTTCGAATACGGACAAGCCAAGGCATCGATTGGCGAGCACGATAATTTCCGTTTCCTTTTAGCGGATGCCCAACCGTTTGGCGAAGGGAAGCTCGTCTACGCACTCGAACGCGAGACCAATGACGGACCTTGGGAGCTTCCTGAAGATTTGGACAAATCGAACGGCATGATCCGCTTTGTCCAAGAAGGCACTTACCGCCATACCTCCTTAGCACTGATGGGCTACCAGTCTGTTTGGAACTCGACGGAACAAATTCCAGAGCGAGCAATTGATAGTGGTCTTGTCACGGATCTTGGCCATATCGACGACACAGTTGGGGGAACGTCATCCCGCTACTCGCTTTCCGCTCGACACATTCACGACAATGGCGACTCCATAACACGATTTTCAGCGTATTCAGTCTACTACGACATGTATCTCTGGTCGAACTTTACCTATTTTCTTGAGGACCCGGTCAATGGGGACCAGTTCGAGCAAACCGACCGACGGCTTACCCACGGCCTATCCGCTTCGCAAACGCTCAATGCTCGCACGCTCTTCGACAACGAGATCAAGCAAACGTACGGTGTCGATATTCGCTACGACGCCATCGATCAATTGGGCTTGCATAATACATTCGAACGCGAGCGGATTGGGACCACCCGCCAGGATCAAGTCGATCAGCTCGGAGCCGGTGCTTTCTATGAGGTCCACGTACAGTGGAACCCTCGTCTGAAGACCGTGGCGGGATTAAGAGGCGATTTCGTCCACGCCGATGTCGACAGTCAGCTTGCCGCTAATTCCGGAAACGCCGATGACTTTATGGCCAATCCGAAACTGATAGCTATCTACGCACTCAATGAATCGAGCGAACTGTACGCTAGTGGCGGATACGGCTTCCACAGCAACGACGCACGGGGGGTAACCCAGCACATCGACCCGATAGACGGGTCCCCATCCGAAGCGGTCGACCCATTAGTTCGCTCGATTGGATACGAATTGGGAATTCGTAAGGAGTGGAGCCTCATGGCGAATACTTCCATCTCCGCATGGCAACTGGATCTGGATTCGGAGCTGGTCTATGTAGGCGACTCTGGCAGCACCGAAGCCTCGCGCCCTAGCAGCCGTAAGGGTATTGAAATTGCCTCCTACCTTGCTCTAAAAGAATGGCTGACGTTCGACTTCGATCTCGCCTTCACTAACGCCCGTTACGCCAATGCCGATCTTGCGGGTAACGAAATTCCCGGTGCCCTGAATCGCGTCGCAAGTGCAGGGACCAACGTCAATTTGCCGTCGGGATGGTTCGGTTCGCTTCGCTATCGCCACTTCGGCGAGCGGCCTTTGATAGAAGACAATACGGTACGATCAGATCCATTTCACTCATTCAATCTCCGCATTGGCTATCGAGCCGAGCGCTGGCAGGTCAGCATCGACTGGATGAATCTCCTCGACTCAGACGACTCTGACATTGCCTACGCCTACGAATCGCGCCTCCCAGGCGAAGCCCCCGAAGGCATCTTCGATCACCACTCCCATCGCATCCCTCCGAGGGCTCTCAAGCTTCACTTGTCAGTATTGTTCTAAAGTGCGATCTAATTCCCGTATTTGATATGTTGGTATAATTGAGCTCCGTTTTCATCTCTGAAGTCGAAGGTTAGGCTGGCTTTGCTTGTTCCGTTTTGCGGGGACGTTCTTACAAGAGGGAATCCGCCAGAACGAGGATTCTGAGAGTAGACCTGATTGATCGTCGAGTCCGGGTCGGTCGAATTTGGATGTCCGGGACCGACGCCGAGGCGCGAGTTTGTATCGGTCAAAGCACTGCAGGAAAATTCTTCTATACCCTGTGGCGAAATGGAGTGGTACTGCCAGTGTCGATCGCCACAAATCAGGTAAACGTTTTCCTCGACCAAACCGGTTTCTTGGAGCCATGAGAAGAACGCCTCCCGCTCGTGTTGGAAGCCGAAAATATTGGTGTTATTGTCGATTTTGTGCAGCGAATCGGCACCGATCATCGGCGTGGGCGAGATCATTATCTTGAAGGTGGCGTCGCTCTCCTGTATAGCTGGCCGGCCGCAGCGTTAAGCAGTGGGGTGTGCGTTCAGACCCGGATCGTGTGAAAACGCGGAAGTCCTCAGGCTGGAGGGTGTCCGGGTCAACAGTGTGAGACAGCAAGACTGGCATACGGTCCTGCCTTGCTGCACCAGGGCAGAGAATATTGGCCCCTCTTGGAAGGGCGTTGTCCAATCCGAAGAAGGCTGAAAGTATGCGTGCTGGTTGATTGTTGGCATCCAGCGTGGTCGGATTCCTGGCTGATTGAAGCACCGGTAAACTGAACATAATCGACGCCACACTTGTAGCGGCTAAAACCAATGCGGCCTGCAAGGGAACACGGCAGACCTTGATCATCGAATGTAGGAAAGACATGGATTAAGAAAAGATTGGGTGCATGGACCAGAAAACGAGGTGGTTCGAATGTTTCGATTTCATTTAGGACGTAGATTTAGGACTGGGATTTACCTTAGCAATTTGGAAGGTGCCCGCCACTGACAACTATGGGTGTCTTCTCGCCCTAAATTAAATGCTGTGAATTAAGACCGATTCCCGTTTAAGCGGTGCCCTTGTCGCACTTTTTGATCGTCTTTGCCGATAGAGCTTTTCCATTTCATCGATCATTCGCTGGACAGTGAAAGAGCTTTGCGCTTCAAGATGGAGGTGTTCTGGAATTTAAGGGCTAGCACCCGATAAAAGCCGGATCCATCTGTAAAAATTATAACCGAAATAGACGTTACGAACCATGCCTGTCGCAACACCTAAGCAATACGAAGCCATGCTGGATGCCGCCCAAAAAGGGAACTACGCTTATCCTGCGGTTAACATCACATCCATTGTGACCATCAACGCTGCTTTGAAAGCGTTCGCTGACACCAAGTCAGATGGCATCATCCAAGTTTCCACGGGAGGCGGCCAGTTCGCCTCCGGTCTTAACGTGGCCGATGCCGCTTTTGGCGCGATCGTTCTCGCAGAAGCGACCCATGTTTTGGCGGAAAAATACGATGTACTCGTGGCACTGCATACAGACCACTGCCATCCGGAGAAAGTGGATAGCTTTTTGCGTCCTTTGCTAGATGCATCTCGTAATCGGATCGCGGAAGGCAAAGGCCCGCTCTTCCAGTCTCACATGTTTGATGGATCGGTTGTCGCTCTAGACGAGAATTTGAAGATTTCGAAAGAGCTTTTAAAGGAATGTGCCGAGCTGGGCATCATCCTTGAAGTGGAAGCCGGGTGCGTCGGCGGTGAAGAAGATGGACACGACACCTCTGGTTTGCCTGCGGAAAAGCTCTACACAACTCCAGAAGACATGTTGGAAGTATATGAAGAGCTTCAGCCACTCGGCCGTTTCATCTTCGCGGCGACTTTTGGAAATGTACATGGAGCTTACAAGCCTGGCTCTGTTAAGCTAAAGCCAACGATTCTTCGCGATGGGCAGAAGGCGGTCATGGACAAGCATGGTGCGGAGGCGGAAATGGACCTCGTGTTCCATGGCGGATCAGGGTCGGATCTTTCCGATATTCGGGAAACGCTCGATTACGGTGTCATAAAGATGAACATCGATACGGATACCCAATATGCTTTTACGCGCCCAATTGTAACTCACATCTGCCAGAACATCGAAGGTGTACTCAAGATTGAAGGTGAAGTGGGCAACAAAAAGACTTATGATCCGCGGTCCTATCTGAAGTCGGCCGAAAAGAACATGGCTGATCGCCTCATCCAGGCGGCCAAGGATTTGCTCTCCGAAGGTAAAACGATTTTCGGGAAAGCATAGATTTCGGAACCACGGCAATTTTTTAGGACCGGTCCCCCATTGGGCCAGTCCTTTTTATTTACTTCGGGGCTGACATTGGGTGGGGGCAATCTTTGATTGCCCATTGTCCTACCTGTTGGATGGGCACTCAGGGATCGCCCGCTACCTTAAAATTCGACGGAATATTTTCTTTTTAGATTTGCTCTCCAGCTACTTAATTGGAAGTTCGACGGCGGTAACTTGGTGGCTTATTCCGGGAAAGGTGACCTGGCGTCGGGTTAGGCTGATGTTATCCCTCAACTGGGATCCTTCGATTGTTTTTTCGTCGATAGCGGTTGCAGTGTCCGTGTGCTCATCCGCCCATTCTGAATTGAGAAGGGCGATACTCACGGCTTCGCCAATAATGTCTGGTCTCGCATAGTCGGGATGGCCGATGGCCCCAAAGTAGATCATCCCGCTACTCATTCCCACTTTCAAGGGCTCGTTGAATAGCTGGATGGCATTTAAAGCGGCATCGATGGCACGATCTTGATGATAACTGCCTGAGAAAAGACAGAGGATTCCTGCACCGCGAGTTTTGATTGGAATCCCACCAAAGCGAAGGGCAGATTCAGTGACCTGGTAGCAGACACTGTTGGTCCAGTTGGCGAAATCCCGAGGTTCTAGGTGTTCAGACTTTTCCCGGGCGGCCCGAGCTCGAATATCGACGATGGTGGCTTCAATGACATCCTTGTCTATGCTTTGGCAACCCAATATCCATTCTATGGATACTCCTAGCAACTGAGCCAAATCAGGGAGGATGCTGATGTCCGGTGCATTTTCCCCCCGCTCCCATTTCGAAACTGCCTGGGGGCTTACCTGGACAGCGTTAGCGATGTCTGTCTGGGTTAAGCCGGACTTTTTTCGGCGGTGGCGGATTCGATCTCCGAGGTCTTGCAGGTTCATAAATTAAGAGAAGAAGTTAAAGGAGTATCGGTGGAGATGAAAGACGAATCGTGGAATTTTGAGATCTTCTTAAGCGGCAGGCCCGGCTTGAGCCACCCGAGCCTCAGCGAGGGAGTGGGGTCCTTGCCCTACGATTCAGGCGATCGATAGTAACTGACGTGGCACAGCACCTTTCGACAAGCTCAATGTCTTATGAACAATCGCAAGCACTACGATGAATATGGGAATAAAATTAAGCCCAAGATTTCGCTCATCCAATGAGCTCGTGATAAGTGGCAAAATAGTCTTTTCTCTGGCAAGGGTCGCAGTTGCGTCTAATCCAGAGAGTATCGAACTAGTTCATGAATGGACGGATCGGTTTGGGTTCTCGAGTCAGAATTCCTGACTAGAAATTGTGACGAAATTCCGATTTCGCCCCCCTGCTGGCACCGGTGAGATTGGAACTTCCTTTATAGGCGAATGGGCCGTCGATAATGACTGTTTTAAAGTGGGCCCGCGGACAGAGAAACATTAAGGCGATCGATTAGATTGGAGAATCGATCAAAGTCTTTGCAAAAGGCAGGAACGGGTTCTTTGGAGTGTATAATCCGAATGAATACTCCAAATTCAATTTTTTCGGAAAGCGTTTGCAGAAAAGAAACCATCGATTTTCGTTTTTAATATACATGTCCTTTATGTCAGCGGTCGCAATCCAGAGATAAGAGGTTGTCTTGATTACGGCACCTTGGATGAGACGATTTTAGATCTGCCAATCGGTGACAATTTCGTTGGGTATAACCGATTAAGAGTGGAGGCTTGACGTTGAAATAGCAAGTGGAGTGCTGGGAGAGATGGAATGTCTCCTACAGGAAAAATTTATTTGAGAACTGCCCTAAAAAATAATGGCCATTTGGTCTGTGGGTCCTAGAACGGGTTGAAGTGTCTAAAGAGAAGGTCGCGTTTATTGGTATTGGAGTAATGGGGAAAAGCATGGCGGGCCATTTGCTTGAAGCGAGTTACCCGGTTTCCGTTTACAATCGCACGAAGTCCAAAGCGGACGACTTAGTGGCTAGGGGGGCTAGGTGGGTGGATTCGCCCGCAGCTGCGTCGGTCGATGCGGACGTTGTTATTACGATCTTGGGCTTTCCAGCGGATGTCGAAGAGACTTATTTCGGTAGCGAAGGCGTTTTTAAAACGATACAACCAGGAGGCCTTGTGGTCGATATGACGACCTCCAGCCCTGTTTTGGCAAAACGAATTGCAAGTGTCGCTTCGGAGAAAGGGATCGTTGCGTTGGATGCACCCGTTTCTGGAGGAGACTTAGGTGCTCAGGAGGCGCGGCTCTCCATTATGGTCGGCGGGGATGATGCTTCTTTTGAAAGAGCGAGGCCTTTGTTTGAGATCATGGGCAAAAACATTCAACTGCAGGGCCCGGCCGGCTCGGGACAGTACACTAAGATGTGTAATCAGATTGCCATTGCTGCGGGGATGGTGGCGATTGCTGAGTCGCTTGCCTATGCGAAATCGGCTGGGTTGGATTCCAAGAAGGTGCTCGCGAGTATTGAAACCGGAGCGGCCGGTAGTTGGTCCTTGAGTAATTTGGCTCCTCGAGCCTTGGATGGGAATTATGATCCCGGATTTTTTGTGAAGCACTTCATTAAAGACATGGGGATCGCGATCGAGTCTGCCACTGAAATGGGGTTGACGCTACCAGGCCTGAATCTGGCCAAAGAGCTCTACGATCGTGTGGCAGCGGATGGGGGAGCGGACGATGGAACCCATGCTCTTTTCCGCTACTATTTAGAAGGAAAACAGGGAACGAGCTAATGGAGTCCCAGAAGGATGGTTGCCGAGTTCACTACAAAATAATTTTGCAAATTGATGCCTCGGACTGGTCCTGTAAAGAATGCGGCACTTGTTTGAAAACGGCGAGGAAATCCAGAAGGATTGCGAGCTTCTGGGCGAGATTACATCCTGCGACTTGGAGGAACTCTGTCGCAGACAGCGGGGAGTTGGGTGTTGTCCGTAACTTCTTTTAGGGAATAGGAAACATTTTCATGAGCCAAAAACTGAATCTCTTATTCCTCTGCACAGGGAACTCCTGTCGAAGCCAGATGGCCGAAGGCTGGGCCAAAAAGCTAAAAAGCGATAGCCTAAACGCCTACTCAGCCGGGATTGAAACCCACGGACTTAATCCGAATGCGGTCAAGGTGATGTCGGAAGTGGGCGTGGACATAACGGAACATCGTTCCCAGCAGATCGAAGCATTTGCTGAAGTTCCTTTGGACGTGGTCGTCACGGTCTGCAGCCATGCTCATGAAACCTGTCCTATTTTTCCGGGTGATGCTCGCGTAGTCCATGTAGAGTTTGAGGACCCTCCGAAATTGGCACGCTCTCTTGCGGCTCAGGGGGCTTCGGAAGAGAAGCAGCTAGATTGTTACCGGAAGGTCCGGGATGAAATTAGAGCTTTTGTGGCAACCCTGCCCGAAGCCTTGAATGGAAATACTGATGAGTAGTGAAACCTGTCCCGCCGATGAGCGGAAAATGACTAATCTTTTTGGACGTTTCCTGACGATCTGGGTTGGTATGTGCATCCTTGCCGGAATTTTGCTCGGATTGATTGCCCCGTGATTTGCCAAAGCACTTGACGGCATGTCCATCAACGTCAACGGGGCTCCGGTTGTTTCTGTCCCGATCGCAATCTGCTTGTTCTTCATGATGTACCCATCATGGTGAAAATCGACTTCTCCAAGGTAGTCAAAGCCGGTAAAAGCGGCAAGCCCGTCTTTCTCACTCTCTTCATCAACTGGGGCATCAAGCCCTTCACGATTTAGGCCATTGCGTTTGCGTTTCTTGGCATGCTGCTAAATGGATTTATCGGTGAAGAAGCCGTCGACCTAGTAAAGATGCCTTTTGGTCTCGATCTGCCGGTAGGATCCGAACGTGGGGCGGGCACAGTCGTAATGCAGGACGGAATCAAAATGCTTCGAGTTCCTTTGTGGCTCAGCTACTTTGCGGGATTTATCTTTCTGGGAATTGCTCCCTGCACCGCCATGTACCCCTTCTATCGAGCAAGTCTCTAAGAATAGAGCATATTGAAATGGAGATATTCTTGTGTTTTGACCTGCTGCCTGTCGGCGGTCAGGCTTTCGATGAAAGGTGGCATCAAGGATGTCCCCTAACTCAGATTTCTCAGATTTACTATTCCCAGAATGGTTGTTCGAGCAGGACTACATGGTGTTCCTGTCTTTTTTGGTTGGGTTCTCTTTTCGTTGAAGACAACTAGTTGTATCGGGAATTCTTTAAGGAGCAAATATCCAATGTGGGATTGAGGCAGAGGAAACACGGGATGTGGAATCTGCGATTGAATTTATGGATGCGGCTAGCCCTTTCGATTTCGGTGCAATAAATATCTAATTACCAATTATGAATGGGGGGAGCTGGCAAGTTATTGCCGTAGCAAGCCAGTTTAATCTGAAATGCGAATTATATCATTGAGTTGCGTGCGAAGGTAATGTCTTGAAGAGTTGTGCGACGAGAGACTAGTCAAGTCGTCGGGTTCTTTTGTTTTTAAAGGGCTGCTGACGAAGTGCCAGCCGGGACTTTCTTAGACCAATCTTATGGGTCAGGCTACAGCAAGCTAGGGGTCGAAAGATTCAGGTCTTCTTAGGGCGAAATACTTTCATCTCGGATGGATTTGTTTCAAGGTAGGATCCTCCAATTAAATCAATGCAGTAGGGAATCGCGGGAAAAACCGATTCCAGGTTTTCCCGAATCGCTTTGGGTTTTCCGGGGAGATTCACAATAAGGGAGTGTCCTCGGATGCCGGCCGTTTGGCGAGACAGGATAGCGGTTGGAACGAATTGGAGTGAAGCGCGACGCATTTCCTCGCCGAAACCAGCGAGCATTTTATCGCAAACGGCTTCAGTTGCCTCTGGCGTGATGTCCCTTAATGCCGGACCGGTCCCGCCAGTTGTTACGACCAGGCTACAATTCCTGTTATCGCAAAAGTCGATTAATGCCGCTTCTATTTGATCCTTTTCGTCGGGTATAACAGCATATTCGACTTGAAATGAAGTGAGTATCCATTCGTTCAAAAGATCGACGCATGCTTTCCCTGGAATATCCTCGTAGACACCTTGCGATGCTCGATCTGATATGTTTATGACTCCTATAGTTGCGGTTGCTGACATGGATCTAATTGGGCTTTACGAACGGATTACTGATTAAGGTTCTGTGGGATCTTTATGGTAATTGACGAGGATTAAAGCGTTTCTGTCAGATTGGCCAAATTAAACCAAGGTGATGATTGGGAAAAATGAGTGGATTTGAAGAGTGCACACGCTTATAATTCTTTTCATTGTGGATGGGGCGAATCGGTTGGTAACCCCCATGAATCCTGTTTGTCGACAACTTGAGGGATTGACAGTTAAGGCTGAGACCAGTGAATTAGCTTTGGCCGGAGTCCTTGGTTATGGCGGGAACAAGCGAGAGCGAATGAAGAAGCAGAATTTTAACGAAATGGTGAACCTGATAGTCAAGGAGGACGACCGTTATACCAAGGAAGCCTACGTGTTTCTCAAGGAAGCCTTGGACTTCACCATGAGCGAGGGAAAAAAGCGTAAGGGGAAGCTGGGTAGCAAGAATCAGCGGCACGTTACTGGGCAAGAGCTTCTTGAGGGAGTCAGAGAATATGCACTTGAGCAATATGGGCCTATGGCTTATATCGTTTTGACCTCCTGGGGCTTGAAGATGTGTGAAGATTTTGGAGAGATAGTCTTCAACCTGATTGAGTACGGCGTTTTCAGTAAAAACGACGAGGACTCGAAGGAGGACTTTGCCACTATCTACGATTTTGAGGAAGCGTTTTTAAAACCGTTCCTGCCCGAAAAACGCCGTCTCAAGCGGCCTCGATACAAAGTAATTAAATCGCTTTAGAGAGCCAACTACCTGCTTATTGAATTTCCCGTTTCCGCAGTTCTAGTGGAGACTGGTTCCAATTTCATTTGAATCCATGTCTGAATGTCAAAATCCCTATCGCTCATCGGAAGCGAATCAGTCCCTAATCGACCCTATTCTAAAGGAGCCAGTGGAGCGTTACGTCTTGGAGAATGGGTTGACCGCAGTCTTGAAGCCGGACAGATCGACCGCGATATGTTCGGTTCAAGTTTGGGTCAAGACGGGAAGTATTCATGAAGATGATAAGATAGGTGCAGGTCTCTCGCACTATTTGGAGCACATGCTCTTCAAAGGAACTGAAAAACGGGGAGGACGGGAAATTTCGGAGAAAGTACAGTCAGCGGGAGGCTATATCAATGCCTACACCACCTTCGATCGCACCGTGTACTACATTGATATTCCATCAGAGAATGTGGGTGTGGCACTGGATGTATTAAGCGATTCCGTGTTTCGCTCCACTTTGCCGGAAGACGAAGTGGAGAAAGAGAGGGGAGTCATAATGCGAGAGATTGATATGGGCGAGGATGATCCCGACCAAAAGTTATCGCGGGCTTTGTTCGAAACGTCGTTCAAAGAACACCCATTCAGGTACCCAATTATTGGGTATAAAGACTTGTTCTCGCAGGTTACCCGTGAGGATCTTGTTGCTTATTATGATCGTCGTTATTCCCCTAATAACGCGGTTTTGGTTGTTGCGGGAGACTTTGAAAATAGCGATATGAAGAAACGGATTGAAAGGGATTTTGGTTCGGTTACGCGCAAGACTCTTTCAAGCGTTTTCATACCTTCGGAGCCAATGCAGCTGGCAGAAAGGGAATGTCATCTGTTCGAGGATGTTCAAATCACAAGAGCTGGAATCGGATTTCAAACTCCCAGTCTGATCCATCCGGATACGCCAGCTCTTGACGCGCTCTCGATGATATTGGGACATGGGAATAGCTCTATGCTTTCAACCCATCTGCGAGAAGAGCTCAAATTGGTACATGCGATTGATGCTTCCAATTGGACTCCCGGTTCAGTAGGCGTTTTCTATTTGGCATTGGTATGCGATCCAGAGAAACGGGATGAAGCGATTAATGAGCTTCATACCTACTTGGGGAGCTTAACGGTTGAAGACTTTTCCACCGAACGGGTAGATAAAGCGGTGCGGCAGTTAATCGTGGCTGAAATAAATGCCCGTAAAACGGTTAGCGGTCAGGCGTCGAAACTGGGGGCGGCGGAAGTCGTAGTTGGGGATATCGGATATGCGGAAAATTATTTGCGGAAGATTTCGCGAGTAACGCCTGAAGACTTGATTAGCGTGTTGAAGAAATGGTTACGTAAAGAGCGCTTAACCACAATCACTTTAAACCCGAAATCAGCCCAAGATTGGGATCTGAAGTCAGGAGAGGAAAAGCAAGGCGAAACCGATTTCATCGAGTTTAAGCAAAGTAACAGCAGCAATCTTCTTTTACGCGAAAACGACCGCCTCCCCAACACCCATTTTCGAGTCGTGATGAATGCAGGTTCCGTGTATGAGCAACCTGGGAAGCAGGGGGCGACTTCACTCCTCGCAACATTGTTGACCAAGGATACAGAAAAGAGAAGTTCGGTGGAAGTCGCTGAAGCAGTTGAGAGCGTTGGAGGCAGCTTTTATGAGTTTTCAGGCAATAACAGCATGGGCTTGGCCCTGGATCTTCTTCCTTCAAATGTGGACTTGGCCTTGGACTTGATTGAGCAAGCCCTTTTGCATCCGGTTTTCAAAGATGAGACGTTTGATCTGGAAAAAGCAGCCCATATGGCAGCGATCAAGGAGGACCTGGACGAGATCGTTACCGCTGGGCTAAAAATATTGCGAAAACGATTCTTTGGCGACCATCCGTTTTCCATCGGGGGGGCGGGTTCATTGGAGTCAGTTGGAAGTCTAGGAGCGGACGATATCCAGGAACTGCGATCGAGTTTGGTGACGGCAGGAAATGTAACGATTGCGGTTTCGGGGCAATTTGAGAAGGAGAACTTGAAACCGCGTCTCCAAGCTTTGCTGGAAAAGCTGCCCTTGGGAGGAAAGCCGGTTTCTAACCATGAATTCAAAAAGCCCTCGTTCCCGGGAGAACATCGAGAGCCAATGGATCGCCAGCAAGCGGTTGTCTTTCACGCCTATCTAGGCCCCGGATTGCTCGAGAAGGATTTCTATGTGTCGGAATTGGCGAACGAAATATTTAGCGGTATGTCGAGCAACTTATTCGAGAAGATTCGAGAGGAGTTAAGTTTGGCCTATTTCGTGCGCTCGAGCCGTATCGTTGGCTTGGACACGGCGATGTTTTATTTTTATGCTGGAACCTCAACAGAAGGTTATCCAAAAGTAATCGAGGAGTTAGTTAAAGAGGTGAAGCGTGTGCGCAATGGTGAACTTGCTTTTCAGGAACTTGATCGGTGTAAAACACGTTTAAAGGCATCACGTCGAATGAGTATGCAGACAAACTCGTCCTACGCGAGCCATGCGGCATTGAACGTAGCCTATGGACTTCCGGCGAATAACTGGAAGTCCTATGACGAAAGAATAGACGCGGTCTCAATTCAGGATCTGGCAAATTTTGCTTCGAAATACTTCCGTGAAGAAGAACGGGTTGAGCTTGTAATTGGCGCCTTAGAATAGTTTTGATTACACCTGAAGTTCGGTGAGTTGATTGAAAACGATCGGAGAATGCTTCAGTTCTAGAAGCCCGTTGGGGTCTAAACCGGTCAGACGGCGTCGGGCTCACTGAAAGCCAACACCGTTAAAAAGGCCAGGCCACTATAAACAGCGGCCTGGCAGGTGTGGGTGTGTTGGGAGGGAAAATATTGTTTAGAAGAATTTACGAGCCTTTCACTTTGATTTCAAGCACTTCCGTACATTCTTGTTGTTGAATTATTGCTTTGGCTGGTATCCGGATGTTCAGTCAGCTTTAGTTTGGGTTTTCTCTTATTCTAATTAAGGGAGAACGTACTCGTATAAGTTAGTTCTAAGCCCATATACGTATTCAGAGTCTGGAATGAAATGGGATCGATCTGGTGCACAGTGTACATATGGCACCTGATTTGGCGTTTTGGGGGTGTTTATTCAAGAAAATGAGAGTTTTTGAATTTTGCTCTTTGACAGGGGCTCGAATACTTGTATCCGATAGTGTTCATGAACACCAATAAAGATTCGCTTACTAAAAGACAGAAGGAGGTTCTCGATTTCGTACGGAAAGAGCGTTCTCGAGAAGGGAAAGTGCCGTCGACTCGAGAGATCCAGCGGCATTTTGGGTTCGCGAGTCAAACGGCCGCCGTTAATCACTTGAAAGCTCTGGAGCGAAAAGGGTGTTTGCGTCGTTTGCCAGGTGACCTGCTTCCGATGAATTCCGACCGGTTCAGTCAGATTCCACTTCTTGGATCGATTCCGGCGGGTTTGCCAACTTTTGAGGAGGAACACTCGGAGGGAGGAGTGGCGGTAGATCTTTCTTCGATTGGACTGTCGAAGGGGGCTCGGACGTTCGCGTTAACTGTCAGAGGAGATTCGATGATTGGGGCTCATATTCAAGAGGGAGATGTGGTTGTCTTGGAGTATAGGGAGCCGCGTGATGGGGATGTGGTTGCAGCTCTGATCGATGGCGAAACGACGTTAAAACGTTTTGTACTGGATAATGGGCGACCGTTCTTGAAGGCGGAGAATCCTGACTACCCGGACCTGATTCCAGCGATGGAGCTCATTGTGCAGGGCGTTATGGTGGCGTTGACCAGAAAGGTATACCAGTGATGGGAGCGGGCGAGATCTCACTGGCTCCGAATGGAGGCAGAATAGGGGGCCATTGGTTACGCTCTGTGGATTGCTCGACAGACGCCACTGCTGGTCGTCGAGCAGCTTGCCACGCTGTGTCTGAATTTTTGAGTCAGCAGATGGTCTCGAGGGTTACGGAGCGTGCCGGTTCTTATGGCCTCATTAAGAGGCTCAACTTGCCGGAGGTTACAGACGAGGATGGCTTGGAAAAAAATGTCTCGGAGCTGGAATTTTGGATTACGTATCTGGAAAAAAAATACGATTTAATAGGATAGTACTATGGAAAAACAGTTTAAAGATATCATTGTTAGGGATAGTCGCAGTGAAAACATGTTGCGTCGCTTGCTAGACATTTCAGACCAGGATCGATCACGACGTCAAAGATGGATGCTTTTGGCGAACGGCGGATTGCTTCGAAGCTTGAAATTAAGCGGTGAATCGGAGCCCGCAGACAAGCGAAATTGAATCCGCTAGTGGTTTAAATGGTGCCTTGGACACTTGGAGATGGTCCGGCAATGTTAGTTTTCTGTTTCAGCGGTAGGGCTGACCACGTCTCTGTCGTAGCCTTAACGAGGTCCGATCTTCCGTCGGCTTTGGATTCACGAATTGCGGTGTTTGTATAGGGCTTCCGACGTGAACTCATTCGAGCAGGTAAACAGTTCTACCACCCTTTTGAAAGCTTCTTGGAAACCAAATTACTAAAAACTCTCCTAGGAGCGGCTCAGCCGTATCCAGGTATCGATGCCGATTTGCTCTGGACGAGTCTTGAGGTCGATACCAAGACCAATGAGCATTTTTAACCACTCGTTCGTTTTCGGGTGAGATGACTTTCGGAGCAAGGATCCCATTTGTTTTCGCCGCTGTTTGAATAAGTCGCGGATGAGTGTTCGATCCGATTTGGGAAATTTATAAGGGTCCTTTCTAACTTTGAGATGGAGAAGAGAAGAGCTAACATCTGGCTTCGGATAGAAGCAGCTTCCAGCTACTTTGTGAGATTGGGAAGCTTTGAAGGCAGCTTGGAGAAAGATGCTAATGCTTCCAAATTGTTTCGTCCCGGATGCCGCTACGAATCGCTGGGCCGTCTCCTTTTGGAGCATTAGGGTCATGCTTTGGGGATTGGGGCCGTTTATAATCGATTCCATCCAAGGAGTCGAAATGGCGTAGGGAAGATTGGCCACGATCTTAAAATGGGAAACGTCTGAAGGAAGCCCGGCCAACGGGGAGTCCATGGCATCTCCTTCCAGAAGATTCAATTGGCCATCGGAGGACAGTTCCATCTTGCGGATATGATCTGCCAGTCTTCGGTCTTTTTCGATTGAATACACATTCGCTCCTGTATCTAGAAGTGCCTGTGTCAAAGTGCCAAGGCCAGGCCCAACTTCGATAACGTTATCACCGGGCTCAATTTCAGCGATTTCGAGGGACTTACGGACGATGTTGCCATCAATGAGAAAATTCTGGCCAAGATTTTTGACTGGACGATGACCCAGCGATTCCAGTAAGGCCCGTGTTTCAGTGGGTGATAAGGGCGAAAACATGTATTGGTCTAAGCCGAATGAAAAGACCCCATTAAGTCGCTTGTTGAATCGGCTTTCATCAAAGCCTCACCGACGAGAATGGCTTTCGCTCCCGCCGCTCTTGCTCTTCGGGCATCCTCCTGATTCCAGATTCCGCTTTCTGAAACCGCCAAGACGTCGGTCGGAAATTGAGGGATAAGTCTTTCGGAAAACGAAAGATCAGTTTTGAACACCGCGAGGTCCCGATTGTTAACGCCAATGATGCGGGCGTTATGTGCGACGGCTCGATCGAGCTCGGATTCACTGTGTATCTCGTAAAGAGAGTCTAGCCCAGCGTGATCGGCTGCGTCGCGCAGCACCTTCATTTCGTCGTCCGCAAGAGCTCGAACAATAATCAAAATAGCCGAAGCCCCGGCTTGGGCCGCTTCGAGAACTTGGATCGGGTGAACCATGAAGTCTTTGCGCAGACAGGGAACGCTTAACTCTTGGCGTTTAAACTGTTCGCTTACCGTTCTCAGATCGGCCAGAGACCCTCCAAAATATTCCTTGTCGGTTAATATAGACAGACAATCTGCTCCAGCTTCGACATACTTTGCGGCCTGGTCTGCAGCGGCTGCTATTTTTTTAATTTCACCAGCTGACGGAGAGCGACGCTTTATTTCTCCGATGACGGCGAGCCCCTTCGGCTCTTGAAGTGCCTTTAGGAATCGTCCGGGGTTTGAGTCGCCTCGGATCGATTCAAGTTCGTATGAGGATACCTCGCGAATCTCGGCGGCGATTTCCTGCCGTTTCCATTTCATTATTTCCGTTAGCTTATCCATTTCAGTCTGATTGAGGCAGTCAGGTTGGAAGTTCGGACGCATACTGTCGAGGATTGTATTTGCCCTGATTTTAGGATCGCAGATACATGTATGGCTGTGATTGCAATAGACGAACTTTTAGAAACAATGGCACGGCTTCGGGCACAAGACGGATGCCCTTGGGACCGTGAGCAAGACCACCAGTCCATTGCTGAGTGTTTGGTGGACGAGTGTAGCGAGCTGCTGGAGACAATAGACAGGCTGGACATGGACCATATGCGTGAAGAGCTGGGCGATGTGCTCTTGCAGGTCGTTTTCCATTCACAATTGGCGAAAGAGTCGGGGCATTTCGATTTTGAAGCCGTCGCTCGTGAAATCAACGATAAGCTGATACGCCGCCACCCGCATGTATTCGGAGAGGGTTCCCTCGATACATCAGATCAAGTGCTCCATCAGTGGGACGCCATCAAGGCTTTAGAAAAGAAGAACATGCCCCAAACCGATTCGGTTTTTAAAGACCTTCCTCCTTCTCTTCCGGCATTGATGTTCGCCGTGGATATATTCAAGCAGATCCAAAAGAAGGAGCTTGCTACGGGCACCCTTGTGGATCGGGAATCGATCCAGACAATGGCAGGTTTGATGGATGAAGAAACAGCGGGGGCGGTGCTCTTCGAAGTTGCGGCGGCTTGCCGATCAAAAGGCATAGATCCGGAATCGGCGTTAAGGTGCTATTCACGCGCTGTACAGTATGAGACGGAAGCGCTTGCCACCCAACCGAAGAGCTGAAAACCTCTTAAGCAGTGACGGCTCGAAGCAAAGCGAGGGATTTGGTAGTCGAAGCAGGGCCTGAACTCTGGCGGAAAGAATGGTTGGAGCCTTTTTTGGAGCACTTGAGCAAGGAGCGGCGGTTGTCTGACTACACGGTCCGAAACTACTCGACCGCGATTGGGCGATTTTTTGGCCATCTTGAGGCCGCTGAATCTTGGAATGGCAAGTTGGGTGGAGTTGGACTTCGGGATGCACGGGATTTTGTGATTGAGGAGCAAAGAAGAGTGAGCCGGGTGACGCTGCGGAATTACGTCTCCGGTCTGAAGACCTTTTTCAAATTTTGGATCCGCCAGGGAAAGGTCGAGCGGAATCCGCTTGATGGGCTCATCTTGCCCAAGCCCGCCAAAAAGCTCCCGATATTCCTGACCCAACAGCAAGTGCTCCGTCTCCTGAGAGGACCGACGCTACTGCTGGAGCAGGAGATCATCGAGCCGTTCATTGCGTGGCGAGATCGGATGGTGCTAGAGCTACTCTACGGGGCGGGGTTTCGAGTATCCGAATTGGTGAATCTGAAGTACGGTGATATTAGTTTTGAGGAAAGAGTTGCCCGAATCGTGGGTAAGGGGGGCAAACCTCGGATTTGCCCGCTTGGAAAGGTTGCCATGACGGCTCTGCGAACGTGGAAATCCGAGTATGCTCCCGAAACGGGCTATTCGGACGTTGTTGTGGTGAGCAATTCGGGCCGTCCCTGGTCTTCTCGACAGATCCAGTTGTTGCTAAAAAAGTACCTTAAATTGGCGGAGCTCCCGATGGATATCACGCCGCACAAAATTCGGCATTCCTACGCAACTCATCTTTTGGATAACGGCGCCGATTTAAGGCTTGTTCAGGAACTCCTTGGACATTCCAAGCTTTCGACAACTCAGATTTACACACACGTGAATTTGGGTCGCCTGAAGGCCGTATACGACCGAGCCCACCCTAGGGCGTAATCTGGACAAGCCATTTGCAATGAGTGAGTAAAGAAACAAGGGCCTTTGGGCTCTTTGGTTCGTTTTATTGGCACCTGCTTTTGTGTGGGCCGGCGAAAAGGATGGCTTGGACCCTTATGGCAGGAGGATTGTAGCCGGGGAATTCTGGTAAAAATGAGGGGAGACCTTATATCACCTCAATCGGCTGGAAAAAACTCTTGGTCTTGAGCAGCGCTCACAAGATCGCGGGTACCGATCTGAAACAGACCTATTCCAGCTTGCCGAACCTCGCCTCGGAAATATTACGAATCGTGTGAAAGCGGTCGCTGGGGACCAAGTAGCCATCGGAGAATTCGTAATTACCGGGGAAGATCCGAAGCGAGTTTTGATACGGGCTCTCGGACCTGTTTTGACTAAGCGACAAATCTCAGACCCGGTGCCGGATTCATATATGGTTCCCTAAGATAGTTCGGGTCCGGTTGCGACCAACGATGACTGGGAGAGTGATTTCACTTTCAAAATGCGGGAGGCCTTTACCCAAGTAATTGCTTCACAGCAGGATGAAGAAAGCAAGGAGGCCACTATGGTGCGTGAACTCCAGCCTATACTGTATACCGTTATTGTAAACGATTTCAAATACACCTCTGGAATCGTCCTGATCGAAATTTTCGAGCTGCCGTAGGTAACTGGTCTTTTTGAAAGCCCGTCACTTTTTGCTGTGCTCCTGGTTTTCTGGAGGAAAGAGTCGGTCCTCCCTAACTTTAAGGGGTTAATTAACTGAAGCGATGGCGGCGTTGAGCGTTGGGCTAGGACGCATGGCGGCGTTGGCTTTCGCTTCGTCTGGAGCATAGTAGCCTCCAATGTCGACAACAGACGCTTGTGCCGCATTGAGCTCGCTGATGATGGTCGCCTCGTTTTCAGCTAGTTGTTGAGCGAGCGCTGCGAATTGAGTCTTGAGCTCCGCGTCCTTATCTTGGGCGGCGAGGGCTCGGGCCCAGTAGAGAGCGAGGTAAAAGTGGCTGCCACGGTTGTCGAGCTCGTTGACCTTCCTCGAGGGCGATTTGTTATTTTGGAGGAATGTGGCAGTTGCCTCGTCTAGGGTTTCAGCGAGAATCTTGGCCTGGGCGTTGCCAAAAGTGTTTGCCAAGTGCTCCAGTGAGACCGCCAAAGCGAGAAATTCTCCAAGAGAGTCCCAGCGTAAGTGACCCTCAGATTCAAATTGTTGAACGTGCTTGGGAGCGGAGCCACCAGCACCGGTTTCAAAAAGGCCCCCTCCATTCATCAAAGGAACGATCGATAGCATCTTTGCGCTGGTGCCCAGCTCAAGAATAGGGAAGAGATCAGTCAAATAGTCGCGTAGGACATTTCCAGTAACGGAAATGGTGTCTTGACCCGCTTTGATCCGCTCCAGCGAGAATCGGGTGGCCTCGACGGGTGCGAGTATCCGAATGTCAAGTCCGTTGATATCGTGATTCGGCAGATACGTGTTGACCTTCTTGATCAATTGCGAGTCGTGGGCCCGGTTTTCATCGAGCCAGAATACCGCGGGAGAACCGGTAGCCCGAGATCGATTTACGGCGAGCTTTACCCAGTCTTGAATGGGAGCGTCTTTAACCTGGCACATGCGGAAGATGTCCCCAGCTTCGGACGGCTGCTCAATCAGAACGTTATCATTCGAATCCACAATGCGGATACTTCCGGTGCCGGGCGATTGGAAAGTTTTGTCATGCGAGCCATATTCTTCCGCCTTCTGAGCCATGAGGCCGACGTTTGGTACGCTTCCCATTGTGGTGGGATCAAATGCTCCGTGTTCTTTGCAAAAATCGATCGTAGCTTGATAGACCCCAGCGTAGGACCTGTCAGGAATAATGAATTTCGTATCCTTCTGATTACCATCAGGCCCCCACATTCGTCCAGAAGCTCGGATGGCCGCGGGCATAGATGCATCGACAATGATGTCGCTAGGGACGTGGAGATTGGTAATCCCTTTGTCCGAGTTCACCATGGCAAGATCCGGACCATTCTCATAGACACTTTGAATGTCCGCCTCGATTTCGGACCGCTGAGATTCGGGAAGAGTCGCGATCTTGGCAAAGACGTCACCCATCCCATTGTTGACATCCACTCCCAGCGAATCAAGAGTATTGCCGTGTTTTTCAAAGACGGTCTTGAAGAAAACGGAGACCGCGTGACCGAAGATAATCGGGTCAGATACCTTCATCATCGTAGCCTTTAGATGCAAAGAGAAAAGGACGTCTTTCTCAGTGGCGTCCTTCACTTGAGAGGCAAGGAAATCACAGAGACAGTTCTTGCTCATTAAGGAGGCGTCGATGATCTCGCCAGCTTGTAATGGAGTGGATTGTTTGAGCACGGTTGTTGTTCCATCCGTGGAGACAAATTCGATATGAATATCTATTGCCTCGTCGATGGTCACCGACTTTTCGCTGCCATAGAAGTCCCCACTGGACATGCTCGCAACATGGGATTTTGAGCTTGGATTCCAAGTGCCCATAGAATGAGGATTGGTTCTCGCGAATTGTTTGACAGCACCGGGAGCTCGGCGGTCAGAGTTGCCTTCGCGGAGAACGGGATTTACCGCACTTCCCAAAACTTTTGCATATTGGGTTTTAATCCGCTTTTCAGCGTCGTTTTGCGGTTCCTCGGGGTAGTCGGGTAAAGCGTAGCCCTGCGTCTGAAGTTCCTTGATAGCGGCGGTTAATTGGGGGATCGACGCACTGATATTTGGGAGTTTGATAATATTGGCTTCCGGAGTTCTCGCTAGCTCACCTAGTTCGGAAAGAGCATCTGATTGGCGCTGCTCTTCGGTCAATCTTTCGGGGAAGTTGGCGATAATCCGGCCCGCTAGGGAAATGTCTCTGGTTTCTATTTCGACTCCCGCTGCCTTGGTAAAAGCCTCGACTATGGGGAGGAGAGAATAAGTGGCGAGAGCGGGGGCTTCGTCGGTTTTCGTGTAGATGATTCTCGAATGGGTGTTGGTCATGATATACTCGGATAAAGTAGAGCGAAATCCTCGGTAACTGACTCAAGAATAGCGTCAATAGAATATAATGGCCAATACGAAAGTGAGGTAGAAGGGTCCTACTAGATTCGCGATTGAAATCGATGGTAGACGGTAGCCTACGAAAATGAACAGAAGGGCTAGAACGGCGAAGGCGGTAATTCGATCAAGGTATCCCAGATGTCATAGACAAACAGACGGAAGAGCGGTAGGGTGAGGCTAATGATCGCGATCATTCGGTAACGCTTGATCTTCGCTCCGATACCGACCGCTTCTATATAATGGAAGACGAAAGGAGGGGTATGGTAAGGACTCGATTACAATTCGGGAAAAAGGAACCCAGTCGCGGGGATAGATAACTTCGTAGGCAGTTTTAAATACTTTTTCCTCCTCTCGAGCAACCGTGGCTTTCCACCGAAAGACTCCGCTATTGTTGTCATCGATTTCGACTTCACTCTTTATGGGCGCTTTGCGGTGAATCTCGATTTTCGAATTTTGGGCGATGGGGAACTGGTCGACCACGATGAACTTGTGTGCACCGTGTGCAAATTGGTGACCTCATGCTTAAACTCGCGATTGAGGGTTGTGGTCTTGTCGATGAAACCGGGATTGCTGTCTTTCTGAGCTCCCTCTATCCGCTTTAAGACGATTTTTCCGTTAACTCCCAACGATAGTTTGGTCTCCTCCTTAGGTATAATTTTATTCAGGGAGACTTTGGAGGAAGCGATTGATTAGAAAATTTCTCTTGGTAAGGACAAAGATGGCCCGGCGTGCGGTGTATGTTAGGTTCATTGAATGCTTGGCAAATGCGTTCATAAGCTTGGTTCGAAAGGGCTCACCACCCTGCACCTGTCCTTAGACCAAGTCCCCATTTAATGTAAGACAGGCAGAATTATTGCGTACCTAGAATTGAAACAGGCTGTTAATTCGGCTCGGCTCAGGATCCATGAAGAACCTGTTTGGCACTTTTATTGTAGGCGATCTCCGAGCACCCGCTACCGTTCATGTACTCGAAAGGTTGACCTTTGGGGGGAAACCAAGAGGGTGCGGGTTTAAACCTTCTAGATCCCATTGAGGCACACTCGGCACATTCACATAAAAGGAGCTCGCGAGCACAATTTGCGGGATATCGAGGTAAAGATTCCTCGAGAGAAACTCGTCGTAATCACAGGTGTATCGGGTTCCGGAAAGTCCTCACTGGCCTTCGACACGCTGTATGCGGAGGGCTACCGAAAATACATGGAGAGCCTTTCTACACAGGCCCGCCAAGCTATGGAGCAGTTCAAACGACCGGATGTGGATTTCATCCACGGCCTTTCGCCGGTTTTGGCAATAGAGCAACGGGCAGCAGGTTCTTCTCCGCGGAGCACTATTGCCACGGTTACAGAAATTGCAGACTATGCCCGTCTTCTGTGGACGCTTCGAGGAGATCAGCATTGCCCAATGGACGGAGGCATCATTTCGCGGCAAACGCTCGATAGCTCCGTTGATCAGGTTTTGAAGCTGCCGAAAGGTTCGCGGGCTATGATTTTGGCTCCTTATATGGCCGCGACGGCTGCAGTTATACTGGAGGAGCTGCCCCGGTTGCGGCAAAAAGGGTTTCAGCGAATTCGAATCAATGATGAGGTCAAAAGTATTGATGATCCGGATATCGAGATTAGGGGACGAGGGGACGCGACCGTTGAACTCGTGGTCGATCGCATTGTTGTAGAAGAGGCACAGAGAAGTCGGATCGCGGACTCGCTAGAGCTGGCGTTTAGCGAAGGAAAAGACCGAGCGATAGTTCTCAATCAGGTATCGAAAGACTCGGACTGGAAAGAGCTCAGTCTAAGCCGGAATTTAGCGTGCTCGAAGTGCGGCGAGGTGTATGAACCGATCTCTCCTCGTCATTTTTCATTCAATACGGCGGAAGGATCTTGTCCAGAGTGCGGTGGATTGGGGAAAACGCGACGCTTCTTGGAAGAGCTCATCGTGCCCGATCCGAGTAAGTCAGTGAAAAAGGGGGCCTTGAAGCCTCTGCGAATCGGAGGAAAGCAGTTGATCATTCGCAACAATGCGATGCTGCGCCAGTTGGCAGAGCAGCTTCCCTTTGATCCGACGATGCCGTGGAGCGATTTGGATGAGGAAACCAGACAGGCTTTGCTCTACGGGGTTGAAGATCGGCTTTTCACATTCAAACTAACTCCCCGTAAGACGCTTCCTCCTCCCCAACCGTTCGGAGGCTTTATGGCGTTGCTGCAAAAGTCCTACATGGAGACTAAAAGCGACGGATTTAGGGCTCGACTGATGACCTATCAGACTGACCAGAAATGCCCGAATTGTGACGGGCATCGGTTCAGTCTGCGGAGTGCGAATGTATTTGTAGAGGGTAAGAGTCTGCCCGATTTCCTCTCGATGAATATAGGTCAGGCCCACGAATACGTGAGCGGCCTATCACCTAGCAAGGATCGAGCTTCAACCTACGGGGAAGTTCTCGATGGAGTCGAGTTGCGGTTGCGTTTCCTAAAGGAGGTGGGTGTGGAGTACCTGACTTTGAATCGTCAATACAGTACGTTAAGCGGAGGCGAGGCCCAACGGGTGCGGCTAGCGACACAGTTGGGTATGAGTCTCGTAGGAGTCGTCTACGTGCTCGACGAGCCCAGCATTGGATTGCACCCGAAGGACAACCAGAAGCTGATCGAGTCACTGAAGGAGTTACGGGACCGCGGCAACTCGGTTGTTGTGGTGGAGCACGATGAGGATACGATGCGGGCCGCCGACCATCTGATCGAGCTGGGTCCGGGAGCGGGGCTTCATGGAGGAGAGGTTCTTTTCGAAGGAACGCCAGAGGATTGTTCCGGGCAAAAGAAAGGCGGCTTCGAGACTGGAGAATACCTTTCAGGACGACGGACGCTAACGAAGTCGGTCAAAACACTTTCGCCACAGAAGAAATGGCTCGAGATAAAAGGGGCTAGCCAGCACAATCTGCAAAAGGTGGATGTCCATTTCCCCATTGGTCTTTTGACCTGTGTGACCGGCGTTTCCGGATCGGGTAAGTCGACCATGGTTAATGAGATTCTGGCGAAGGCAGCTGCCCGAAAACTGAACCGGGCTAAGGACATCCCCGGAAAGCATACGGAGATGAAAGGGCTCGAGCACTTCGAAAGAGTAGTGCGTGTGAGTCAGGATCCCATCGGACAAAGCCCGCGTTCTAATCCGGCCACCTACACCAAACTTTTTGATTTGCTGCGCGATTTGTACTCAAAAATTCCCCTGTCTCGAGCTCGCGGATACAAATCGGGGCGTTTTAGTTTTAATGCACGTGGCGGTCGCTGTGAACGATGTCAGGGTCAAGGAGCGATCAAGTTGGATATGCTTTTTATGAGTGATGCCTATATCGATTGTCCCAGCTGCCAAGGTACGCGTTACAATCGGGAAACCTTGGAAGTGCAATATGGAGGATTGAATATCGCACAATCTCTAGATCTTTCGGTAAGCGAAGCCTTGGTGCAATTTGAGAATGTGCCACGCGTTATGGATAAGTTGAGGACCCTCGACGCCGTGGGGCTCGGGTATTTGAAACTGGGACAAGCTGCTAACACATTGAGTGGTGGCGAGGCCCAGCGATTGAAGCTATCTTTGGAGCTTTCTAAGCGAACCGCGGGTAGCGGTCTCTATATTCTAGATGAGCCTACGACCGGATTGCACTGGTCGGATATCCAGAAACTTTCTGACCTGCTTTTCCAACTGCGAGACCAGGGCAATACGGTCATCGTGATCGAACACCACCTCGACTTCATGCGACTGGCTGACTGGATCGTCGATCTCGGCCCGGGCGGAGGCCTCCATGGGGGAAAAATTGTCTGTGCCGGAGAATTGGATACTATAAAAAAGTGCAAGTATTCGGAAACAGGCAAAGCTTTAAAGGGACGGTAGCCTTTTAACTATGAACGTCGATTAATTTAGCACTTTAGCCTAGTCATCGTCAAAAAGGTATAGAATTTTGTTTCTCGGTTATTCGGATGAGTACAGACGGTCTTTGGCTATGGGAATAGTCATCAGAAAAATACATTCGAATTCTTATCTCATTGGATCTGTGTTGTCTGAGATGTCGGCCGTTGGGATTTGTCTCTATCCGGAGTCTTTTTTCTTTGGCAGACTGCGAAGTTAGGGCTAGCAGTTACGCTATGCTGCGTCTCCCATGGGACGGGTGGGCTAAATTAATAGAGGAAAAAGGCCAGTTCGCCAACCGATCTAAAAACTCTACTTTTAACGTTACGAGTAAAAGGGATCTCAAAAAGATAACTATCCGTTTATGACATAGGGCGATGAAGAGCATCTGGGACTCGCGTAATCACGAGGAGTCCGAGCCGAAACCAAGTATTTGACGATAAAAGAGCTTTGAGAGCGGTATCGTTGATGGAAATCCAAGCTGTTGTCGCACTCTAGGGAGCGACTAAGGATTTGGATGCTGAAACAGCGTTTTGAGGAATTCAAAGAAAACCTGGACTGAAATTTATAGGTTGAACGTAGGGTCTCGGGGGCATCGAGAAAAGACGGACCCTCCGCTATTCTCGATTTCTCGTATCTAAAGCGATAGTGACGGGGCCGTCGTTTACGAGCGAGACTTGCATGTCGGTGGCAAAAACCCCGGTCTTTACAGGGAAGCCAAGCGTTGTGCTGATTGCCTGAAAGACGTCTTCGTAGAAGGCTTTTCCTTTTTGGGGATTTGCTGCGTCGTTAAAGGAGGGTCGGTTCCCTTTTTTGGTGGAGGCGATCAGAGTGAACTGGCTTACGATCAGCAATTCACCTTGGATCGATTTTAGATCGCAGTTCTTTTGTTGGTTGTCGTCTTCGAACACGCGCAAATGGGAGATCTTCCGAACCATCCATTCGATGTCTTTTTTTGTGTCTAATTTATGGATACCTATAAAAACAAGAAGCCCTCGGCCAATCGATGTGTGCTCTTTACCGTTGATTGAAACGGAGGCTTCGGTTACTCGTTGGACGACCGCTTTCACGATTAGAGCTTTCTAAGAATGGCGAAGAACTCGATCCCGTTTTCCTCACCGGTGGATTGGTATTCGATTTTAAACTCAATCCCGGAGGTTTTCTTACAAGCCATAAGGAATTCCAAAAAAGTATGGCTATCCCAAACGTGAGCATGCTCACGACGGGAGCGGGCGAATGCTATATCGCCTTTGATGTCGCGTCCCGGTTCCTGGAATACGTGTTTGCCGACATGTTGAAGGAATTCCAGGTAGTGTTCATCGTCGACTTCGTCTACACCGTTTATGTACTCGGTTTCCAGATGTTCGTAACTGGTTAGTGGGCGTTTCTTGTCAAAGGTGTAGCGTTTGTCTGGAGCCGCGATAGCGATCCAGCCACCGGTTCGGAGAACATAGAACATGTCTTCAACCATGGCAATCGGGCAGGCGACATGCTCGATGACGTGGTTGGCAATGACGAAATCCTGGCTGTTGACCGTCAGCTTCCGTAGGTCGCGCTTGTCCACATCCCCAAGGATGTGAACGGAAACCAATTTGCTACTTTGAATTTCGGGGAAACGTGCGGATGCCGTTTTCGGATCAATGACGTCGAAATATGAAACTTGGCAGGAGTTTGGAAGCTTTGCCGGTTCCCCGAAGGCTCCGATTTCAATGCCTTTTCCGCTTAAAAGATTGTAACCTTTTTGACGGTGTTTCAATGCGGCTAGAGGACTTTTAGTTTGATTGACGGGAGATTGTGGGGGCGGGAGGTTGTGGGGGCGGGAGGTTGTGGGGGCTCAGTCGAAATCCACCGCTGGCTCGACGTCTGCTTCGTAGTCAACACCTTTTATTCCGAAACCGAAGAGCCTAAGGAAATCGGTCTGGTATCCCTCGAAGTCCGTCAGCTCCTCAAGATTTTCAGTTGAAACGAGGGGCCAGACTTTAGTGATCTTGTCTTGTACCGTCTTCTCCATCTCCCAGTCGTCCATGCGGATGAGACCAAGCTCGTCGATGGGGACGTTGCCGCCTCGGTTGTAGAGACGATCGGAAAACAGCCGTTGCATTTGCTCGATGCAGCCCTCGTGGCCGCCGAGCTCCTTCATAATCTTGAAGAGAATAGTGATGTAGAGATTGACCCCTGGGATGGCGGAGCTCGCTTGGGTTACTACGGCTTTGTTTACCGAGACATGGGCTTCACCGCTTAAGTCACTGACAAATTCATTAATCGCTGCCTTGGCCCGCCGGAGATCGACTTTGGCTTGCCCGATGGTGCCGTCTTTGTAGATAGGCCAAGTTACCTTGGGTCCGATGTAGTCGTAGGCTACTGTCTTAAAGCCTTCGGAGAGGAGGTCGGCTTCCTTGAGGGCTTGTATCCATAATTCCCAGTCAGCTCCCCCCATCACTTTGACAGTGTTTTGTATATCCTCATCGGTAGCAGCCTCCACGGTCGCTTCCTGGATCGACCTTCTGTCAGTATCCAAATATTTGTTCGAGTAGTCTGCCCCGATCGGTTTGAGGGCGGAACGATAAGTTTCACCTGTATTCGGATCGGTGCGGCGAGGCGAGGCGAGCGAGTAGATAACGAGATCGATTTTCCCCATGCCCGACTTTATTCGTTCGATGGCTTGTTCTTTGATTTCGTTTGAAAAAGCATCGCCGTTAATGCTACTGGCAAAGAGGCCGTCTGTTTTGGCCGCTTTTTCCAGGGCGACAGAATTGTACCAGCCCGGTGTGGCGGTTCGTCCTCGCTCGGAAGGGCGCTCGAAATATATTCCAAGGGTGTTGGCTCCGCATCCGAAGGCTGCCGTAATGCGGGATGCGAGGCCGTATCCGGTTGATGCGCCGACTATGAGAACATTTTTGGGCCCATTTTCAACAGGGGACTGCTTTTTGACATAGTCAATCTGCTCCTGAACATTGGCGGCACAGCCAGTTGGGTGAGCTGTGACGCAGACGAAACCTCTTACTTTGGGACGAATGATCATAAAAAATTGGGATTAGCTGAATTACAGGGAGTGCGTTGATGAAATGAACTCTGAGAATTGTCAGCCTTTATTTGGGAAATATCGATCGATTATTTCAGTTAAATTCAATAAGGCCCCAGAGCTTAGTACCGAATCGTTACCAATCCAATCCTGCAAGAATCGCAATCAGGAGTTTATTGGCTTCGTCTTAAAAAGCGGGTGGCAAGCGAGTCCAGAGCTTTAACAAGGTGCCAGTCCTATTAGCCCTAAGATTGCAAGGAGAGCGAGCAGTGTCAGGATTTGCCTCTCCTGTTTGGTTGTTTTGAAAAGTATAAATACAGATTGGATTAGTACACGAATAAGTGCTAGATCGGGGTCACAGTAAGGGATGATTATTTGTAGAATACGGAACGTTCTCGAGCTTTTCGTGCTCATCTACGGGGTAATGCCCCTTTTGAGCTACGGGCAGGACTACCAGAAGGGTGCGGTTGATACGGAGCAGGCGATTGCTGAGCTAGTATCGGGAGTCACAGCGGTGCAACCTGGGCAGACCATCGATGTGGCGCTGCGCCTCCAGCTGGACCCGCATTGGCACGTTTATTGGAAAAACCCGGGGGATACGGGGTTAGCTCCGTCGATTGATTGGGAGGTTCCGGATGGAATAGAAGTGGGCGAACTGGAGTTTCCGACTCCTGAGAAGATCATCACACCACCCGATTTTGTCTCGTACGGCTATCAGGGAGAGGTGTTCTTTCTGGCGAAGGTCACGATACCGGAGGATTTCGGGGTAGGGCAGACTATTTCGCTAAATGCCGATGCCAGTTGGCTGGCTTGTGAGCAAATGTGCATCCCGGGAGGGGCGAAGCTCGCCCTGGAATTGCCGGTGTCTGGCGAATCGGCTGATTCCTCGCAGTGGGGAGTTGCTTTAAAGGTGGCACGGGCAAACATCCCAAAAACGCCAGACGGGGTAGTGCTTACTTTCGAAGCGCTCGAATCCACGATCTCGGCTAGCATCGATTGGGCGGGTTTCAATGGGATCGACACCAAATCCCTTTATTTCTACCCGGAGGAAGAAGGTTTGATCAATTCAGCCACGGACCAGAACTTCGCCCTGACTGATTTTACACTCATTGTGTCGATGCAGAAGTCGGAATACCATGAAGGTTCAGTCGATCGGCTTTCTGGGGTGCTTTCTTACGAGGCGGGCTTTGCTGCCGCTGGCGATGCGAAGGCGATTTTTCTGGATTCGGCAATAGGCCCGGCGGCGGATACAAACACGGCTTACGTAACTGGCGGGGAACCGACTATCGGTTTTGCTCAAGCCCTCTTGTTCGCGTTTGTCGGCGGAATGATTCTCAATTTGATGCCTTGCGTGTTCCCGATACTCTCCATAAAGGTAGTTGGCTTCGTTCATCAGTCGGGGGAGGACAAAAAGAAGGTCTTAGCTCACGGACTCACGTTCGCGGGAGGTGTGCTGGCGTCCTTCTGGGTATTAGGGGGGACGTTGATCGCATTACGGGCGGGTGGTGAAAGCCTTGGCTGGGGATTTCAGCTTCAGTCGCCCTATTTCGTGGGGGCTTTGCTTTTGATCATGTTCCTGCTGGGGTTAAGTTTGGTGGGTGTATTTGAAATAGGGACTTCTGCGATAGGGCTTGCGGGAAAAGTCAAAGGAAAGGGGTTTGGAGGCTCTTTCTTCTCCGGAGTTCTCGCCACTACGGTCGCTACGCCCTGCACCGGTCCTTTTATGGGGCCTGCTCTTGGATTTGCCCTTACCTTGCCGGCTTTCCAGTCGATGACAGTGTTTACATTTTTAGCATTAGGAATGGCGGTCCCCTACTTGACTCTCTCGTCATTTCCCAAGCTGATAGAGAAGCTCCCCCGACCGGGTGCTTGGATGGAGACTTTTAAACAGGTCATGTCCTTCCCGATGTTCGCAACTTGTATTTGGCTGATCTGGGTGATGCTAGCTCATGTCGGTAACGACGCACTTATAATGGTTCTTGGCGGATTGCTCGTTGTGGCGATCGGGGCGTGGGTCTACGGACGCTGGTCAACGCCATTGAAACCGGTTACGACCCGCAGGGTTTCGACCATTTTCGCGGTTGTGATCGCTGTCATTGGAGTATGGATGCTGATGCCTTCTGAAGAAGCGACATCGGTAGTGGCTTCGGATGAGGTGGGTGGTCCTGATAATTACGGCTTGGTCTGGAGAAATTTTTCACCGGAGTTGGTCGCATCGGCTCGACAGGATGGAAAACCCGTCTTTATCGATTTCACCGCCAAGTGGTGCCTTACCTGTAAAGCGAATGAGGCAATCGTGTTTGCCTCGGACGAAGTAAAAAATCGTTTTGATGAATTAGGCTTTGTGATGGTTAAGGCTGATTGGACAAAGCGGAATCCCGTTATCACGGATGCTCTAGAAGAGTTTGGTCGCTCGGGAGTACCGTTGTATGTCCTGTATGATGGAAAATCGGATACGCCGAAAATCTTGCCTGAGCTATTGAACCCGGGAATCGTCCTGGATGTCCTAGAGGGGATCGAAAGTCCTGCCGCATCGATCGCGAGTAAGTGAACTAAGTATTTCCGGAGTACTTTTAGGTATTGGGCGATTTCAGATTGTTCAGTGCCGCCCATATTAGGTAGGCGATTCAGGAGTCGTTTGCAAAATAGAAATCTATTGGACTGTACTTAAGCCCTGCTGGGCCGTCGGCATCCTAATATTGCCTTCTCAGATTGCTCGGCAGGATGCTGAGCTCCTCCCGGTACTTGGCTACGGTGCGTCGGGCTATATTTATTTCCTTCTCTTTCAGAAGAGCGACGATTCCTTGATCGCTCAATGGCTTGGTGGGTTCTTCGTTTGACACCAATTGCTGGATCATTTCCTTGACGCTGGTATTAGAGATATCCTCACCGCCTCCCCCTTTGTAGCCGGGGGTGAAAAAGAACTTCATTTCGAAGACCCCGTGCGGGGTCTGGATGTACTTGTTGGCGATCGCCCGGCTGACCGTCGTTTCGTGAACCCCCACCGTGTAAGCGACCTGGGTCATGGTGCAAGGTTTCAGCTTGGCTACTCCATCCTCGAGGAAAGCGACTTGTAATTTTACGATCTCGTTCGCGATTCGCTCGATCGTTTGCTGGCGTTGCTCGATCGAGCTTATGAGAAATTTACCGGATCGCATCTTCTCCTGAATATACTCTTTCTCTTGGCGGGAAAGCTGGCCCCTGGCGATCATTTCCTTGTAGTAAGGACTGATGCGAAGACGAGGAATATAGTCGCTATTTAGTGTTACTTTCCACTTGTCTTCATCTCTTTCTACTACGACATCGGGGAGGACGGATCGATTGGTGTCCTCGGAAAAGCGGCGACCGGGAGCGGGGTCAAGCAACGCGATATCGTCTATAGCCGCTTGAACCTCATCAGAATTAATCCCCATTTTCCGAGCGATGTCGGGAATACGTCTTCGGGTGAGAAGCTTAAAATGCCTCTGGACCATCTCGTAGGCATCCGAGTTTCTGAGACCTTGGAGTTCCAGTTGCGTAGCCAGACAGTCTTGGAAATCGAATGCACCGATTCCAGGAGGGTCGAATGACTTCAGCGTTTGATGAGCAGACTGCATCTCGCTAAGCGACATACCGGAAACTAAGGCGAGATCGGAGAGGGGTGTGTTAAGAAACCCGTTGATGTCGAGGCTGCCGACAAGATATTCGATCGCTTCGTAATCCTTTGCACTGATATCGGACAAAGACGCTTGGGAAAGAAGATGCTCCTGCAATGAAGTCTCATTCACGAGGGAGTCGAAAAAATGATCGCGACGCTCCGCATCCGCAGAGGTAAAGCTCTGACCGCTGCTGGCCTCGGACAGGTGGTCGCGCCAGTCTTGGTCGATCTTGCTCAGAATCTCGAAAGTCTCGTCGAACTTCAATTCTTCGTTCTGGTTAGCAGATTCCTGTTCATGATTCTCGCCATCCGACCCGTTTAACGTGCCGTCGTCTAGGCTTACTCCATCCATCGGCATTTCTTCCAGCGACGGATTTGTTTGAAGCTCTTCCTGGATCGTTATGTTAAGGTCCTGTGCTGCAACCTGCAGAATCTTAAGCGAATGACGCAGTTGAGGGGCAAGGACTTGAGACTGCGTCTGCTTTTGTCTCAGTTCTTGATTGAAACCTTGTGCTGCCATTTTCTCGTCGAAAGATTTAATGTGCGGTTCAGATGCATCTCAATGCTCAAAGTACTATCAACCCGGAACTCTACAGAGAATTTTTGATCATTGCAAGCCGCATGACATACTTAGCGCGATTTATGCTTTGTAATAGAAAATTTGGTTTGCAATTCAGATTCTGCCTCTTGACAGGATCGTTTAAAAATAGGATTTTCGGACTGTGATAACACTTACTGAAAACGCGGCAAACAAGGTCAAGCAACTCCAAGAGGAAAAAGGTGGAGGGGGGAAGTTACTTCGTATTTTCGTCGAATCTGGTGGTTGTTCAGGGTTCCAGTATGGAATGTCCTTTGATCTGAAGAACGACGGCGACCGCACACTCGAAAGTGCAGGAGTCTCTTTTCTAATGGACGATGCAAGCATCGAGTACATGAAAGGTAGCGAGATCGATTTTGATGACGGTTTGGAGGGAAAGGGGTTTGAAATTAGGAATCCCAATGCCGAAAGCACTTGCGGATGTGGCAAGTCTTTCAACTAAAGTATTGTAGTGCCTTAACCTTTGCCCGGAAGGTTGGGCTACTTGATTTGGAAGCGTCGACGCAACCCGGTATTGTTCGATCCAGGGGTACATTTGGGACGCTACAAACAGTTGACGTCGCGAGCACCGTCCCGACGGAACCGAAGAGTATAGATGAGACATCAATCCCCCTTTTACGGTTGGTTGTCATCTAATGGCAGGGTTCGATAGCCCGGCGAATTACCTAGGTTGAGTCAAGGGAGCGGGCTCTGCGTCGTGTCCTAGCCACTAGGCTTTAGCGATGTGCAAGGCCACGCTTCCGAGGGCGAGCGGGATCGCTATAATTTCTCTAAATCCCGCTTGTTTTAACTCGGAACTAATGCCTTCGCGATCTGGAAACGTTTCGATGGAGTTGCATAGATATTGATAGGCGGGAAGATCTCCCGTTATCAGGCTGGCCACGATTGGAAGGACGCGTTTCAAGTAGAAGTAGTAAAAAGGCCGATACACAGGATGCGGCTGGGAGAATTCAAGTATGAAAATGTGTCCATTTTCTGGGTCTAGAATACGTCGGATTTCGAGGAGTCCTTTGTGGCGATCTTCCAGATTTCTAAAGCCGAAAGAGATCGTTGCTGCTTGAGCCAATCCTGTATCCAATGGCAAGTCCAGTATATCTCCGATGCCGAACTCGATTTCAGGTTCTCTAAGCTCGACTTGCTTTTTCTTCGCCTCATCGATCATGGGGGCGCAGAAATCTAGACCCTTAATAACCGTTGACTTTGGAAGGCCTTCACGCAGGGCAAAAGCCACGTCTCCACTGCCAGTTGCAAGATCTACGACCGTAGTTGGTTTCCGGAGGTCGACTTCTTCAACAAGGCGGTTGCGCCAAATCTGGTCGATCCCAAAACTGAGAAGGCGATTGGCGATATCGTACCGCGAAGCAATTCTCGCGAACATCGAATTTACCATAGATGCGTCGGGCATGAGAGCTTACAAATTCGTGAAATTTTGCCTGATCAAGTGAGGCTATTCAGATTCTGCCTCGCTTTGTTGGCGGTAACTGTTGACGACCCAATCGGACAGTTCCTTTTCGGCATTCTTGACCACTGATCCAGTAATTGGGAAAATTGTCTGTCCAGTATTACGAGAAATCAAAGTGAGGCCATGGTGAAAATCTCGAAACTTCAATTCGCACAACGCCCGTATCGTTTTGTCGGTATCTAGACTTTCCTCAACGAGAGCTAGCACGGCCCCCTCGTCAAAATCGAGGGTAAAGCCATGCTGGTTTTCGAATCGCTGCCCATAAGTTGTGACTTCGCTCATCAAAACGCTGCGTTGCTCGGAAATATTTTCTCGGAGCAATTTCTTCAAATCGCTTGAGGGGTCGTCGACCGTGTCACCTGTAACTTTGAACTGCTTGATTCCAGTTGAAGGTAGCTCGAATTTGAAATCCCGAAACACGCTTTCGAGGACCGTCATCAATCCGCGGGCTCCTGTTTTTTCTTTGTGGGCCCGGCGGGAAACCTTTTCCAGGGCTTCCTCGGAAACATCCAGTTTGATACTGTAGCCATCAAAGTCCGCCAGGTATTGAGCGAGTATGCTTCCTTCCGAGGATGTCAGGATCTGGAGCAAGTCTTCTGGAAGCAGATGTTGACAGGCCACTCGAACGGGGAGTCGACCAATGAATTCCGGTTCAAAACCATAGTCGATGAAATCGCGTGTCTCGACTTCGTTTAGGAAATCCTCGCTCTCTTCCTCTTCGCTCTTTCGTGAAGCTCCGAACCCCATCGTGGTTGTGGCCAGACGCTTTTTTACGGATTCGCCCAGCTTGTCGAAGGCACCGCTAACGATAAAGAGAATATGCCGAGTGTTGATCGTCTTCTGTCGTGGTTTTCCCGTTTGCTGAAAGTCCATCATGGCTTGCATCTGGCCTATTAAGTCAGTTTGACTTTGGAGGTTTACATCTGTTTCCTCCATAAGCTTGAGCAGGTTGATTTGCACCCCTCTGCCGGATACATCTCTTCCATGCTCGCCTCTCTGGGCGATCTTATCGATCTCGTCAATGTAGACAATTCCGTATTGGGCGAGGTCGATATCGCCATTAGCGTTTTTTACCAAGTCTCGCACGAGGTCGTCCACATCCCCGCCAACGTAGCCCGTTTCTGAAAATTTGGTAGCGTCAGCTTTGACAAACGGTACGCCAATCAGTTTTGCGACATTTCTCATGAGGTAGGTTTTTCCAACTCCGGTTGGACCGAGCAGAATAACGTTCTGCTTGGCATAGTCTCGCTCTTTGAGATCTGGATTTTCCAAACAGCGGCGTACGTGATTGAAGTGGTCGCAAATGGCGACGGAAATCACTTTTTTGGCTTCCGTTTGCTGAATGACAAATCGGTCGAGGTAGTCTCGAATTTCCTTTGGCTTTAGGTTGAATCCATGAATACGCTTTAAAGCTTCTTCGCGTCCTTCGTCCACTTCTGGATCCTTTTTCTTTTCAGAAGGGGATGAAATACCGCTTTGCGGGTTGAAGCCTCCTCCCATCGGGAAAAACGACTTTCCTTGTTTGAAGGCCTGATCCAGGTTTTTCTTCAACTCCTCCATCGGATCTAGCTGTTCTTTGTCTTGGCTCATTATGTTGAGCAAATTGCATGGCTTTGAGGTTGACGCAACCTAAACTGAGAAAGTAAGTTAGGTTGAATTAATTCAGGTAACTTCTACACACGCTCCCCATGTCCAATAATCTTACAAAACGTGATATTGTCTTAAAGATTTTCGAGAAGTCGAAAGATATTCCACAGAGCAAGATACAAGAGGCAGTGCAGATGACGCTGGATATCGTGCAAGATGCTTTGGTAGAGGGGCGAAATGTTGAGTTGCGCAATTTCGGTGTTTTCGAAATACAGAAGCGTAAAGCTCGCGTTGGCAGGAACCCGAATCGCCCAGAAACAGACGTGGTCATTCCTACGCGGGCTGTGGTGAAATTTAAGGCCGGTAAAATCCTAAAAGCTAGAATTAAGGACATCGATTTGGATTCTCTTTAGAATGCGGCCTTTTGAGGGCACGTTGGCTCGATTCTTGACACACGTGTTAGGCGGCCTAGGGCGTGTCATTAATAAGCGATGTCGAATTTCAAATCACTACCCGGATTCCGTGAATTTTATCCTGAGGATTTTGCGGAGCGCCGCTTTCTCTTCCAGGTTTGGCGTCAAGTTGCCCGACGTTTTGGCTTTCAGGAATACGATGGACCGGTTTTGGAATCGCTGGAATTGTTCAAGGCGAAGTCGGGGGACGAAATTGAATCTCAACTTTTTTGTTTTGAAGACAAAGGAGGCCGGGAAATTTCGCTACGACCCGAATTGACTCCGACACTCGGGCGAATGGTAGCTGCTCGGGCAAACGCTTTAAAGCGGCCTGTAAAATGGTTTAGTGTGGGCGATAATTTTCGTTACGAGCGAATGCAGAAGGGTCGTTTGAGATGCTTCACTCAGCTCAATGCTGATATACTGGGAGAGGCGGGTCCCTCCGCTGAAATTGAGCTGCTGGCACTACTCGTCCAGATTTTTCAGGGATTCGGTCTTGGTGAAGATGATTTTTTTATCCGCCTCAGCGACCGAAATATCTGGGTGTTGTATTTGGAAGCCCAGGGATTTGCCGCGCAGTCCGCCAAGATTCTCGAAATCGTCGACAAGTGGGAACGTATGCCAGAGGAGGCGGCAAAGGAGAATCTCGAGTCGATCGTGGGGGACTCTGCCGTTCAGGTGTGGGAATCGCTTCGGGCGTTTCTTGAGGTGAGAACGATTGCGGAACTTTCAAAGGCGTTTCAGAAAGTACCCGTCAATTCTAAGCTACACGAGGCCCTCGAGGCCCGTATTCGTGACTGGACTGAATTGCTTGACGGGCTTGATGCGATGGGAATCGGCGGTTACATAGAGATGGACTTGAGCATCGTGCGCGGTTTGGCATACTACACCGGCTTCGTTTTTGAGGTCTTTGATCGGGCCAAAAAAAACCGGGCACTCGCAGGTGGGGGACGTTATAATAGCCTCATTCAAAAAATGGGTGGCCCGGAAATGCCGGCTGTGGGATTCGGTTTGGGCGATGTCGTGCTTGCTGATATTTTGCGGGGAAGAGGGCTCATGCCCAGGTTAGTTGACACTCTCGATGCCTATCTTGTGGTCGGAGGAGAAGAAGAGCGGGTCGCTGCTCTATTTGATGCCAACGTCCTGAGGCAGTCCGGATTTGCTGTGGACTATTCATTAAGGAGCCAGGCATTTGGAAAACAGTTCAAAGCGGCTTCTGCTTCAGGGGCGAGGTTCGCTTTTATTTATGGATCGGACGAACTCGAAAAAGGCGTCGTGAAGGTTCGGAATTTGTCGGACCGAAGTGAAGAGGAAGTGCCGAGAGCCCAACTGCCTCTGGTTTTGAGGGATCTTCTAGGCTAGTTTTTGAAATACGTACTGATTCGTGCAGGACCCATAATCCGTTTAACGCTTCCATCGTCCTCTTGATAGCGGGCGTAGTTTTTTCGCGATTTATGGCCGTCAGACCACACACGAATTTCTGTTTCGACCACCTCCAGCATCCTACGAAAGGGAGTCAAGTTATGATTATTTCTTCGCGGATGACGGGGTTTGAGCTGAATGTGTTCTGGGAGGGTGCGGGTGAGGGTGCCTAGACCGTTCCTTTCCTGTACGGAAGCGAGGAAGATTTGTCGATGGCGATGTCGAAGCTCCGGAACTACCATCTGAAAGGATACAAAATAGCCAGTTTTGAATATCGTGGCTAGTGTTTTACAAAAGGGGCCTCGATTGAATCGAAACTATGCGTAGACGTTGCTCTGGTGTACGACTATTTGCTACGGTATAATGGAGCCAGCGAGGCCAGACTGGTCTTGCATGCACGATCAGTGGGAGGGGGACGAGCGACCGAGCTCGCAACGAGTTACGATCTAGCCCGTCTCATTCTCGAGTCCAAATTCATCAGCTTTTACGAGAATCTTTTGTCCCAAAAATGGATTCCTGAAGATATGTTTGAGAACGAGAATAAGGCATCGAAAGTAGTTTGCCAGGTTTTGCTGATACATGTTGAAGATGATGGCATCGTTGACGCAGCCAATAGCATTACGCTTCGAGAGTCATTTGAAGGCGGGAATGTCTCTTTCCTCACGTAACCAGAAGCGGGTCATCGCAATGTGGATCGAGTGGGAGGTCTCTCCTACCGGACGGCTATCGAGCAATTCCTGCGTAGGTCCAAATCGGAGCTGTAATCGAGCCTTTCTGCTGTCCGATTCATGACAGTATTATCTATTGCTTTTTAGTGGGCATCACCTTTGATGGGGCCTCATTTTTTCCAATGAAGATACTAGTAGCCGATAAAATCTCTCCCGTAGGAGTTGATTATCTCAAGAGCCAAGAAGGCTTCGAGGTAGTTGAAATCTTTGACCTGCCCAAAGAAGAGCGGGCCGCAAAGCTGATGGAGCATGCTCATGAGGTCTCAGGTATTATCGTTCGGAGCGACTCAAAGATCACGAAGGAAGTATTGGCGAACGCGTCAAATCTGAAGGCAGTCGGCCGGGCGGGAGTCGGAGTTGACAACATAGATATTCCTGCGGCCACAGACCACGGGGTTGTGGTTATGAACACCCCCGCTGGAAACACAATCGCGACAGCTGAGCTGACCTTCACGCATATGCTTTGCGGTGCAAGACCGGTTCCTCAGGCAGCCGCGTCCATGAGAGAGGGACGCTGGGATCGGAAGATTCTGGGTGGTAGCGAATTACTGAGTAAAACGCTGGGTGTTTGCGGTATGGGACGTATCGGGAGTGAAGTCGCCAAGCGGGCGAAAACCTTTGGGATGAATATCATCGCCTACGATCCTTTTCTGACAGAGGTGCGGGCGGAAGCGATGTGCGTTGAACCGGTCGAATTGGAAGAGCTTTTCAGGCGCTCCGACTACATAACGGTTCACATGCCCTTAACGGACCAGACAAAATACATGATCGACGAGACTGCCTTTGAAAAGATGAAGGATGGCGTTCGCGTGTTCAATTGCGCTCGAGGAGGCATTATAAAAGAATCTGCTTTGGTCGATGCGCTGAACAGTGGAAAGGTTGCTGCCGCAGGTTTGGACGTCTATGAATCCGAGCCCCCTGCCGGTAATCATCCGCTACGGTCTCACCCGAACGTAAATCTCACTCCCCACTTGGGAGCGTCGACACAGGAAGCTCAGGAGAGTGTAGGTGTTGAAATAGCAAAGGCGGTTGCTGATGCCGTTCGTGGGGGAGAAATCCGCAACGCGATTAACATGCCTTCCTTGGACGCGTCCACGATTGAGAAGGTGGGTCCCTACCTCGACCTTTGCTCGAAGATTGGAACGTTCGTTCAGCAACTCGCATTGGACAAGATCGAGAGTCTCACCATTACCTACTATGGGAAAGTGGTGGATCTCGATTCGAACTCTCTGACACGAAGCGTATTGAAGGGATTTCTCCAGAATATATCAGGTAGTAATGTCAATTTCGTGAATGCTATGGTGCTTGTGGAGCGCCTGGGTGTAGGCGTTGAAGTTGTTTGCTCGAGTGCGGAGACCGATTTTACCGAACTTATTAAAGTGGAAGCAAAGTGCCATAACGGGGAAGTTGTTTCAGTTGAAGGTACCTTGATGGGTAAGGGGAACTCGCCAAGGGTTGTGGCGATTAATGGCCGCGACGTAGAAGTCGAGCCTTGTGGATATCTTCTTGTTATTGCGAATAGCGATGAAACGGGAATTGTCGGTCAGCTGGGTACCATCATTGGCGATGCCGGAGTGAACATTGCTTCGATGTCCCTGAGCCGCAATGAGATTGGTGGGATCGCTTTGAATATCGCGGGTCTAGATAGCGAGTTGGATGACGTGACGATGGAGAAGATTCACGCCATTAAGGCGATCAAGCAGGCAGAGCTTGTCTATCTGGAATGTTGAGGTTTTTCCCATGTTGCTGGATCCTATAGCGGCTTTGTTTTCAGCCGGAATTGGCTATTTAGTCGGTTCGCTTTCGTTTGGTTACTGGGTTGCTAAAGCCAATGGGGTGGATATTTTTTCAGTCGGAAGCAGAAGCCCAGGAGCGACCAATGTTAAGCGGTCTGTTGGCAATGTGGCAGGAAGTGCAGTTTTCGTGCTGGATTTCTTCAAGGGTATACTGGCGACTGGTTGGCCTTTAATCGAGTACTCGAAACTGGATTATTCAGAAAGCTACGGATTGATTGGTATGTTTGCTGCGGTGATCGGGCATTCGTTTTCTGTTTTTACCCGTTTCCGTGGAGGAAAGGGCGTTGCCGCTATGCTGGGAGGCCTTGTCGCCCTAATGCCCTATGCTGCGTTGATTGGAATAATTGTTTGGCTTATAGTATTCTATACGACTCGATACGTATCCGTAGCATCTATACTGATGTCTGTTTCGTTACCTTTTTCGAACCATTTTTTCGATTCAATTGTATCTTTATTTTGGATGTCGATAGCACTGGCTCTGGTGGTTATCGTCAGGCACAAATCGAATATCTCCAGATTGCTAAAGGGAGAGGAGAACCGTTTTGAAAAAAAATCGGCAAGAAAGGAGGAAAACCAATGAGCAATCGTACTATAAATATTGGGCTCTGCGGTTTTGGAGTGGTAGGGCAAGGTGTCTATGAGCACTTAAATAGCAAGCGGCAAGCACTTCGAGAGCTTCTCTGTGTTGATATGTTTGTAACCCGAATCGCAGTCAGGGACTTGTCCAAAAAAAGGGACGTGGAAATTGATGAGAGTTCCGTGTCGAACGATCCAATCGCTGTAGCCACTGATCCGAGTATCGATATCGTCTGCGAATTGATGGGGGGGACCGAGATCGCTCGTGAGGTCACGACTGCGGCTCTCAAAGCGGGTAAGATAGTTGTGACAGCCAATAAGGCGCTTCTCTGTGATCATGGTAGGGAATTGTTTTCGATTGTGCGGGAGTTTGGAGGGCATTTGCTTTTCGAAGCCAGCGTGGCGGGTGGTATTCCAGTAATTAAAGCCATTCGTGAGGGATTGGTTATCAACGACTTTTCAAGCATCTACGGAATCCTGAACGGCACCTGTAACTACATCCTAACAAGAATGGCGAATGAAGGCCTAAGTTATCAAGAAATCCTGGTAGAAGCGAAGAAGCTGGGCTATGCAGAAGCGGATGAGTCGCTTGACGTGGATGGAATTGACGCGGCTCACAAGGCGGTTGTGCTCGCTTATCTTGCCCATGGCAAGTGGGTCGATTTCAAGAATGTTCGTTTGATGGGAATTAAGGATGTTTCTCAAGAGGATATACGTTTTGCGAAAGACAATGGATACGCTGTGAAGCTGATTGCTGTCGTTAACAAGGAAAGAGAAAGAAAGGCACTGCATGTATCTGTTCTTCCAACACTAGTGGAAAAAACGAGCTCTCTCGGAAGCGTAGACGGCGTTTATAATGCGGTCTCAGTCCACGGGGATGTGGTTGGCGAAACGGTTTACATTGGCCCGGGAGCGGGTCGGCACGCTACCGCTAGTGCCGTTATTTCGGATGTGGTTGATGCGGCGAAACTACTAATATTTAGAGGGCCGGAAGGTCGTTTTCCAATCATAGATTTAGCTCCAAAGAACGGTGGATGCATAGAGGTATCGAGGCCGAGTGAAATCCAATCCCGTTTCTACATCCGACTAGTGGTAATGGATCAGCCGGGCGTTATGGCTGAGATCGCTTCGATTTTTGCATCTCACCAGGTTAGCCTAGCCAGCGTGACTCAAAAGGAAGTGCCTGAGAAGGCGGAACGGGCGTCATTGATAATAACGACGCACTCGACAACAGAAGAGGCAATCCAGCGAGCAGTGGTAGATTTAGGGTGTCTAGCGACGCTTGAGGAAGAGCCGTTCTGCATGCCGATTGGCACGATTTCTTGAGGTTGAGAGAATCAATTAGATGGTGCGTATTGTAAAAAAGTTTGGCGGAACCTCCGTAGGAGACGTAGATCGTATCCGGAATGTGGCACGCTTAATCAAGGAGGACCACGATAAGGGCAATCAGATTGTTGTGGTTGTATCCGCCCGTTCAGGGGTCACCAACGATTTGATCAATCGTGCAAAGGCGATCAATCGGAATCCATCCGACCGGGAGATGGACATGCTTCTTGTTGCGGGTGAGCAGGAGACAATCGCATTGACGGCTATGGCCTTGCAGGGATTGGGCGTGGATGCGGTTTCCCTAACAGGGGCAATGGCAGGCATCAAAACGGACCCTTGCCATACCCGAGCAAGAATTGTCAGTATGGATTGCAGCTCCTTGATCAAACATTTGGATTCGAATCGAGTTGTGATTGTCGCCGGTTTCCAAGGGGCAGGTGAGCAAGGTCAGATAACAACTCTAGGCCGTGGAGGTTCCGACCTATCGGCTATCGCTTTGGCCAAAGGTGTAGATGCGGACCTATGTCAGATCTACACAGATGTGGAGGGGGTGTATACTGCAGATCCTCGCATTGTCCCAAAGGCGAGGAAGCTGCCAGAGATTAGTTATGAAGAGATGCTTGAGCTTGCCAGCTTAGGTACCAAAGTCATGCAGGCTCGTTCAGTTGAGTTCTCAAGTAAATTTAATGTTCCCTTTGAAGTTAGATCCAGTTTTAAAAATAAACCAGGCACGATCGTGAAAGAGGAAGTCAGTTCTATGGAAGACGTCGTGGTGCGCGGTGTCGCACTCGATAAAAATCAAGCAAAAGTGATGGTTGCGAACATTCCGGACAAGCCGGGAACGGCTGCTCGGGGATTTAGGTCGCTCTCTGAGGCAAACGTCGTAGTCGATATGATCGTGCAGAACATTGGACGAAACGGAGTGGCAAACCTCACTTTTACTGTTCCGCGGGACGACACTCACCGAGCCTCTCAGGCCGTGGAGGAAGTGCTGCAGGAACTGGGTGGAGGAAAGGTTACTCTTGTTGGAGATATCGCGAAGCTTTCTGTAGTGGGGGTTGGGATGCGTACGCACTCAGGCGTGGCAAGCCAGTTGTTTTCAGCTTTAAGCGATGCGGAAGTCAACATTCAGCTTATTAGCACTTCTGAAATAAAGATTTCGGTAGTGATCAATGAGAATGAGTCGAACCATGCTATTCGGGCCGTTCACTCAGCCTTTGGCTTGGACATTAGATGATCCTCATCATGTATGAATTTCGTTAGTACAAGAGGATTTTCCGAACCTCATAGCTTTTCGGAAGCGGTGAAAATCGGTCTCGCGCCAGATGGCGGTCTTTTCGTTCCAGAGATACTGCCCAGTCTTAGGTTGAAGCTGTCTGGTTGGGAGGGGAAGTCTTATCCTGACTTGTGCACGTCGTTCTTTTGTGAATTTGCTACCGATATTAATGAGGAAGAACTAGGGGCAATAGTTGAAGAATCGTATTCAGACTTTAATCACGAAGAGCACGCTTCATTGGTCTCGCTAAGCGAGTCCATTAGCGTTCTGGAGCTCTTCCATGGACCGACATTGGCGTTCAAAGATTTCGCCCTGCAATTACTTGGGAAGATATATGAGCGGCAAGTGTCCAAGACGGGATTGTCAATCAATGTCTTGGGTGCGACTTCTGGGGATACGGGAGCGGCAGCGATTAGCGGACTAGTGGGCAAGAAGGGTGTCAATGTATTCATTTTATATCCAGATGGTCGTGTCTCACCTTTGCAGGAGAGGCAAATGACATGTACGGGAGAAACCAATGTCTACCCGATGGCAATTACGGGAAGTTTCGATGAAGCGCAGGCGGCACTGAAAGAGGTGTTTGGTGACTGGGATTTCAGTCGGGCAGTGAATCTATCCGCCGTAAATTCCATCAATCTTGCCCGTATCCTTGCTCAGTGTGTTTACTATCTGTACGCTTGGCTTAAATTGCCAATAGGCCAAAGAGATAAGACTACTTTCGTTGTACCGACGGGTAATTTTGGCAATGTATTGGCAGGTTGGATGGTTAGCCAGATGGGCATGAAGGTCGCGGGTTTTAGGGTGGCGACCAACCGAAATGATATTCTACACCGCTTTTTCTCTTCCGGGGACTACTACGTGGAGGATGCCTCAGCTAGTTTGGCTCCATCTATGGACATACAGGTTGCATCGAACTTTGAGCGGTATCTTTATTTTAGTTTTGGTGAAGATGCGGATAGGACTCGTGAAACCATGTCGGAATTCAAGCAAAAAGGGAAGTTCGAATCGCGTGACGATTCTCTGATAAAATCGATGTCGAGTTCGCGGATGGACGATTCTGAGATTTTCGAAACGATACGTAATGTTTACCATAAATATGGATACATAGCAGATCCCCACACCGCCTGCGCATTCAAAGACCTAGATGAATTTGAGCATTGTGTCATACTGTCAACGGCTCATCCTGCAAAATTTCCTGAAATCATTGAAGAAACGCTTGGCATCTCGGTTACGCATCCAAGTCTCGATAGCTTGAAGGAACGCCAGATCGTTAAACATTCCATTTCTGCGAATGCGGATGCCATAAAGGAATTCATCGCCTCCAAGCAAAAACTAGTTCAATCGTAAAAGCATTATGAGCAATGCAAAGGTATTTATATATGATACAACTCTGAGAGACGGAACCCAGGGAGAGGGAGTATCTTTTTCAGTTACGGACAAATTGCGAATCGCAAAAAAGTTCGATCAGTTTGGCATCGATTATATCGAAGGCGGATGGCCTGGGTCGAATCCGAGAGATTTGGCCTTTTTTGAGGAGGCGAAAAAGCTTGAATTAAAGCATGCTAAGATCGCTGCGTTTGGATCAACAAGAAGAGGAAATCTTGCAGCAAAGGACGATCCGCAATTGCAGACCTTACTGCACGCAGAAACACCGGTTGTAACTATATTCGGAAAAACCTGGCTTTTGCATGTCACTGAAGTCTTGCGAGTCGAGCCTGAGGAGAATCTGAGAATGATCGAGGATTCGGTCCGATTCCTCAAGGAGAATGGAAGGGAAGTCATCTATGACGCCGAGCATTTCTACGATGGCTACACGGATAGTCCCGAGTACGCACTAAAGACACTCGAAGCAGCCGTTAGAGGCGGGGCGGATTGCCTCGCTCTGTGTGACACGAACGGGGGAGTGATGGTTGGTGCTCTTGCGAGCGCTACCAAATTGGTTGTTGAAAGATTTCCCGACACTCAGGTTGGAGTACATTGCCATAATGATGCTGGAGTAGGGGTAGCGGTATCCCTTGCGGGGATCGAAGCTGGTGCGACGCATGTTCAGGGGACCTTCAACGGTTATGGCGAAAGAGTCGGTAACGCGAATTTAACTACGATAATTCCCAACCTCGGATTAAAGCTTGGCTTTGAAATGAATTGCAGCGGCAATCTTGAGAACCTGCGGGGCATATCGTTGTTCTTGTCTGACTTGGCTAATCAATCTCATGATAAAAAGGCCCCCTACGTCGGCCTTTCAGCGTTTACCCACAAAGGAGGCGCTCATGCTGATGCGACAAAGAAGGTAGGCCATAGCTATGAGCATACACAGCCGGAGAAAGTCGGCAACAAGCAGCGTGTACTTATTTCAGATATGGCGGGAAGAAGCAGCCTTTTGATGAAGGCCCAGGAGCTGGGGGTAAACATTGATAGAGATTCTCCGGAAACCAAGTCCATTATTGAGAAGCTTAAAGAGTTAGAGTATAATGGATATGAATACGAGTCGGCAGATGCATCTCTTCGGTTGCTGCTAGATAAATTAATCGGGCAACATGAACCTCATTTTGAATTTGAGGGATACCGCGTAATCGTTGAGAAGCGAGCGCCGGATGAGCCGACAACTTCGGAAGCTACCATAAAGGTGAATGTTGATGGTAAACCCCACTACACCGTAGCGGAATCGAGCGGTCCTGTTGGAGCGCTGGATAGCGCTTTGAGGTTGGCCCTTTCAAAGACGTATCCAAAACTCAAGGATCTGGAGTTGAAAGACTACAAAGTACGTATACTGGCTTCTCAAGCTGGAGCAAATTCGAAAACACGGGTTTTGATTGAATCTGCAGATGGAGAGGGGATCTGGGGAACGGTTGGAGCTAGCGACAACATTGTCGAAGCCAGCTGGCAAGCAATCCGGGACTCGGTCGAGTACAAGCTAATGCTCGATGGAAACAAGTGATTTTTGAGTTCAGCTAGTATCTTAGAGTAAAGGTGCGATCAGTCTGCTGAGATCTTCGGCGATTGATTTTAGCAGCGGCTGCTCGTTTTCATCAGTATCAGTGAATGGCTCCGTGCTTTGGCATAGTTCATCTACCCAGCTAGTAATTTCACCGATTTCCTTCTGAGAGTGGAAGAACGCGGCGAGTTCGTAGTTCACGAACAGGCTTCGCAAATCAATATTGGCTGAACCGGTCATAGCGATATCCTCGTCTACGAGGACGACCTTACCATGCATCATACCATCATTAAATAGCAGTATCTCTACCCCGGCTTCTGAGAGCTCACGTAGAAAGTCATTTCTAGCGAGGTCGGTTATCGGGTGATTGGAGCGCCTAGGTATCAGAAGGCGGACGGACTTGCCAGAGCGAGCCTTCACCATTAAAGATCTTTGAAGAACTTCGTCTGGTATAAAGTAGGGCGTGACGATGGTGACACTTTTTTCAGCCTCTTGGATAATTGAGAGGATTTTTTCATATAGCGGATCCCCTCTGGTATCGGGGCCACTGACCATGATTTCAATGGTGCTTGGCTCACCTCCTTGGAATTCAGGAACGCTTTTAATCGGTCTTTGGACTTCGCCCTTCTTACGGCAAGCGAATGCCCAGTCTGCTTCAAATATTGCCGAAAGCTGCATGACCGCGGGACCTTCAATGAGGAGACTTAAGTCTTTCCAGCGTTTTGGCGAATGGATGGGGCCCATGTATTCTTTTCCAATGTTGCGTCCTCCGATTATTACCCGTTTTCGATCGAAAATGGCTAGTTTCCTATGGTTCCTGAGATTGGCTCTGCCAAGCGATAGAAAGGGCAAGACGGGCATAAAGCGCTCAATTCTCCCTCCCGCTTTCGCCAGCTCCAACATATAGAGAGTTTTCATGCCAAATGAACCCACGGCGTCGAGGAGTAGTCTCACTTCAACTCCTGCCCGGGCTCTGCGTGAGAGTTCCTTTACCACATCACGCCCAATAGTGTCGTGGCTAAGAATGAACGTTGTGATCTCTATCGATTCTTTAGCCGCTCTAATTTCTCTTATGAGCGATTTGAAAGCGTGTACGCCAGTGGGTTGCATCCTTGTTCGGTTGCCTTTCGAAATAACGCCGAAGGCGGATGAACTAATCGTGCCCGTTTCGTTTGGCAGAGCGATGTTCAAAGGACTCTTATTGCGAGTGAGTCTTGAGATCTTACGCCCTCCGAAGATCAGGTATAGAGGTACGCCGAGTGGAGGAACGAACCAAATGACCAACAACCAGGCGACGGTGGCACTGGGCCGCCTTTTCTCTCGCATGAGCCGAGCAATTAAAACAAACGCCAATCCAAAACCAAGGTAGGTACCCAAGTAGGGCCATATGGCTACGACGTATGAGGACAAATCCATGGATTCAAGAAAATCAAGGGTCCTTGAACTAAGTGAGAGCTACCTCGTGTTTGATCAGCCATTCCTCTCGCCAAAGTTCGCTTGCGTAACCGATTAAGGAACCGCTCTTTCCCACAACTCGATGGCAAGGGACGAGAATGTGTAGGGGATCACGGTTGTTTGGGAGACCAACTTCCCTCGACGCTTTGAGGTTTCCGATCCGTTCCGCAATTGTGCCGTAGTGGATAGTTGACCCAGCGAAGAGTTTTTGGAGCTCACTCCAGACGATTTCTAGGAAGGGAGTTCCTTTAGCGGCGGTTGGAGTCTTGAAGGTGCTCAATTTTCCTGCAAAATAAAGGTTCAGAGCCCGAATAATGCTCTTAAGATGGAGATTAGAGGATTGTTTGGGCGAGTGGTTGGCCCAACCTGGCTGATTTATGAACTCGGTCGAGCAGATCTCCGTTTTATTCGCTCTGATTCTGAGTTCGCCGATGGGAGAGTGGTGGAACATTGAGTTAAAAATGCCGAAACGATGGCTCCTCGGAAAGAAATTTCAACTGTGTAATTTTAGGCCTCCGGGAGAGGTGGCTTTAGAAACCTTCGTGGTTTCCGAAAGAGTTTCTAATTACGTCTAATTTTCTCCAGAGATTACCTCTGCCTGCCTCAACACCATCTTAACTGCGTCTTTCTTAACGAAAACCGCCCTTCTCGAGCTTCCCGATGGTTCTTCGCTGTCACACCTTCCACCCCAATTCGCCCAAAGCGTCATGGGAGAAGTCCGAGTCTTCAATCAGTATGAGTGGTGGTGATATGAGCGTTAGCTCGTCCTCCCTCGGCTCCGTTGAGGGTTCTGAGCAGCCGACTAACAGAAAGGAAATAAGCAGGGCGGCGTACAAGAATCTCATGTGATTAAAGTAGGTAACACAGTGAGCTAAGCAGAACAAATTCTAAAACTAAGAATACCTGAAAAGAGCCAAAAATGGCCTAAATTGTGCAAAAATTGACGTTTTTGGCTGTTTTTTGGCTAAAATAGTTTATTTTTGGCCAAAATTGAGATCGGCCCATAGACTTGCTAATGGGGTAAATCCTAGCACCTATTATTTGCTCTAAGTCTTCTTAATGGGGGCTTCTCAGAGTCGCATGCTCCGAAAGGTTATTACCTTCCGATTTGTTTACCACAAGGCAACCCGCCATTTTGTCATGTAACCCCTGTTTTTTTTCGGTGAAGGCTACCATTATGTACCCAATGAATAGTGTTAAGAACGAAACGATCTTCCCAAAGTGCCGTAATGTTGCTGTCCCAAACCCAATGCGGGTCCCATCAATATTTGTGACCTTTATTCCGAGGGCCATCTTCCCTAAGGTTGCTTGTTTGGCAGAGGATTCAAATGATGAGAAGTAGATCCACCCAACCAAAGTCCCAGCAATTTGCCCAGCGAACTCTGCTCCTACAGCCGTTCCTGTGGATACTGTATAAAGGACTCCGCTAATTCCGCCTGCAATCCCACCAAGGACGGCGGTGATGAGCAGATCGATGAAAGCTGCTGCAAACCTTTTCCAAAATCCCGCATAGCTCATGATGATACTCCTTCTATTGAATCTCCAAAAAACCTCATAAAAGATTTGAACCAGAGTTCAGTCGTTAGGGCGACAATTTTTTCTGGGGGCGGTTGATGAATACAAATTGCAGAGGCTGGGAAATTAGAGTTTTAGCGGTATACGAAAGAGGACTAGCGAGGTGTTGCCCATGTTCGGTACAGCCTTGGAGTTATTTACCTCAGGAGCCAAGGAGACATGCTCATGGCTTTACCTCAGAGCAGCATACCTTTAATAATCCTCAAGCACAGATAACCGCACAAGCATATCGACGTAAGATCCCTCAGAAAAGCTCCAGCTTACAGTCTGTGTTTCACCTACTGTCTCAACAGACTCGTACATTCCAATACTCGATAAAGTATCCCAAGTTTTGCCTTCATCAACTGAGGCTTCTGCAGTAACGATTGCTTCGTTAGCGTTATTATTCTTGTGGTAAACGATAGTGATAGATTTCGAACTGTACGAGATTTGGAGAAGGTTCTCACTGTCATAGTTCTCGGCCCCACTGATTCCAAGTGCGTAATGAACAAAATTTGGGATTGTGTCCCCATTGTAGTCATCAGCCGGAAGACGTTTTGACTTTGAGTCCCCAAATTCTGTATACTGCCAATGAGCGAAGCTCTTCGCGTCAGAATTTTCGTTTTCCAGAACCGTTAATTGATACCCGTCTTCGAATCCCAAAGATTGAAGTGACTGAGCGTTTTTCAGTGTATCTAGCTCGCTTGAACCAAGATATATTTTTGCGTCGCTAACAGGGATTCCGGATTCTGAATGGATTTTTTCCCTTAACGTTAGCAGGGAATCATTACCATAAGCCGAAATATTGATAACACCCCTTCCGGTAACAATTGCTTTGAGTGAATACAGCGGCCCGGTGCTTGAGGGTGTGTGGGTGCCAGCTACTTTGATTTCGTTCCCAAATTTGCCGTTTTTGGAAATGGCTGTTAGAAGCACTTCGTGAGGAATATCATCTTCCAGCCCAGAAATATCTAAGCTGGTGGTCGTGGAGTCGGAGGATATTGGACCAGAAATCCAGTTGCCATAATCATCCCCAGCCTCCCGAAAAGACAAAAGCACGTGGCTAAAATTAGTATCTACTGGGTTTTCCCAACTAACTGAAAGCTGCTCGGAACCTTCCGATACTACAATATTCTCACGATCTAGGACGGGCGATGACCCGTAGCGAAATGTGAATACGGTATTACTATCAGCCCAGTTTCCAGCCAAATCTTCGTTACGGTAAACGAATTTGTATCTCTCTCCTTCTTCTAAGCTGGAAAGATCCACGGCCCAACTATTAGTGCCTCTCGATAAAGATTCATCAACTACGTTCATGGAATCAGTACCAATAAATACGTATGCCCCTCCTGCCCCGCTGAGGTTGTCCGATGCTTCATCCCATGTAAAAGTAAGCGAAGATGGATTTTCGATCCATTGACCGGTTTGGTGTGTTTTTTCTTTAAGATTCAAGGGAGGGGAAGGAGGAGTCTCATCGAAACCGTAACCCGTCTCATCACGCTCGATCACAACCTCGCTTTGTCCTTCATTATCAATCGCCTGAATTCTCATTTGATAATAACCCTCGCCCTCAGGAGCACTGAAAGAGATTGTGCCTGAGACGTTTTTACCGGATGCGACTGTTGTAGAGAACTCTTTCCAGTTACCCCATTCATCTTCTTTCGCCGCGAATCTATAATATAGTTTTACAGACTCAACCTGTTTGTCATCGCTAGCTATGAATGGGATATCAAAGGGTGCTTTACCATGATTTCCTCCTTTCCAGTATAAATAGCTTTCTTTTATCTCTTCATCTTCATTAACTTTGTCAGGGCGATTTCCACCGGTACCACCGGTACCACGAAATTGGAAGTTGGCTTCAGGTGTTTCATCGATTTCTAAAGGTTGCGACGCCGATGAACCGATTTTCAGTATTCCCCAGTTAGAAAAAGAAGGTAGAGTGAAGCTTGCTTTTCCGTTGGTCTCGGTGAAAGAGAGGCTAACAGGCGTTGGCGACTCCACGGTCATCCAAGAGAGCTTAACATCCGACTCGCTGAATCCATTTGGAATCTCAATTTCACATGAGACAGTGGCGGTGTCGTTCATCGACTGATCGTCAACGTCACTTGTCAAATTTATATCTTTATTAACCATGTGGTACACCATTGAATCGTCGTCATCTTTGTATGCATAGAGGTGTACCAGTCGCGAAAGATCTTCGCTTTCAAAGTCCCAATCAATAAATTCGTCTACGGCAGAAGACCAAGTAGTTTGATATTCCGAAAGGAGCGATAGATTGCTAGACGTCACTTCCCAATTGTTACCACTTGTATTCGTCGCGGCATTGCTATAGTACAGGTTCCCAATGTTCTGGGATATAGCGATAGCTTTCCCTGCCCCAACTGTAGTTGAGCCATCTGATGCAAAGTGGTCGTCAAACGTTCTAGAGGTGCTTTTGTCTAGGCCATCTTCGTCAAGATCGGCAATCCGCCCGACACCGATTACGGTGCCTCCGTCATTTAAGTAGGAATTGAGTTTTTCCACTTGAGAGTCCGTCAGCATGCGGGTATTCGGTAAAATCACCGCTTTATAGCTTGATAGATCAGTCGATGAAAAAGGGTCAGTTCCACCACGCTTGGATGGATGTCCAGCAAAAATGACGTCGTGGTTTCGATGAGCATCATTGAGAAGCATTATTATACCCCTGTATCCAGGTGTGAATCCTCCAGTATCCTCTATTTCGAACGCCTCGTTGTATACAACAGCCACTTCTCCCGCATCATCAAGATTGAACAATTCGAAATGGCTTCGGGCGAATCGGAGATCGTCTGCTATCACGTCGATGCGTGCGTCGCTGTTTAGGTATTCTTTCCAGCCGTTAGCGATTTGGTAGATACCACCAGCAGCAAAGCACTCAGCTAAATACACGCGACTTAGCTCAGTCAGATGATAGTCTCCCCACGGATCGTTAGAACCGTTGAACTTACCAGTGTTAGCGGGAAAATTCCATGACCAAAAACGTTTATCAAAGTTACGGATG
>MDTA01160700.1_pt1 | contig 150129 bp, 120 predicted proteins | sample 811151 | NCBI WGS metagenome assembly MDTA01 (sample SAMN05326648, study PRJNA326480) | marine metagenome | isolation source: seawater | place: Indian Ocean: South | collected 2010 | reverse complement strand
CTGAAAAGTTTTAACGCAAAAGCCGCGGAGGAGCTAGATTTTGGGTTTCCTTTCAATTACTATCCAGCTATCTCAGGTTACAGTCGTAATGAGAATTAGTCATGTAGTCATCACTTTTGTATGAAGCTAACCGTTGGCTAATTAGTGAATAGAGGAAGCTGCCCCGTTTTCTAGTTTTCCTTTTTATCTGTATTCTAATAGAAGATACAGTTTTATTTGGGGAAGAGCTGTCTTTTGGAAAAGAGGCCAAGATTGTTCCACAGAAATTTCTCGGCTCATGGACCGCATACAGCAGAAATCACATGGCAATTTCTGGAGATATGGTTCTGTCTCAAAATCAAATTGAGTTTAGCAAGAAGGGGCTGGTTCCCTATGAAGTGATTGAACTACGGGCTAACCAGGTTTATCTGAAACTTGGTAGAGAGGTTGACGCTGGCGTTTACATGCGGATTGGCCCTATCAAGAGGGATCATTGGCGGGACGACCATTACCAGATGGAGGTTGCATACTATGAAACAAGGGAATCCTTGTTTAGGTTTGAGGAAGATTGGGAAGGCAGCAGCAGTTGGGGAGTCTATTTGAAAAAAGTTGAAATGACCGATTGAGCGCTGATGGGGGAGCGGACATCAGTCGATACAGATTCTCACTGAGATTAATAAGAAGCACCCAGAGATGTTGGGAGGTTAATCCGAAGTATCTATTTTTTGCCCTCAGTCTTACAGTGCGTCCATCGTTTTTGCGTTTCGCTGCTCGGCTTCAAGCTTCCCTAAATCGTTACTTGAATACTCCAGCAAAAAGTCGATTTCGTAGTTGTCCCCATTGAGAACGAGTTTGATTTCAGTCCTTTGATGCGTCCAATGTGAGTAGTAGACAAGATGACCAACTTGCAACGCCATTCCCCAGTCTTCGTAGCTATCTTTAAAAAGGTCGTTTTTCCAGATGTTTTCGTCCTCATCTGGAACTCCGTATTTATTTGATAGCAGCTCTTTGAGATTATTGTAGTCGGAAATAAAGTCTGTCTCGTTGGCGTGCTTTTCCGTGATGACGTACCTTGCTCTAACCAACTGATCACCAACGAAAATGTAGGCTGCTAACATATCGAGACCAGCAACCCTGGTTTGGTACCCAATGAGTCCTTCTTGGCTGACGAGGGGTTCAGCTCCCTCTGATGCGATAACTTCACTTCTAGAGTCACCCCAACGAGACTTTCTGAAATCGTAATCGATAGCTTCTTTCGGCTCTGGCTTCTTTTCAACTACAGTCCACGTTCCGTCTGCGTGTAGCAATACTGATAAACCACCTTCCGTTTTAGCGTTGATGTCCTGTGCATTTGTGGAAACAGAAGATGCGACAAGAAAAAGGAAGAGTACTGCCGGGATTGTTCTCATGACCTAATTTGAACAGAGATTGCCCCATAGGACGACAGTTTTTTCGGAGGCTAGTTGATCCATATACATTGCTATGCGCGCCGCCCCCGCTACCCCCGCCCCCGTCGGCGACACGGCCCGCAACAATTCCTACCAGTTCCTACCAGAATTGAGTCATTAAATGGCAATAAATGGCATATTATTGTGTCAGCTACCGAAATCGGGAGCTAACTTTATTTCCACTAATAACTGCTTAACAGCTACTTATAAAAGTTACTAGCTTATACCCATCGCGGGAGTCGCGGTTTCGACTCCCGCCACCTCCACCATTTAAACTACTTTTAAACAAAAATTTAGGTACTTTAACAGTAGTTGTCTTTTGTAATTAAGAACCAAGTAGTTGTTAAGTTTGTGATTTTTTCAGAAAGTAAGATTGCGATGGACCGAATGGCGGTTACGCTTGAGTTACTACGATAGTTTACTAAAAAAAGAGTCAAATGAGCGTGCTTCTTCAAACTATGGAAGCTAAAACACGAGTGCTTATACTAGGAGCTGGTTTTGCTGGTCTTGAGTGCTGTAAGTCTCTGTCGGATCAGCTATTTGAAGTGACTTTGATCGACCGGCAGAATCACCATTTGTTCCAGCCTTTGCTGTATCAAGTGGCTACTGCCAGCCTTACCGCTCCAGATATTGCCAAACCGGTTCGTGAAATTCTAGCGGGTCAGCCCAACGTCACCGTGCTGATGGATGAGGTTGAACGTATCGACCTTACTAAACAGCTGATCGTTAGTCACGCACAGAGTTACGTCTTTGATTACTTGGTTATTGCCCTAGGAGCTAAGACTGGTTATTTTGGAAAACCCGAATGGGAGCAGCATGCACACGGGCTCAAATCTTTGGAAGATGCCCGTGAGTTACGGCATCGAGTCTTGCAGTCACTGGAGCGTGCTGAATTGATAAACGATATTGAGGAGAAGCGTAAATTGCTTTCGATAGTGATTGTGGGCGGAGGTCCAACTGGTGTTGAACTCGCAGGTGCCTTCACAGAGCTCATTCATCGAACCTTGAAAGACGGATTCCGTAAGGTAGCACCATCAGATCTAAACGTGACGTTGATTGAAGCTGCACCACGTTTGCTGGGAACGTTCGATGCTGACCAATCAGAATATGCACAGAGGAGGCTTGAGCGTCTGGGGATAGCGGTGCGCACAGGTACCATGGTCAATGAAGTTTATGCTAATCGTGTGGTTTTGGAGAACGAGACTCTAGAAGCTGCTACAATTATCTGGGCTGCTGGCACTGAGGCCAATCCTGTAACGGCAGCGATGCCAGTAGAGAAAGACCGATATGGCAGATTGATTGTTGGTCCTGACTGTGCACTAGCAAATTACCCAAACGTCTTTGCGATCGGTGATATCGCGAACTGCACTGACAAACATAGCGTCAAAGTGCCAACTTTGGCAGCCGCTGCAGCACAAATGGGCAAGCACGTGGGCAAGTTGATTCGCGATGAGGTACGTGTAAAGCAAAGTCATAAGAAGTCCAATGCGGCACTGCTTCGTCGTCAGTTCAGATACTTTGACAAAGGTAATATGGCAATTATTGGTAAGTCGTCTGCCGTTCTTAAAGCGAACAAGTTGAAGATGCGTGGATTCTTGGCCTGGCTTGCTTGGCTTTTTGTGCACCTCCTTTTGTTGGTCGGCTTTCGCAATAAACTAGCAGTGCTTCTACAATGGGGATTCGCCTATTTGCGAGGCCGACGCAGTGCTCGTATCATTGTGAGACCAGATCAAATAGAAAATGCACGCTTGCACAATCGAGAACACTAGAGAGCCTGCACTCTAGACGATTGGGCTTCTTAATGTGGGCTTCTCAGAGTCGCATACTCCGTTGGGTTGTTATCTTCCGATTTGTTTACCACAAGGCAACCCGCCATTATGTCATGTAATCCTTGTTTTTTTTCGGTAAAGGCTACCATTATGTACCCAATGAATAGTGTTGAGAACGAAACGATCTTCCCAAAGTGCCGTAATGTTGCTGTCCCAAACCCAATGCGGGTCCCATCAATATTTGTGACCTTTATTCCGAGGGCCATTTTCCCTAAGGTTGCTTGTTTGGCGGAAGACTCAAATGTTGCGGAGTAAATCCATTTGACCAAAGCCCCAGCAATTAGCCCAACGAACTCTGCTCCTACAACTGTTCCTGTAGATGCTGCATAAAGGAGTCCAACAATTGGAACTACAAAACCACCTACGGCAGAGGTTATTAGCAGATCGATGAACGCTGCTGCAAACCTTTTCCAAAAACCGGCATAGCTCATGAAGGTTCTCCCTTTTATCGAGTCTCCAGAAATCTCATTAAAGATTTGAACCAAAGTTCAGTCGTCAGGACGACAATTTTTTCTCGAGCTTCTTGAGGCAAATACCGCCACCTCCAGACTTTTTTTGTTTTTAAGTCAGTAACTACTTAAAGTGTTCTTCGAAACTTTGCCAGAAACGAGAGTCTACAAGGTGCCCTAGGTGGATGCTAGTAATGAAAGACTAAAGCTGGAGGCGGACCGATACAACAACGGCAGCTGCCATTCACTCATCAGCCCCTTCTTTATTTTTCCTAGCGTCTATGAAGCTTTTGATAAAATAAACCATAGACAAAGCGGACGTTGCAATCATTAACGCAACCCTAACAGTCGCTTCTGTATCAGCCCGACCAATAGCTCCTTTTAGCGGCATAAACAAGGCAACAAGTACCAAGAGAGTCAATAAAACAGCTACATGAGCAATGACCTTGTTTTGTGCTTTCACACCTCGATAGCAGAGCAATAATACAACACCAAAAAATAAAGGGATTAACGCGGTAATAGAGGGGGACTCTGAGGCCAGGTAACCCCAGGCACCCATCGCAATGAGTATTAGCGAATTTACTAAAGATGCGGTATGAGCTTTCATAATTATTTTTTCATTCAGTTATAAAGAGAAAATTCCTTCTCTGGATTTTTGATCAATTAACTTTAATACAGCGCAGAGCGTTTCTTGTGGAACTTCAACTTTGTTGATAAAAAATTCAGTTGTTCCGATTTTTTTCAAAGGGATGGTTGATAGGAAACTTCGAGTTGGTTTTAGAATGAGGTTGAGATATTAAATCCGCGGTATCAAGGTTTAAGTGGTGTGGTTTTGGTGCCCCCCAATTTCGTGCTGCTCCTTCGTTTGCTGGCTTAATCAGGTCTCCGCAACGTCTCAAACCCAGCGAACGACCTCACCGTCTGGATAATGCTTCCAAATGAAGTCTTGTGGGATAAGTCTCTGGATTAAAGAAATCTTGGGCATCTCACCACAAGATTAAGCTAGATATTGGCCCACGGGGCGACGATTTTTTCGGGGCTGTTGATGAATTCTAATTCATTTTCCTGCTGCCAGAGCCCCCCGGTACCGCCAAATTCCTACCAATTCCTACCAAAATACGTACCTAAAGCTTCCACTCAGCTCACTCAGAATGAATGTTGCTACTTGCCATGAAATCTTAAGGTGCTGGTTTAGAGTAACTTAGTGTTTGAGTGAATTTCGATAACGCGATTTCGAATCCCGCCATCTCCACCATTTTGGGTGTTTTTTATGAATCATTCCTGTTAACTTCTTCAATCCAATGCAGCGAAGATGCGGCCGAGATCTTCAAGCGTTGAGTGGACCACAAAGCGGTCATCGTTTCTGTGAATGAATGCGGTTGCCCCTATTCCCGCCAGATACACCTTATCTCCACGAATACGAAGCATTCCTGGATTGGTCACTCCCACTACAGCCTCGTCTCGGTTGTGAGCAGCATACTCCCCAATCTTCCATTGCCTCGCGTCAAATTGCGTTTTGTCGATCTCCGGATCCGGATGATGCGGATTGTAGACCGCTCCAAGTAACCCCAGACTGCGGCGCGTGGGGATGTCCACAAGGGGAAAGTCATTGGTGGTACCAATCACCTGGCCTCCAATATTGGACCCTGCACTAGACCCTATATACGGCGTCCCCGCCAATGCTCGTTTCTGGATCAATCCGACGAGTTCTCGATCATAGAGCTCCTTCAAAAGAAGAAAGGTATTTCCCCCGCTCACATAAAAACCATCCGCCGTATTGACCGCTTCTGCACATTCGGAAAACTCGAATTCATTTAGTGAATACATATCATATCCAGGCCCGATTTTCGAAAATTCAGCACGCATCCGCTTCGCGTAACTATCGCGCTTCTCGGGAAGGCTGGCAAAATTGATCAAGAGTATACGCTTGGCCGTTCCAAAAGTATCAACGATCATTTCATGAGCATGCTCCAATGATTTCTGTCCAGGATTCGTCGTAGCGCTAATGAGCAGAGCGTTGACCTTCTTCCGCTGTGTTGAATCGGGTGCCAAAATTATTGTATTGGGTTTCTCTGTACAAGATCCCAGCAGGGTTAACGTTGAGGCCGAACCTACTCCTTTTATAAATGTTCGCCTCGTGTTCATGCTATTGGTTGATGGGAATCGAATCGAGATCGAGGACGTAGGCTCCGTATAAATTGCCATCGACCCAAATCTTGCCATTATCATCAGAATAATAAGTTCCCTCTTCAAACGTAGAGACCCATAGACGATCCGGCACGTTCGGGTCGAAAGTCACAGCTGTCACATTTGGAGACGGCAATCCCGCTCCCCTGTCGATCCAGATCTCTCCTCCATCTTCTGATACCCAAACTCCCGATTCCCAGCCACCCAAGGCCATTCGACGCGCATCACTCGCATGGAGGGCCACCCCATATAGGTTGCGGTCCTTGAGTTTCACCGCCACAGGGTTCCATGTTCTTCCATCATTGCGGGAAAGGAAGGCTCCTTCTCCTTCCGTCCCTGCGATCCACAAGTCCGAGTCTGCCTCGCTCCGCGACAAACGTAGAATGTTTGACCGAGAAGATTTCCTGATCGGATTCCAAGACCGGCCCTGATTACGACTTTCGTAAATTCCAGCCCCCGTTCCCAGAAGCAATCGCTTCGGATTGCGTTCGTCGATAATTACGCTCCGGCAATACTTTTCTTCAAGCCCGAGATTCGAAGGATTCCAGCTCTCGCCACCGTCGCGACTTACGCTCAAGCCCCAGACTGACGCCGCATACACATTATCCCCATTCACCGGATCAACGGCGATTTTCGTAAAATCGCTCTCCCTCCACCCCGTGACCATTCGCCACGAATCGCCTCCATCCTTGGAACGCACGATTCCGTTTCCGCAAGCAATGTAAAGAGTAGACGGGTTTGAGGGATCCGCCGTTATGCTGTTCATCGCTTGGATTACCGGACCAACCCGGCTCCACTGGCCCGCTTCATGACCCTGCAAGAAAACACCAGAGTCCGTCGGCAGCGAACTCGCCTGCTGCGCTTTGGTCATCGCAAAAGCCACGAACAATCGTTGTTCAAGCTCAGCAGACAATACGGCGACTGCTGAAAGACCCCCTAAAAGTATGATGAGCCAGCGTGTCATGGTTCAGTCACGATTGAAGTTTTCGCACTGCCGTTTTTGAAATCCAGGAAGTAACGCTGTTGGCCATAGATCATCTCCAACGTCTGGCTTTTCCGATCGGCCTGAGCAAAAGGCCCATCGAACAACTCCCATTTCGAATAGTCGACCGGCTTGCCCGCGACCGTTGGTGGACTACCATAACGAGCCGTCAGCACTAACCCGTCTAAGCCAGTAAATTGGACGCTCGGGGTGGGTTCCAGCGAAAAATCTATTGGCAAGGATCTGATGGTGTCCTGAAATTCCGTGTAAGAATCGAATGCGCTAATTGGGGCCACCTGTAAAATGTAGCCATTCTTCAACGATCGACTGACGAGGCACTGGCTGCCTTCGGAAAGTTCTTTGAATCCCGTACTAAACCATCCGCCCGCTCCCCCCTGGAGCAACCCAGTCCAATCGACCGGTTTCCATTCGCCCGGAGCGAAGGGACGATAAGCGATGTAGAGAGGCCCTCCTTGCCCGAATATCCATCCAGAATGATCTTCGATACGCTGCTTAATATCCCGACTAAACAAGGTACTTATCAACGGAAATCGTGTACCTTCAGGGATGTCGTACAGTGCGATAAGCGACGACTGATGCTGGAACACCTGCTCGTAGGGCGACCCACCCTCGAGCTTATCCGGGGAGTCATAGTCCACTTTCGACCGTGCGATCAGGTCCGTGACCGTATCCCAATCGGATGGGAAATACATGGTACCTTCAATAGGCGAAGAGTAAGGCTGCAACCCGAACATGGTGTTGGTTTTCCCTTCGAGGTCTTTCTCCCGCCAAACGAGGCTCCACGTTTGCTGCTGAATTGGCTGCAGCAATCCACCCTGGGAGGAGCCTAAAATATAATCCGGATGCACGTAGCTGTATTTGTAGACCGGTATGGTACTCTTCCCATCCACTTCGAACGCATCTGGTCCTGCATGCCGAAAGCGCCAGCGTGTTCGCTTCAACTCTCGATGCACGTAAGCCTTATCCCGATCGGTCGCAATGCGGAAAAGAATCGGTGGCGGTGTGTAGCCGCTTAGCGCTATCATTAAGGTTCCCCCATTTGATCGGTACTCGCCTTGGTTGAACAAGAGCCATCCATGACCCGCTGCCTGTGTCATTCCAGGTTGTAACAGATAACGTGGATACAAACGACTGTGGGCCCCGCCATATAGGCCCTCCAAATTCTCAACCGCATAGTCGAGCAGAATGTAGTCCATCATCATTTTGCCTTTCAGCCGTAACTCCGGATCCTGGGCCCAGCCCACTAGCAAGGCCATCGGTCGGGTATATTCCTCAATGTAGTTGGGAGAATCATACTCACCTTGGCCATACGATGTTGTGATGCGCATCCAATCCAAAATAAACGCTTTCGCATCGGCCATAATTTCCTGCGACGACTTTCCATTGTACCAAGCTTCGGGACCAGCATACGGGAACATTTCTGCCGCCAAATAAAGGCTGACATAGTACATGACCCAATGATTCTCAGTGTCACCGCGATACGGAAAATAAGTCCGCCACAACTCGCGGATAAACCCCCAATCATCATCACTCAAAACCCCCTTGCCCGTTTCCATAAGCAAGACCATAGGATGCATCCAGAACATAGCTCCCGATGGAGGATCATTCGCTAGCCGCAGTCGCTTGCTCGCCCACTCCAGGTTGGTCCTCCGATGCAGGTTGGCCGCGATTGTAAAACTGCTGCCTTTCGTTAAATCATCCGGATCCGTACTCGCTACCGTCTGATCGATCAGGTATTCACAGCGTTCTCGATATAAGCGGGCGAATTCCGCATCGCTCATCGGAGCGGCCGGAGGCGGCGAAGCAAACGCTCCGAGACAAGCCATACCCCAACACATAAGGCCAGTCAAAATGTGAAATCTCACTAAAGCAGTATCGGGAGACATAAAGGGAAAAGATTATCAAAACGATATCCTATGAGCAGCGATTCCCCCACCGAAAGCTTTTTCGGTGTAAGGTAAAACAGGTAAAGTGCACAAAACGCTATTAAACCCGTGCCGAAAGGTCCGACTATGGCATAAAACACACCTTTATCGCCTTCTGTTGACGCAGCAACTCCACACCTTCTGCATAGCGATTCAAAGGCAGCGTTTGGGTAATCAGGGGTCCGAGCTTCAACTTCCCCGCCACGATTTGGGCCAACGCTTTTTCAGCCGCCCCCTTGTTATGTGCGCCATAGCCCACCAAATGAAGTGCCCGACACCAATGCTTGAAGCCAAATCGAGCATCTTCCCGCAACACGCCAAACAATGCGACAACGTCTCGCGTACGATCCATGAGATACTCGATCGAAACGGGCAAGCCCGTGCAATCGATCGCCAAATCCAAAGCTTCTGGAGTGAATCGGTCGTTGGGGAATGCATCGTGACGGGTCGGATTCAAACTGCGATCAGCACCGAGCGACTGAGCCAGCCCACGGCGTGACTCCAAAGGGTCGAAAGCCACAACCTCCGCGGCACCATAGGCTTTAGCCAACTGAATCGCCACCAAACCCGCCGGTCCCAATCCACTCACGCCAAATCGGCTCCCTTCGATATCCCGAATATCCGCGATTTGGTCGAAGGAGACCTGAACGCACATGGCCAATTCCAGCGAGGCAACCTCTTCCGGCAATAGCGAACCGGGTATAGCCAGTAAATTAACCGTGTCGGCTACCACGTATTCCGCATAGCAGCCTTGAGTAGCCCCCGCTTGATCCTGCCAAAAAGCAACCCGGTCGCCTTCCGAAAACTCTTCAACCCCAGGACCCACTTCCGCCACGGAACCCATTGCCTCGTGACCCGGTTGCCCTGGCGTATACGGATACTCGACCTTGCCCCCCGGAACCATAGAGACACCGTCCATAATGTGCATGTCCCAATGCGGGCACGTCGCCACGCCTTCAACCTTTATCAAAACCTGTCCCGCACCTGGCGAGGGTTGTGGCAGGTCGACAATTTCTGGAAGCCCTTTTTCAATTATTTGTATTGCCTTCATCCCTACATCCAATCCAGGACTACACCCAACACGGGCTCGCTCTTCGATTCAATTAACCTCCACGCTTCCGCCGCCTTTTCTGCAGGAAATCGATGTGTAATCAGTGGCAGAGTTTCCAACACCCCTTCCGAAACCAGTTTCATTGTTTGCACCAGACGTTCCGGTGTCGCTCCAGATACGAGATCAATAGACAACTCCTTGTAGCGAGGTGGCTGCAAGGCAAGGCAATCATCCGTTCCGTAAAAACCCGCCGACACTAAATGTCCAAATCGCTTCATCACGCTGTCTAAATGACCCATGACCCCCAGCGACCCCACGGTATCCACGCCCACCTGTACGCCATCAGAAAATCGCTCCCTCACCGTCTCCATCCAAGCACCCTCTTTATCCAGCAGGGTCTCGCCTTTTTTGAAATACCCCAATCGATCCTCATGTCGCCCAACCATCACTACTTCAGCGCCCCCGGCAGCCAGCATTTGTCCCGCCCATTGCCCCACCAAGCCATCTCCCACGACCACTGCCGCGTCACCTGGTTGGAATCGAGGTCGATCGCCACAATTGAATCCCACTTGGGCCAATACCAGTCCCGAGTACGCCACTGGGTCTAATCCAGGTGGGAGTTTCAGAACCGCTCCACGACTCGAAACCGATGGAGAAACATGACCCCCCCTTGGCTCAAACATTCCCGATATCGAACTCACGGATACAAATACGGAGTCCCCTTTCTTCAAATCAACAACATCGGGTCCTACCCAATCCACGATTCCCACTTTCTGGTAGCCCGCCACAATTGGGAACGGGGTCGGATCACCAGGCCGCCACGGGGTGTCGCCGTCAATGCGCTCTCCTCGTAAATAGGAACCTTCCGTCCCGTTACTTATCCATGAATGGCTCACATCCACAACGACCCGATCCGACTCTGGTTCTGGACAATCGACCGATTCGAACGAAACCTCGTTCTTACTCTTAAATACAACCGCTTTTGCTTTCATCCTCTATATCAATGGCTATCAATTCTTGGCAGTCGATCAGAACAACGCTCCCAAACTAAGCAAATCACTCCCAACCCGTCGAGAGCATACTATAAACTGAAAATGAGACTACACCCAGTCGCGTAATTTTTCTTTGATTCATCATTCAATTGCTCAGTATGAAAGAGACGTCTGAATCTTAGTCCGACACAAACCGCCAGATAGTCGCAATTCTTGCCTACCACCAAAATTTATTTGACGCTGTATCGTATAACGGGTCGTTCCCACCGAATCTCCAATTGGTTTACTGTACACTCCACTCAGTCGTAACTTGTAAAGGCTACAAGGGTACTATATCCACTACTACGATGACCCCAAACACTATCTCAAAAACTCTCATCTGTCTCTTCTATTCCCTTGGGGCTAATTTTTCTTTATCGGGACAACCCCCGACCATCGAAACCTACGTTTGTGCCGCTATAAACAAAAACTACGTCATCGGCTCAAAAATAGTTACAACCAGCGGATTGCACCGACTCGAGCCATCCGGAGAATGGCGCCATATTGGCCTAAATGACCCGACCGTTTCCGCAGTATCTTTCGATCCCCGCGACCCGCAAGTCTTTTATACGGCGGCCCTAAACGGTGCTCTTCGAACCGTCGACGGAGGAGCTAGCTGGAGAATCATGACGGGCTGGGATATCACTGAACCCAAAGACGTCTGTGTCGATCCTCATTCACCCAACACCGTCTATCTTGCGCACCCTGGTGGAATCGCCTTGTCAAACGATCAAGGCATGAGTTGGCAAGCCTGTGAACGCGGACTTCCAGATCACGGCAAATACACGCAAACCATCGAAGTTGATCGGGTCCGACCAGGACGCGTTCTCGCGGGCTGCGAAAGCGGTATCTATCTGACACAAGACCACGCACAGAGCTGGCGACGTGTTCTCAAAACCCGAGAAACCGTCAACGACATACAGCAGTCACCTCACAATCCTAATACCTGGACCGCCGTCACTCAAAGTGCGGGAGCCTGGATCTCGCGTAACTCGGGTAGAACCTGGACCAATCTACCGAATGCTCCCACTGACGGATCCCTATACAATGTTGCTTTCGACGGTACAAACCCCGATCGTCTCGCTGTAGGCAGCTACACTTTCGGCGTACTTACCTCCGAAGACGGCGGCGTCACTTGGGTATCCCGGAACGAAGGTCTTCCTATGCCCCAAAGAGTTTGGCGTGTCGGCGTCCACCCTGGTACCGGGCATTTATTCGCCAGCGTCTACCAAAAAGCCGTTTTCACATCCAACAATTTTGGACGGACTTGGAAAAAGATCGGGCTAGAAGGTTCCGCTGTTAATGGCTTCCTCTTTCTATCCGTTCCAACCTCGATAAACCCATGAACCCGCTCCTAACAATAGTCTTATTGGCCACGCTTTTGATCACGGCCCTCGTCAAGGCTCAACCGTCCTACGAAGGTCCTCACCCAAATCTCGCAGTAGTCGAAGATCCGACTCTCCGTCGTACTCAGTACAATGAGCGCGTCCAGGAGGTAATCCAATGGCGGGCTAATATTGTCGAGCGTGGTGACTCAGAAAAAATGGACCTCGCCTCCGTTTCAGCGAATCTCCGGCTGGGACGCAAACTCGACGCTTGCTCTGACAGGGTCATCGAAATGATGGAAACGCCTGGATCCGGCCCCTTCTGGATGCTACCCACCGTTTGTGTCGCCTTCACCGGTAGAGATCTACTTTCCGAGGAAGCCAAAAACGCTATTCGCGACGCCTGGCGTTTGACCTATCAACTGCGTGGCGACACCGAGAACCACTTTGCCATGTACTATTCAATGCTCTATCTCATGTCAGAGATGTACCCAAACGAATCGGGCGACCAATGGTATACAGGGAAGAGTTCGGAGGAAAATCTAGCCGAATCGCGTGCCTACTTAATCGACTGGATGGATATTATGACCACTATTGGGCAGGGTGAATTCAATCCCACCCACTATATTGGTGAATACGCTATCCCCATGCTCTACCTCTTCGCTTGGGCTAAAGACCCCGAAATGCGGATACGTGGGAAAATGGTTCTCGACTGGCTCTATGCCGGACTTGCCGCCAACACTATCAACGGCGTACTTCGCGGCCCCAATGCCCGTACCGACGATAGCTCCGTCGTAGAACGGTGGAACAGTCTTAGCTCCTTTTTCTCTTGGCTCAATTTCGGCAACTGCCCGCCCACCCGCGGCTTCAGCTGGGGTAATTACTACGCCATAGTCGCTGACAACTACGAGGTGCCCGAGGTTATTTACAGAATAGCCACTGATCGCGATATACCCTTTGAACAACGTGACCTGAAGCGATCCCGACACCAGTGGCGATATAGTGATGTGGGCAAGGCTCCTATCTACAAGACTTCCTACACAACCAGTGAGTACGCCGTCGGCTCATACCAAGGCGGTATGGCCGACCCCATTCAAACCCATGTCTGGGATGTGACCTGGAAGACTCCAGACCCGCGCGGCATACATCCTACGATGTTTTCCATCCACCCTTACTCTGCATCTAAGGGAATGCAGGCATACTTCAACGTAGGCCCAGACACTATGGTCAAAGCTGTCGCCGCGGAAGGAAAACCGTCCTACGATGTCGCCGACAAGCTGGTTGGCTGCTCCCCATACGAACAAGTTTTCCAAGATCTCGATACAGTAATCGCTCTTTACGACATCCCCGAAGGAACACGCTTTGAACAGGTCAACGGATTTTTCTCTAAAGATCTTTCCAATCTCACAGAGGACGCATCCGGCTGGATTTTTGCTCAAGGCGGAAGCTGCTACCTCGCCTACCTCCCACTCGCCAAATATGAATGGGAACCTCATATGGCCTACCAACGACTGCCATCTGCCTCCAACGGCTACCGCTATGAACGGGTCCCAACAGGCAGCCACGTCCTCATCAGCCCCCATCGTCGAAACGGCACGATTCTGCAAGCGGCCTCCGTTTCAGAGTTCGCAAGTTACAAAGCCTTCCAAAAGGCTGTCAAATCGCTGCCACTTGAAATCGAACTCACCCCGGTCCCTAGTGTTTCCATGAGAAGTCTGCGGGGAACCGAAATTGTCTGCACATTCGGGAAAGATCCCCTGCGAGACGGGAAACGGGTCGACTACTCTAAATGGAAACTTTTCGAAGGCCCCTACCTCAATGCAGAAAAGAATTCTAGGAAACTCGAGATCACCCACAGAAGACTAAAGCGTACCCTTGATTTCAATACGCTAACGATCAGTGACACCGTCATAAAAGAGCCATAAAGGTAGCGGATGGTCTCAATGTAGCCGCGATCGCTGATCGCGTTTAATATACGCACTTGAGGAATCAACGATCATAGTCACAGGATTGGCCAGTGATCCATCTAACCCCAACTAAAAACCCTTGAAGTGCACTGGGTCGTCTTCCTTTCGAAAACGCGTCTCATAGGTTTTATTGCTCGCAGCGAACTTGAGAAAACGGTCAAGGGCCACCACCTCTACAGGCCCTTCAAGATTCTCTACTACTGTGACCAGGCTATTCACGTCGTTCGACTCCCTCACATGAACCGCCAAAAAGTAGGGACGTTTTGAATTTAGGGTAATCAGTTCATTCAAGTCAGCTGTCACTTCATCGCGTGGCCGTTTTGGATCGATGTAGTAATCGTAGGAAATCATCGGACGCGAGTCGCGGAGATCCCTCGTACGGGCGGGGCCGTATCCATTTATGAATCCCAGTACATCCGGAAAAGCCTCGTAATATGCATCCACTGTCTCTTCGAATAGATCCGCATTCCCTACATTCCCATCTGCAGCTGAGTTATCCATGATCTCCATAACGTGTTCGTCGAGCACTGTCATCAACTGTTTTGCCTCCTCCATCAGCACCGGAAATCGGTCTTTAGGAATATTATTTGGATACATATACCCCGGCCCAGAAAGCCCGCCGATAAAGTAGTCATTAGGCGTCGCAGATTCGTGGAAATACTCGAGGGCCGCTGGAGAAAACTTCGTCCAGTTCATCGTAACTTGCCAGGCAAAGGGCAATTTGCCGCGTCCGGGCTTTGTCCATACGCCGATACCCACACTGTCGGACTGAACGAAGGTGATATAAACCTTCTCCTCAGCTATGAGTACCGCGTCTTTGGCGACCTGGTGATTGTTTGTGAAGCGAAATCCAGACGTAAAATCAAACTGACAATTGTAGCTCAAATTCGGAAGGTTGTGTAGTCCCTCCATTTTGATCCCATACATCGACAAAAGCATGGTCGACTGCTCTTCCGTGTCCTTGCCATAGGGATGCCAACCGAATACAGTCGCACCCACATTGAGGTCTTCAAGCAACTGCCGATTGAGTACCAATTCGTCCGCTTCTTCCGGATCCGCAGACAACTCGTGGAAAAACATCCTTTCTCGAATTCCCCAGTCTGCCATTGCCGGCATCATCACGCGTCCACGGTGCCCACCCATGAGCATTAACTTATCTCGATTGCAACGATGCCAATACCGATTGATAGCGTCTGAATAAATTTCGGCATGGCTTTGACCCGTGTAACGCCCCCGTAAATCATCGATAGGTTTGAGGCCGTGTTTTTGAACAATCGGTATCAGCGCTTCGGTGACAACTACACCGTCTTCCAAACCCGCAATTGTGAAAGCAATATTGAGGGTAGGCCCCACCTCAGCATCCCATACCACATAGCCTTTTGCCGAAGACTTGAAGCGCTCCAAAGCAGCGTCTATCGTCTTTATTTCCGTAAACGATACACCATGCTTCCGCTTATAAAAATCGAAGAGCGGCTCGGTGATCTCCCATTGGAAATCCGGAGGATGAATGATGTAAAGCTGTGCCTCTTCTCTGTTGGCCAGTCCTTGCAGACTCACAAGCATTGCCTTTTCTGGCAATCCGCTCGCGACTTCCCAGTCGAGATCGAATCGCATCGAATACGCGTTTTTGAGCGGCTCCTCTTTCGCAAATACGAACGCGGAACCCATCGCGATAAATAAAAGGGATATAGCCTGGAACGAGCAGTTCATATCATTTATGGTCTGGAGGAATCACCTACCGGCAGTCGGCGGAATCGGTACACAAGCGGGTTATTGCGGGACGAGCGAAGCTCAATCAGCGTCAGCGTTTCGCCTCCTTCCCCCATTCGATACTCGCTGTAAATACGAATTGTCGCGTCGCCTTGGGAAACCTCGACTGGAAGCTCCGCTTCCACCCGCAACGCACGACTACCGTCTAGCCATTCCGAACTAACCGTCGCCGAGAATGTCTTCGGCGCGTAAATCGCCATATGGCGGGCCTCGATGCGAAAGAAATCCGGTATCTTAACCGTCCGGCGCGTGTTAACGACATTGGTCTTCAAAACCCGCGTCGAGCGCCAACGCATGTCGTGCGTAATGGATATCTCAGACCCACTCGTCTGGATTTCAACGTCCATGTTCGTCCAGCCATCTAGTGCGGAGCTATGCTCCACATCAAGCCGCCAACGGCCATTCCAGTCGGAATCCGCCAAGGACACCACAAACGGAAACACTGACCATGCTAGTATAAAATTGAAAAGGGGTCTTTTCATAAGTTCGAACCATATGAAACTTACAGTGCCCCAAGATCAGAGCGATGCAAAACGCGCTTTACCATAAAAACCCCTCACCAACCCACTAGTCCATTTACGCTAATCATCTTACCCCAATCCTCCGGCGTTGCCTCGATTCCCTTCAGAACAAATAGGGCCGCCGCGTTTATCAAGATGCTAATCGGTCCCAATCTTTCTTTGATACTTTCACACAAATTCTGGATCGCCGATACATCCAACATATCAACCTTTCAACCCAGGCGACCAATCTACAATGCCCTACCCCGATCAATTTTCGATCCAGCGATGCAGCCGAAGAGCCTTCTTCAGCGAGTCCCTTTCCCTCGGCAAATTCCAAATCCTCTGATCCTCCCGCAATGATCAATACTTTTTCAGAAAATCCCTGCATTACCCCTAATCTCTCTCATTGTTATTTTAAAATAAAATACTCGCGCTGCGACTCGACCTCACGGTTTGCAAACGTGTCCTTTTATCCCGAGCCTAATTTATGCACATGAGACAATTTTTGGCCGAACTTGTATCCAATTATTCACCTATCGAATTTTGAAGCGGCCTATGCCGATACGCTTAACTTTATCGCAATATTGCAAAACCTCTGACAGCGGCCTTCCGTCACCCATGAGATTTGTATGTGACTAGGTATTGGTAATTGGGTCCGTGCCGCTTAGTTTAATGGGAAAGAAATTTTTTGAATAGCTAAGGATCCAGGTACATCGATCCGAGCAGCAAAAACTAAGACTCCGAGCGGCTTAACGTAGACCGATTGCCACATCAAATTCTATCTATGGGAACCCTGTTTCAACTTAATGCTTGCACCCATTGAATATCAACGGTGACGCATCGTTTTTCAGGTACTGAGAATGGAATAAGCCCTCGGCTCGTAAACAGACTGTTTCTGAAAAGCAATTGATCGATATCAGCTTTCGATCTTCACGCCCTCGACACGATCTCTTTCACCGCCTCCACCACGCGGACACATTCTTCTGGGGAATTATATATGTGCGGGGAAACACGAACGGCGTTGAGACCCTGCTCTGTCACTCTGCGGCAACGCAGCTTGTAATCACGAGTCAGAGCATTATTCAGGGGATCAAATGACACCTTCGAGCTTTTGAACGTAATAATAGAACGTCTCATTTTAGGATCGGACGGCGTCAGAACTGAAATACTGTCGATCGCCTCAAGCTCCCTGTAGAGCTGCTCTACGAGCGACGATCCGTATGCTTCTATGCGTTCAACCCCAATTCTAGTTTGGAAGTCAACCGCCACCCGCAATCCTTCGACTAGCTCGGTATTACGCGTTCCATACTCGTAGCGACGCGCCCCGGGGTTAAACACGATATTGTCCGGCAAAGTATAAGAGGCCGAAGAATGGCCGCCCACATGGGTTGCATCGACCTCGTCGACTCGCTCCGGGTCGATGCATAATATCCCGGTTCCGCGCGGTCCTCCCATCCACTTATGACCACTAGTAGCGTAGGAATCGCACCCAATTTCGGACAGGTTGATCGGGATCATTCCCGCACTCTGAGCGCCGTCAATGTGAAACCATATACCCTTTGATCGCGCCAATTTAGCGATCGCTTTCACATCCATCAATATTCCGGTTGGGGCGGTAATGTGGCTCACCTGAATCACTCGAGTACGAGGCGTAATCAGTGATTCAATACGATTGAGGTTCCCTTCTTGGGAGTGCGGGTCCGGTTCGAACACCCGGACTCGAATACCATCGTGCTTACTCCGGCTTAACCAAGCGAGAGAACCGCCGGGGTGAGCGTGCGATTCAAAAATCACCTCGTCACCACGCTTCAGGTCAAGCCCAGCCGCGATGATTGAATTCGACTCTGTTGCGTTTCGAGTAAAGCAGATCGAATCTAATCCAACTCTCAAGTAACGGGCCACCACTTCCCTAGCCACATCCATCAGCGCGTGCCCGGTTTCTGAGATGCTCTGAAGCTCCGCGGATTTCTCCGCCACGGCATCCATAACGATCTTCGGAGCAGGTCCAAGTCCTCCACAATTTAAATACACCCTATCAGGCGTCAGAGAATAAAATTTTCTAATAGAGGCCCAAAACCGATGAGGGGCATTGGAATCAAAAACGGGGAGTTCATCCTCATTTTGCCTACTACTCCCGCATCCGGTGACCCAAATCGCTGACGAGCCCAGTCCGAGAGTCGCAACGAAATCCTTCCTGTTCATTGGCATGGTCTATTTCGCAAAACTCTCTTCGCTCTGGCAAATGGATAATGCTGATTTTTTAAAATTGCCATGCCGATTCGATAACTAGGGGGCTCTTCAAATTCGCTACAAACTCGCCCGCACCAAGGGATCTTCTCTATCCGGAACCTCACAAAATTTTCCTTCGAAGGCAGTGTAGTTCTTCACGTCCCGCTCGTGGGGAAGGATTGCCCACGGTGCTCCTGCTTCGCGGAAAGGGCAACGATCGTAGTAAGAGCGAATCGCGTAGTTCTCCAAATCGTCAACCACGTCGAATATTTCCCCTTCCTCAACTACTACCTCATCCCGGTATTGGGCTGGAATGTTGTGGATCGGGCAAATGTCATGCACCGCATTCACCCACTTGCAGGTTCCCTTCGCCTGCTCGGTTGTACAGAGCTGGTTCGTATTTCCAGCGATATGATCAAGCACCCCCTCAAACATGAGTTCTCTGACTTTCAACTGACTAGGAGATCCAATCGTGCGAACATGATCCTTCGAAGCAATGGTGTGGGTACCGCAAAATCGCCACCGCAAGGTGCCATTGGAACCGGTTATTAAAATTTCCGGATCCATTTGATACAATGACGCGTGGGTCAATGTAATTGCCGCTTCAACGCCGCTTTCCATAACACCCACCGTACGAACGGTGTCGAATCCTTCGATCGGCTTCGCCCGATACAATTCTGCGCTCACACGAGTTAACTCAGCTCGAGTATCCAGGGAATCCCCCAACCAAAAAAGGATGAGATTGACCATGTGCGAGAGTCCATTGTGTAGTGGGGAATCCAGTATCCATGAATCTCCATGATACAATTGCCCGCTCCATTCATTGCGCTGATAGTAATTCTGCGAACGCGGCCACATTCCTAAACAGTCTACCTTCTGAATCTCTCCAATCTCACCATCCAGTAAACTTTGTTTTATGTGCCAAGTATCCTTAATGTAATTATGCTGAAAACCCACAGCAACCGATACCCCAGAGGCTCGCTCCGCCGCTTGGATCGCCGCAACATCCTGCAACGTTGGAGCCAGCGGCTTTTCGACTAGCACCTGCAATCCAATATTTAAACACTCGATGATCATGCGCGTGTGGCTTCCGATTCCCGTCGGGATACACACCCAATCCAACGCAAGCTTCTCAGATTCAAGCATCAACCGGTAGTCTTGGTAGATCGGAACCCCAAGAGCGTCTAAGATCGCGATTTGCTCTTTGGCTTCATCTGGGTTGATAATTGTAACTGCCCCCCATACTAAGCGGCCTTGTGCTACAAGCGCATTGAGCGATCTGAAATAGTCATGAGCGTAGCCTGTAACACCAATCAAGCCTACCCTGTAGGGTGGCTTGGGTCTAATCGGTGTGGGTTTAGTGTTCTCAGAAATCATATTGGCGAGCAGTGTGTTGACTGGTATCAATCAGAAATCCAGCCGTCCGAGCGGATGTGAGCAAGCGTTTGCCTTTCGAACAACTGTACTCTCTGCTCGAAGGTTTAATCCGTCATCAAAAAGCTCTTTTTCCGGTAAAGCTGAATGCCCATTTTCCCGTAAAACAAGCACCCGCCAATTTTGCTTTAACCCCTTTCTTTCTATACTTAATCGATGGTATCAACGCGTTGAATCTACCTGCCCGTGAGCGCATCCCCTTCGGTTAGATCGCCACCAGAATTTAGATCCATCTCTTCGGGTTTAATACCTCCGATCTTATGACGGAGCTATTCATAAACGTCTTTAATGTAGGTCGTTTGGTCGGTGCGACATTTCCCCCTGTTTATTGGCTGCAACCATGCAATCTCCCTCCTTCGATGCAGCTATGGAGCCGAGAACCCATTAGAAAAATAGATCAGGCACCCTGATTATGCAAAAGAATGTCGCAAAACAGACTCAAGGCCTGTTCCCCTAATTTTGGTCACGGGCCAACCTTGTGGACGCGATCGGTGACCGCGTCTGCGGGTTTTCGCTGTATTCGACCCCTCTTAGAAGACCGACGCATCCTCCATACCCTCTATTCAGGCCGGGCAGAAATCCCTCGAATGAATTGCATCTACAACTGCAAGCGTTTCCCTGGAGTAGGATGCGATTTCAGAGGATCGAACCGCGTCCTGGATCTCTTTTTGGGCCCGAGCTCCCGAAAGTGCTAGAGTAACGCCTTTTTGATCGAGGACCCACCTGTACGATGCTTGTGGCAGAGTTTTAACATCGCCGTGTATCAAATCTAACTTGAGCTGCTCAGCATAATCCACTCGTTCCGCGATCTCCTCTCGCGAATAGCGGGCATTCAAGGTTCCTTCAGGAAATATCGTGTTTTTTTGGATACATCCACTTAGAAAGCCATTCGCCATACATTCGCGTGCGATCACGCCGCAACCCTCTTTTTCGGCGATAGCGATCAGAGGGAGCGTTTCTCGGTTAAAAGGGCTCAAAACGACTTGAATTGCCTCGATTTTTCTTTCCTGGATCCACTGAGCCGACAGTTCTTGTGTATCCTCATACATGGAAACGGAGTGGCCTATGAAACGGATTTTCCCTTCCGACTTCAAACAGGCTAGTTCCTCCCAAACTTCGTCTTCAATTTCGCTTGGCTCGAAGGGCGAATGAAAAAAGAAAAGATCGACCCATTCCCGCCCAATTCGCTTCAGACTGGCCTCACACGATTCGCGGGCTTCCTTGCGACTGAAGCGCGGGGGCATTACAGCAATGGCAGTACGCCCGAATTTCGTGGATACGATGACCTCTTCTTTCCGCGATCCGAGGCCTTTACCCAAGACGCCTTCTGCCACACCATTCTCTTTCTTGTTACCGTACAGCGGAGCCGTGTCGAAAAAGTTGATTCCCGCATCGAGCGATTCACCAATGAGTCGATCCGCTTCGCACGCCTCTACCTCTCCATAAACGCCACTTCCTAAGGCCCAGGTCCCGAGCCCGATCTCTGAACACTCGAGATCCGTTTCCCCTAGCTTTCTTTTTTTCATTGCAAACGCTTTCGATCCGCTAGCAAGGCATTCACTTTCGGAATGGCTATTTGCAATACGACTTCCAATTGCCTCTGACCCCTCTCCGGCGACGCTTCCCGCGGATCATCTCCCATAACACCGTCCCCATCCAAAGACAGTTTCCGATCGGGTAGCACCGACAAGTCGATTGTATCAGGTGAGAAAAGCATTTGAAAAGAAGTCTCGGTCGCTCCGGCGTGATCCCCAACAAAATGGTCGCCCATCAACTGATTGTCGGCCCAAACTTCAAAATGGGTATGAGTCGCCACATTTCGGGCTCGACGCACGCCTTCCTCCAAGGCTGCGATCTGCTCTGGTGGATAATGGCCCGTCATCAATATTACGATCTCGAATTCTTCATCCGCTAATTGAATACATATTTCTTCAGCTACTTTTGAAGCTAATTCTGCCGAGATGTCAATGGAGTGAGCAAAGCCCTTAAAAGGCTTAATCGTGTTCACCCCTAACGGTATCGCGGGTAACACCACTCCCCCGGTTTTCTCTGCTATAGCCAGGCAAATGCCTTCCGACTTGGCCGAATCTAGACCAATCGGCGCGTGTAAACAATGCCACTCGAGGGCGCCCCAGGGAACAAAAGCAACGGGTGTTCGTTTCAAGATTGCCTCGATCGCTTTTGGCCGTAAATCGCCGTAGCGGCCCGAGAGAAGAGCGTTCGGTTTTTCGGAAAATGAGACTTGCGACATAGGAGGACCCGTCTCCCCGTTTTTTGAATCTTAGGCCACTTTAGCGATAGCCAGCAATTTTTTTCCGGTCAGCCTAATTTCCGGATTCAGACTATGGGGCGTCTTTCCTCCAAACTCCCTTTCAAGTGCCTTGAATCGCTCTCGTGACGATTCCACGAATTCTTTCACCGATCCCGTTTCCCCAAAAAGCCGCATGATTTCAGGAAGCCAACGATGCCCAAAGCGAACATGCTGCTGCTCGTCATTCCGGTCAAAGGCTAGCAAGGTATCTGCCTCGAAATCGCTCAGCTCGCGCACTCGATCCATAACATGAGCCTTAGTGGCGAAGCTGCCCGCTTCAAATTCCATCGTCATCATGGCGTACCGCTCGGGTGGTGACATCTGGATAAGTATATTGTAGAGATCCAAGGAGTGCTCGAGCGTACCCAAGTCAACCTTTAGCTTTGGCAATTGCCGATACCCGAACGCACTGTGCCGAGATTCGTCCCATAAATGCCGCGCCAAATCGTAGTGGAGGTCAAAGGGAGCTTCCGCCGTGTCGTAAAACATCGTCGACAAGTAATCGACCGCATCCAACTCCATCATGAGCCAAATAAATATCATCAAACGAACGACCCGTGCATCTGTTTTGGGATCCTCCAGCCATTCCCTCACAATAGGATCCGATTCCTGATCGTTTCCAAAAACACTCGAGCACACCGGATACTCGCCCCGATTGCAGACGTCCGGATGCCGGTAAGGCAGCTCCTCCCGATTCCAAACGAAACCTTCAGGAAGCAATTTCTGCTCACGTTCACCTAGCCAACCCCCAAGCTCATCGAGGGCAGTCGATAGATGCTGCTTCCAGTCTTGATCATTAGTCTGCGAAAGGTATGGGTCCATCTCTCGGAGGTGACGTTCCTCATCGACAATAAATTCTTCCACTAGTTTACGCGACGGCCAGTCAGCCAAATGATGCGTAGCCTCTAAATAATGACGATATGCATCGAGCAGGGCCGGTTTTAGAACCTTGTAGAATCCATTCAGTCCAATCATCGGATCCTCAGCCCTAATCGCCTCTTCAAAGATCGATCTGTAGGACTCCCTAACCGCATCGTCTTTCCCGAAACCACTCAATTCGCCCCCGCGCTCGCGAAGGAAGCGAGCGTGACTAACCGATTCCCAAATGTGCTGGCAGACTAAATACTTGAGTTCTATATTGCCGACGCGAGGGATGAGTGCGGATACGGTTCTGACAAACTCCCGCTCAACTTCAAAGAGCATCCGCAGCATCTGAACCAATTCCCTGACTGCCGCCATACGCCCAGTACCCCTAGTCGGCTTCTGTCCTAAAGATGCGGAGGTACTCATTTTAAAACTTCACGAATATTATAACGATGTTCGCTCCTCAACATACACGCCCTCTCTTTCCAGCAACGGAATGCCCCGGAGGATTCGGCCCAATCCAACGTTCATCGATGGACTCACTTGCTTTTTGGTAACGGCTATCGCTGGAAATGCGAAACTGGTTTTCCGTCTTGTTGTCAACCGCCGCATGCACGAGGAACATGCCGAAGGTGATAAAATCGCCCGCTTCGAACTCCGTGGTTAGCCAACGGCCGCCGAACCTGTCCCTCAAACGAGGAGGGTTGCGGGAGAGCGTGCCGGTAAAACTCCATTTCCCTTCCTCAGCTCTACGCTTCTGTATGGGGCTGTTGACGCAGTAGCTGTCTACGTCTCTGTGAGCATAATTCTTCAACAGATCCATCCGCTTATGAGACCCTTCCAGTACCATAAGCCCTCCTAACTTATACGGGATATCACCATACGGGACCCAACAAGTCATGTGCCTGTCTGTCCCGCGACCCATGTAGGGTAAATCGGAATGAGGGTTCGTCCCTTTCCCTGGAGGCATCGCCCTTAGCCAGGTGAAATCGTAATGCCGAATCTGTTCTCCGAACAAACGACGGTAAAACTCGACCAGTGATCCGGAGTATAGGAGTTGCTGCACTTCCGGAATCTCATCTGCGACTTCCGGGATGAAGGCCACTCCCTCCGTTCCCGACCGGCATCTGGCATCCGCTTTAGGGTACGCCGGATCGAGCAAATTCTTAGCTCCCAAATGAGCCAGGATCTTTGCTCTAGCTTCCAGCACCTGGTCCCGGTCTAGGTACCCTTTCATGTACAAATAACCGTCTTCCGCCAGACGTCGCCTCAACTCGGGCATGTCGTTCTTCGCGTCAGTCGAGCTTCGCAAGGCACCAAACTTATCCGCGTCCATATCCAAGGCACAGTCGTAGGAATAGAATTGAGGTAATGCAGTCGTCGCGTTCATCGAATTTTTGATTACAGTCGCTGGTCCATATTGTAACCAACTTAGAATCAGTTTTAAATGGTTGAATTGGTCTTATACATGTATAATTTGGGAAATTTATGGCACCGATTAAACGTAAAGCTGATTCTTGGCTCAATACCCCTATTCGATCTCGACTAGGAACACTATCCTTAGCGGGAGAGCTGGAGAATAATCCGGGAATCGATCCCATATCTATGCGTATTTTGGGGAAATATGCCTTCGTTCTGATTCTAGCCGGATCGGGTTTCTACAAGGACAACCGAAACACGTCCACCAATATCGCACCTGGAGATGTGGTCCTTGTATTTCCCGAAATCGCTCATGCCTACGGCCCGTGCAAAAACGGCTGCTGGAAGCATGCCTACATCGTCTTCGAAGGCTCCCAATTCGATCTGCTGCGACATACGGGCGTCCTCGATCCCAACAATCCCATCTGGCGCCTTCAGCCCGTCGCCTTCTGGAGACAAAGGCTGAAGGAAATAGTCCAGGCCGAACCGGGAGCCAACCAGCCTTCCTCTCTAAAATCAATCGCCCAATTTTCTTACCTGCTGGCTGACATGGCCGCCACCCACTTCGAAACGCGCCAGCACTCCGATGATACCCGTATCGACCAGAGCTCGACTTTGCTATCGGAACCCTTCGAAGGGACCTGGCTTTCTCCTCAATTGGTCGCCCAAAAGCTAGGTATCAGCTACGAGAGTTTCCGCAAGCGATTCGCAAAGCGCTTGGGTGAATCCCCAGCCCGTTTCCAAAAGCGGCGCCGCATAGAGCATGCTTGTTCCGCGATCTATCAGAATGCACTCACCTTCCAACAGCTCGCTGACCAGCTCGGCTTCTGCGACGTCTTCCATTTTTCGAAAGCCTTCCGTCAAATCACCGGCGAACCACCCTCGGTATACCGAAAGCGAGCCCTTGGAGAGCAACTCAATACGAGCTCCCAGAAAGTATGACGAAATCGCGGAGGATGAGTTGGGTTCGCAAGGATATTGTCGACGAGTCTTAACATTAATCCTTTTGAATCTTGGCAATTGAAAATGAAATCGCAAAATTAATATTTGATTTCGAGCTTCTCACAGATTCCGTTAAGCCAAATAACGTGCTTTTTTCCGTTACTGTCTCATTTTTAAAATCCCTATCTCAATTCGATGCTACTTTAAAAATAAATGTCAGAGAACAAACAGAAAGACGCTCCCGAGCTCAAACTCTGTGCCGCTGAATGGACGCTCATGAGGCATCCTTCGGCAGAAAAAGAATGGTCCATGGATCGCAAGTTAAAGGAAGTAAAGGAGGCTGGTTTCGACGGGTTCAGTGCCGGCCCTAGTTCCGACGTTGCTCAAGCCTGTTACAAATGGGGGATGGAGCTAGTCGGCATGGTCGACATCGGCAGCAGTCAGGAAGTGGGGGCTAAGCTGGATCGCTTCAAAGGAACGGGAGCTGTGCATGTAAACGTGCAACTGTGCGATCACGATACACCTACCGGAACCGCGGTATCAATCGCCCGAGCAGCCCTGCAATATGGCGAGTCGCTAGGATTGAAACCCGCGATCGAATGGCATCGCGACACTTGCACCGAAACTCCCGAAAAGGGACTGGCCTTGATCGATGAATACCACCTTCGCTACGGGGAAACGCTAAGGGTCAACTTTGACTATTCTCACCCCGGCGTGGTCAAGCACCTGTCTCCCGACAATTTCTGGGAGCGGCTTTCCGAATACCGCGTCGACCTTTTCAAGCAGAGCCAGCTAGTTCACTTTCGCCCCTTTACGGGATCACACTGCCAAACCCCGGTCACCGATGGAAGAGGGAAGCTCGATCTCGATTTCATCGCTTGGCGCGATTCCTTTCTGCGACCCGCCCTCGCCACATGGCTCGAGGGTACCCAACCCGATCAAACGCTTTGGGCCGTAGTGGAATTGGGGCCGAAAAAATCGGGCTATGCACTTAACTGCTTCCCCAATGTGTGGGACGATGCTATCGTCGCCAAAAATGAAATACAATCGGTTTGGAATGAGCTGGTTGAAGCAGAAGGTAATAGCTAAGTCGATTATTTTACAGGGACAATGACGAAGGTTGAAAAGGCTCTAAGCAGGAATCTATCAAAACATCCCTACCTTGCTATCAGGTCGTGGATTGTCTCCGAGCACCCGTATTGAGTAAGTAACACAGGTATCCTGCCTGTTGCAATTGACAGTAAATTTTGTGAGTACCCAGAGGTCGCCCGCTACCAAAGATATCGACGATCCCACCCGCCTGTTGGGTTCTGCGACAATTCTTGAAGCATCACGCCAAGTGGAAATTAAGCAGGATAGAACTCTTGTCGATCACGAGTTTTTTATAATGTGCAACATCTTTATATTGGCCCGGTGGCTATTCGACTCCTAAAAATCCGAGAGTTCTGTAAGGGACACTAGTTTACCGAAAAATGATGTAGAGATCGCACTGAACCAAGTCTTTAGCAGAAGTCTATTTCCACTTCAATTACAAGCCCGATCGCTCGATAACACTACAGTCGGCGATGATCTAGACAATTAGTTTTCCAAAACCAGCACCCTCGTGGACCTCGCAATTCTTACAGACGAACTATCGCTCGATATCAACGAAGCCCTTGAGGAGGGCAAGGCGCTCGGCTTCCGAAAATTCGAGCTGCGATGTGCGGATTCCTACGAACACAGGGTCCCTTATCTAAATTCAAAGGCGGAATCCCGCATATTGAAGGAGGTGGAACAAAATGAGATCGAGATAACGGCTTTGACTCCGGGATTGTTCAAGATCGGCCTTTCAGATACAGCAAAAATCAAGGAAGAGTTGGAAGTTACGCTTCCTAAAACCTGTGAGCTCGCAGTGCAGCTGGGAGTGCCGCGCATAATAGCGTTCAGCTTCATGACCAACGAAGGCGGCAGTTCTAAGGACGCTGTCGACCGTGTCAAAGAAGCCGGGCAAGTCGCAGAACAGTTTGGCCTGCAATTGTCTGTCGAGAATGAGCCCGGATTCTTTTGCGATACGGGTTTGAGAACGGCAGCTCTCGTTGAATCCATAGGAGCAAAAAATGTGGGCATCAACTGGGATTGTGCTAACGCTTTAGTGGCGGGTGAAGTCGCCTATCCAATAGGCTACGAAGCGGTTTTGCCCCTTATCCAGAATATCCATATTAAAGACGCTATACCGATTCCACCCGACAAATGGGAGAATCGATTGGTCGGTGACGGAGGTGTTAACTGGCTGGGGCAATTGCGTGCTATCCTCAAAGACAAACCTGTCAGTCACATTACGCTCGAAACGCATGTATTCCCCGTTCTCGAATCTACTCGCGAAGATGTAAAACGACTCCGGGTCCTATTCGACGCCATCGATGGGTTCAATGTCTGAGGGTTTCGCAAAAACTATCTTACTTTTTCTGACCATTGGCATTGCCACTCTTTCGCCCATTCAGGCCCAAGACTCGCCAGACTTGTTTGACGTAGATTCAATCCGACTCAACCATCCCCGAATCTTGGCTTCGGAGGACGACTTCCAACGAATCCGAGACCCCAACTGGGATTCGCTTGGAATGCAGTACCTATCCTTCCTCAAGCAAACAGGACACGAACTGCTCGCTCAACCACCAATCGAATATAAACTCGATGGAAAGCGGCTCCTGCACCAATCGCAAAAATTTCTGAAACGGGTTTCGACCTGGGCTCTACTGTATCGTGTTTTTGGCGACGTGTCTTATAGAGACAGAGCGATAAGAGAATTGGAAAACGTCTCTCGCTTTCCGGATTGGAATCCTCAGCACTATTTAGACGTCGGAGAGATGGCCCTCGGTTTTGCGATCGGGACCGATTGGCTTTGGAAGGAATTGTCGGGCGAACAAAGAGAGCGTTTTCTAGATACGCTTATCAGCAAAGCCATCAATCCCTCCCTGGACGAAGGCGATCCTTACAATTGGTGGGTCGAGAGTATTAACAACTGGAATCCTGTATGCCACGCTGGGCTCGTAGCCAGCGCCTTACTTATTGTGGACAGTGACGCGGCGTTGGCGGAAAGGGTTATCCGGCGAGCAATCCGCTCCGTTCCAATCGCCATGAACGCCACCGATCCCGACGGAATCTACCCGGAAGGCCCTATCTACTGGGGATACGGTACTCATTTTTCAGCAGTTCTAATAGACCTTCTGGAAAACGCTACAAATAGCTCGTTTGGACTATCAGAGCATCAGTCTTTTCGGCAGTCTATCCTATTTCACAGCTTGGCCATCGCCCCAAGTGGCCAATATTATAATTTCTATGACGGCGGTACGCTGGTTCGCTTTCAACCGGTAACCGCCTGGTTCGCCTCTCGGTACGATGATCCAACAGGGATGTACGAACTGAAGCGCAGTCTGAAAATTTATCTGGAGGGCAATACGTGGAACCCGGAAGATATCAGAAGTCGCAATCTGGCTATGCTCGCCCTTTGGTACCCTGAAAACACCGGTAGCGAGAGCACCTCGACTTCGTCGCTTCCGAAAAACTGGAAAGGCAACGGGCCTAACCCACTCGCCTTTGCTCGAGAAAGCTGGGATGACCCCAATTCTTTCTACCTCGCTTTCAAAGGCGGCAATGGACAGATCAGCCATGCCCATATGGACGCTGGCAGCTTTATTTTTGAAGACGAAGGTGTCCGATGGGCAATTGATCTTGGTGCACAGAACTACCTCAGCCTTGAATCCAAGGGCCTTGGGATTTGGGATCGTCGGCAACATTCGGACAGATGGCGGATCTTTAGACTGGGTCCCTACAGTCACAATCAACTCCTAATCGATCAAAGGCTGCAAAACGCGGAAGGCTCCGCCTCAATCACTCAATTTTCGGATACAACCAATACCGTCCAAGGAACTGTCGTACTTTCGGATATTTACTCAGGCCAGGCAGATTCATACGAACGTACATTCACTGTGCAGCAATACAAAGTCCTGAGCATAAAAGATCGCATTGCGGGAGCCCGCCAGCGAACCGAGCAACAAGGCCGGCGTAGCGCGACCTTGCGCTGGCGAATGCTGACCGAGGCTGCAGTGGAAATCGAAAACAACGAGGCAATTCTGAAACAAGAGGGCAAAACCCTTTTTCTCAAAGTCGTTGGGCCTTCGAAGTATGTCTTTAGAACCCAGTCGATCGATCCCCCTCCCAATTATTGGGATAAGCCCAATCCAGGCGTTCGCGCCATCGATTTCTGGTGCAATACAGACGATTTTGGCGACCGGGAGATAACTGTCCTGATGAGTGTCGACAAAGCAGCACTCGAGCAAGTTGCTACCTCATTATAGCCAACGGACAATTGAAATGGCAACCGATCTCCTTGCTACTGAAGTATGATCGTTTACCGCTATAAAACTTTCATCTCATTTATGGTAGCCTCCCTCGCAGGCAACGTCAATCCGTCTGCTGCCACTCCATGGATAGATGCCACCGTGCCAGCCGGAATCGAAGGCCAGTCTCTCTCTCGTCTAAAGTTTGCAGATCTCAATGGTGACCGACGTCCAGACGCCATTCTGCTTCCCAAATCCAAACAAGGGACTTTGCCTCGGGTTTTCCTGAACAGATCTGAAGAATCGGACGGGGAAATCGGCTTCCGACTAAAGGTCAAAACCGAGACAAACCTACCTCTTGTGAGAACAGCCGACACATTGGTCTTCGCAGATCTAAATAATGATGGCATAAAAGACGCTATTCTCGGTCGCTCCAACGACATCTATCAAGACGACTACGCTCCGCCAGAATATTATCCACAGCGCTCTGCATGGTTTCTCGGTAATGGCGATGGATCGTTCAATGAAGGAACAGTTTTTAAAGAGGCCCCTTTGGTCACGACGCGGGCTATCGCAGTGGGGGACGTCAATCAGGATGGTTTGCTCGACTGCCTTATGGGGAACTGGTACAAACGTTACTTCACCGGGTACGAAGCCTTTTCAAACGATCTCCTTATTCAATATTCCACTAAAGCTGGTTTTCCTGAATTTGCTCGTTGGCCGATTCCAGATGAAACCTCACCTACGGACTTTCATGATGATCTGGGAGGACGTCCCACTTACGGTGTGGCACTTCCGCGCTTTAACGACGGACTGCCAATGGTGCTGGAGCTAAATTACGGTCGACGCTGGAACCGTCTCTACCGTATGACGCGCCGTGCACCCTTAAAGGAAATCCTATCGAATGAAGAATCCCCCATTGCCTTGATACCGAAAGATAACAATGAGATTGGTGATCATCTCATTCGACAACTCGTCGGAGAGGATATTGCGGCTCTTGCCAAAATCGACGGGGACCTCATACGTCACGGGCGTCATCCAAAATGGCCTAGCGAATATGCCGAGGCCCAACCTCGTTCGCAACGTCCTGACGAACCGCCCTTTCGGGCCAATGGTAACACCTTCGACTGTGCAATTGGCGATATCGACAACGATGGAGATTTCGATCTTTTTGTATCCACCATAATTCACGCCTGGGCGGGTGAGTCGTCGGATCGATCGCGCTTTCTCGTGAATCAAATGAACGAAACCGGCAACCTTCAGTTCGAATCTTTCGCTCATCTTTCCGTCGACCGCATTCCAGACCTTCCAGCGCCAAACATCCCGTTGAACAAGGAGAACACATCTTACAATCAAGGCGACATATACGCGGAGCTTGCGGATCTCAATCACGATGGCCGGCTTGACCTCGTTCTATGCTCTTCCGACTATCCGGATCCACCGCCGCACGATGAACGCTTACGTATTTATTTCCAGCAGGGAGACGGGCACTTTCTCGATGTAACCAAAGACCTAGGACTAAATCACATCGGAGCGGGAATGCCTTCGCTCGCAGATGTCGATCTTGACGGGGACCTCGACTTGCTCATTGGTCAGAGTTTCAACAGGCTTCTAAAACAGCAGCGAGTTAAGGCTGCCTTGGCTACCGGAACTCTCCGCAAAGACTTATCCGACAGTACTATGCCGGAGCCCCAAGCACGCCTTTACTTAAACGAATCAAGCCAAGGTCGTCGTTCCCTTATACTCCATCTCATAGGTGATAAAAAAAAAGGCGTATCCTCTTCAGCCATCGGAGCAATCGTTCGAGTGACTGCTGATACTGACGGAGATTCCAACACCCCCGAATTGGTCCAAAGTCGGCAATTGCTGGGGCCTGGGGGGCATTCAGGCAAACAAAACGAAATGATCATTCACGTTGGCTTGGGTGACGCTACCTACGCCACTAGAGTTAAAATACAATGGCCAGGGGATAATCAAAACCCTACTGAATTGGGAAAACTCCGACCAGGGCGATACATTATCAGTCAGGAGAACCCCATCCCCCAGTTGCTGTCTAAGTAATCCGAAACCGAACCAGTGCTTTTTCTATTAATTTCCTAAAGTGATCAAACAGTCTGTTCTAAAGTCTCAAACAGAAAGACTTCAACGTAGAGCGTTTACTACCACAAATTGATTACGGGTCACTTCTACACTAATATCAAAATTTTTGCACCGGATTCTCCAGTCAGGTAAAACCGATTCGTCCAACAAGGCCGTAATCTAAACCAAGGCGGTCGTCTTGTAGAGCTCCTCTTCGGATAGAAGCATGGCCAAGGCATTACGTTTATCCGCTGTTTCGCCACTTTCCAGATCGTTTAGTCCGAATTATTATGCCGCGTCGTTGCCTCAGCCTGACCTTTGATCCGAGTTCATGCCGTGACCCTCGTTCGCGATCGCACTCAGCCTGAATCTTATTCCAAATATCCTTCGATATTTCAGATTTAATCGAATCTCTTACTCCGGCTACCGACCCCAATTGATCGATCTAATCATGTGTAATAAAAATATGGTGACGTTGAGTGGGAACTTTCGCCCAAGCCAAAGATCAAACTCCTCCGAATTCCGTGTGCAAACCTCCCAATACCACTGAGTTGACCCCCCTTCAGGGCACCTCTTCGATCTATCTCGCACTGCCTCTTAATCAGCAATCCTCAAATCTCAGTCCACGAATCACCTTTCCCGAAATTTATCGTAAACCTAAAAGAAAATCGATACTCCTCGCTCAGCACAGTGACACTTTGCCATAATTCAAATCTGTAGTACGGTTTTCGAAATGCTAGCCGTATAGAACAAATTATGAGAATAGCCCAGTTTCTAAGATCCAATCTCACCATCACTCGTCTTCACGACACAATACAAGTCGAGGCAACAGCAGCAAAGCACATTCAAGCTGCTATCAATGCAATCGGTCCCCATGATTCAGACCAACGCACCCACCCAAAAACTAGGATTACTCTCGGTGTGTTGACGCCCGAGGAGGCTTTAGAACGCCAGGTGCCCGTTTCCCGCCAAGAGGAGTGGATGTACATTCGGTCGTCTCAACCAGAAGGGATCGAAATGTACGTTTCGCACACTTGGTTCCTCTATCGTCTTACATGCCGACTGGTAGACGAATGGTTGAACGAAGACATAGACGTTTTCTCCGGTGGTAGAATGTTTCAACCTGCTTTCAAGTGTCTGCGGCCGGCCTATGATTCTCTCCTCAACAACCATGCTCGAACCGCTAAGGGGTTCGATCCCGAGGACCACATACGTGAAATGGCTCGCCAAGGGTACACGCACGTAGAAGTAAACGGATATGCAGCCAATTTCCCGTACGAAAAAGCAGCTCCCGGTGAGCTACTGTATCTGTTTTATACATACTGCCCCGCACTCGATCAATTCGTTTACAGCAAATTAAACAAAGGTATTTATCCGAATGACTATTTGCAGGCCAATCTAAGGAAACTAGTTCATTCTGCCCAATTGGCAGAAAAGTATGGTCTTCGAGCTGGCATCCTCTCTTTCGAGCCCCGTTCCGTTCCAGAAGAGCTTCTGAAAAAATACCCAATGCTTAGAGGAGCTCGAGTGGATCACCCCCTTCGGAGTTTTAGCCCTCGCTATAATTTGACAACTGCCCATCCAGTCGTCCTCGACCATTATTCGGAGATGCTTTCCAAGATCGTTGAGGCTGCACCTAACATCGACTACATGGCTATTTGGTCGAACGACAGCGGGGCTGGATTCGAATACACGAGCTCCTTGTATGTAGGCCGCAATGGCGGTGGATACGTTATTCGCGAATTCAAGAACGATGACGAAATCGCCAAAGCAGCCGCGGAAAATATCATCCGCTTTATGAAAACTATCCGTGATGCCGGACGTCGCCTAAATCCCGATTTCAAATGCATGCTTCGTAGTGAAATGTTCTACGCTGAGCAGGACCATCTTTGGGAACAGGTGGAAGACGGGATTGAACTCGAAACCAACACTTTGGTTAGTAAGGGCTTCGACGCCGACTATAGTCATCCAAAATACGAATGGGCCAAGGAGTTCACTTTTTCGGGGCTATTCAATCAGTTCGACGCTAGAGAAAAACCGAGGAAAGAGCTGCTCGAGTCGAAGGGCTCGAACGCCCACTTGTATTTCAGTCCCGGCTCCTTCTGGAATATGGAACCAGTAAAAGCTCCCATCTACCCACGCCTCCTATGGGAAAAACTCCGCGACTTGCATGCTCAGGAGGCTTCTCACATCGCTGGGCTGTGTGGCTCCACTCCTGCAACTTTGGCACCCTACAATATAAACCAAGAGATAATTCAGACTTTCCAAAATGAGCCCAACCTGGCTTTCGAGAAAATACTGCAGCGGAAAGCCGACAAATGGGTGGGCGAAGCAAATGCTGATTGCCTCATCGAACTGTGGCTTAAAGCCGACGAGGCTTATCGCAGTTTCCCCGCACCCGTAAACGTACTCGCAATCTGGAGCACGTGGTACCGTATCTTGGTTAGGCCATTCGTTCCCAACTTCGAAGCGTTGAGCGAGGAAGATCGCGCCTACTACGAGGATTTTCATCTGGGGCATGTCAACAATCGGATTCGTACCGATTTCAGGCGCGAAATCAATTTTGAGTTTTGCACTCCCGAATACGCGGGTAAGTGCCGCTCGGGGATCACCGAACACACCCTACCGGCAATTGCCAAAGCGATCGAACTAGCGAAGTCTGGATTATCCAAGCAAAACAGTGGTGCATCCAATGTATGGACACACCATTTGGATCGCCTTAGAGGTAGTCAGTCGTGGTTTCGATCTCAAAGAAACATCGCCGCGTGGATTGAAAGTGTTCACGGCTACATCGAATCTAAAGATCCAGCGAAGAAGGACCACTGCAAGAAACTTGTCCGAGAAACCATCCTTGATGAGAAGGAGAATGCCCAGAAACTTCTCGAGCATGTCGAGAACGCCACCACCGATTGGATGATCCAATCCGAGCTGGGAGAAACAACGTTTATCTATGGTGACAATATCGCCGCTCTAATACGTAAAAAGATCGCTCTTATGGAAGGACGCGAGAACGACGAACCACATGTCGATCCCGATTACATGTGGCGCGTCCCTGGGATTAATTGCTGATTGAGCAACCCATAGAGGCCTGAGGGGGTTTATTTACATGAAAGGCCGCTACGCCTTTTGAAGCTCTGGCCTTCGTGACCGGTATTTTTGCTTTTCTAATTCCCAGTGCGAGGCCTTTCCTACTCCGGCAATTTGGTATGCTTTTCCAGCGAGGCAGCCCAAGCGTTTAGTAGGCGAAATTATTTGTTTTGAAATGCTACAAACTCAGGATTAACTCACGAACCGTGAATCGTCATGCACTCGCGATGTAGACATAGTTTTCAAGATTCTTTGATGCGTTGGGCTAACAGCTTGAGTGTTTTCTACGATCTAGATGCTTTTCAACGTTTTGTCTTTGTTCTGTGAAACCGTAAGCTGTCGGGATCTGACGGGGCTAAAGTCCTTGCTGCGTGTACCGTCGAATGTCCTCGAATCAACGCGGGTTGAATTATTGATCAGCAAACAGCAATGAAAGGCCGAAATCCTAGACATCGTTAAATAGAAAGCATCAAGGAGGCAGGAAGCTGGACCGGAATGGGCGGGTCAAAAAAAACCGGCCCCCTAAACGGAAGCCGGCTTTGATGTTAAAGACTGCGTTCGCTTTCTACGATCTTAGAAATTGATAGTAGCCGAAGCTGTGATCAAACGACCCTCTTCGATTCGGTAGAACATGCTGCCATCTGGATTTGCAACGAACGGTACCAGACCGTCGTTGTTAAACAGATCCTTGATGTTCAGCTGCAAGTCGAGGGAGAGGTCATTAGGAAGATTGTAAGACGTCCGAGCGAACAGATCGACGTAATCTTTTTTTGCCGCTTTAAATGGTTGATTTACATCCAACGCAAGGTCACCCAGTTCGTTTGTGTCCACTCGGAAACCAATACCTGTTCTGTCGATCCAGCGATAGCCGCCACCAATTGTCAGGTCACCCAACCAGCTCGGGATGATATCGCTTTCGCCCCCGAATTGGTAAGCAGTGTTCAGAGCATAACGCCATCTGGCCTGCTCTTTAGCAGGGCTACCGTCCTGCAGAGCTGCACGTTGGACAGCCTCAACAATACCAGTCTGTGCCTTTTCAGCGAGAGTCTGTGTAGCACCTGAGTCAATGTAGTAGTTCTGGGCAAAGCTACTGTTCACCCACTTATCGAGGACGAATTCGTCAACAAAACGCCGCATCTCCGGGTACGTGTTGTCGGCAACCGTTTCTTGCTCACCCGCCGTTAGGAGAATAGTCCATTCGGCGATTGGATTGTAAGCGACTTCGATTTCCATACCCTTGGCCGTGAAGTCCTGCGTTCCGGTGTCGGAAGAGTTCCGATTGGAGGTGGCAGATTCAGGGTCACTCCAGTCGACTTGAAAGCCACTCGAACCGATAATACCAGCGGGGGGCATCACTGCCTGTACATCCGCAACACCGTAGCCAGCGTTGGCAGGGTTGTTCACTTGGTGAGCCAGACCCGTTAGGATTGCCGCCGGTTGGTAGAGTGCACCTGTTTCGAACCGATTGTTGACCACGGCGGATTCGTAGAAGTTAAAACGTGCAGACAGCTTGCCATCAAGACCTTCGACTATGAATCCTTTTTCTTCTGTGGTTCCAGCGGTGGCAGGTACGGTATCATTGAAGATGGTTATATTACTGCCAGTGGGCCGGAAATTGTCGGCTTCACTCGTGTAAGCTGAGAGTTCGAAAGGAAGTTTATCGCGCAGGAAAGCGGGCGTATGGACCATAATCGAGTACGATGTTGTATCGTCGTCAGCCGTTGTCTTATAAGGTCCTTGAGGTCCAGCTAAGTAGACGGGGTCGAGAGTGTCCCTGATGTCCCGCCGTGTTTTAGTTGTCGAGCGACCAACCCCTGTGGCTTCAGTAGCTTTGTCGTTACGCCAGGTTCCTGTGAGGACCACCGTATTGTCCCATAACGAATGTTGCCCGATGAGAACCTCTGATTCAACCTTTCTGAGGCTTTTATTCGCATGCGAAGCGGCGGGCCAACTGTCGGGTTGATAGAGCGTGTTAACGGTGGAATCGAAATCAACGAATTGTCCTGCGGTTGGATTCCATCCGGTGAAGGACGCGACCATTGGCGCAGTCTGCATGTTGGTCCGTTCCCGACCAAAAGGAACGGCTCCAATTCCAGCTCCAGCGAGGTCATCGATAGAGCTGATGTTCAGGAAGTTCATGTCTCTCGCGACCGGTAGGGCGAACTCTTGTCCACTCCGGGCAGACACCACGTGATGACCGGGGGTGTGTATGGCTAGATCATAGTGATTGAGAGGATCTGACCGAGCTGAATAAAGCGTTTGGTTGTAGTGGGTGCTCTCATCTAAAAGACCTGTGATAGTGAATTTTCCCAGAGCTTGGGTCAACCAACTATCCGCAGCCATGAAGTCGTCAAATCGGACTTCGGCGTAACCCTGGAGGCGGGTAGCGTCGCGGTCGTTGTAAGTACGATTACCGCCTGATCCCCCACCCATGATCGGACGACCAAAAGTTGGGTTATCAATCAATTCGCCTGTGCCCGTTCCATCCGCAGTGGCCAGCATATGCTCATTCATATCAATGTAAATCGTACGCTGCTGTACGCCTTGAAGGGAATTCGCATCCGCACTTTCAAAAGTCTGTTCGTTGTGAGAGAACTCCAAGCCCAAACGATTGTCGAACCAACTGCCTTCGATGCTCGCGGTGAGGTTCTCCCAATCGCCGTATTGTTGAGCCATACCGCCACTAAACAAATTCTTGCGGTAGTCGAATACGCGGCGGTTTGTTATTTGGTGGGATACATGACCGTTACTAAAGAAGGGAGCCCAGCCATCTGGAAGTCTTGTTCCATCGGAACGGTATCCGCCCGTGCGACGAATGATATTGTTCTCATCCCAAGTTTTTATATTCATCCACTGACCCTCTGGGCCCGTAAAGCCGTTAACGGTTGCAACGGGGCGTTGCGCTTCCGGGGCAAGTGCTTTATCTGCAGCTGTCGCTACGAGGTAGCTGTGACCTCCCATCGTCGGATTAGGGTCTTTTGGATCCTGGTAAAAACGGTAATAGCCTACGGATGCCTGACCGGCACCTTTAAGGTGGAAGATATTCTTGTGTGCTACGCCAGGGAAGATATCACCTGTGCCGCGAAAGGTTGCTGCACCCACCGCTGGGCTGCTAGAGGTCGGCTTACCCAAGTTGATCCAAGGTGTGATACCGTCGTTGGGTAGCACGTAGTCCGGATTGGACGAGTTTCGGCTACCAACCTCAAAGTTCCCGCGGGCTATGAGGTTGTAGGGAAGTTTCGCGGTTACGGACGCAAAGTAGCGGCTATCCTCCATGAAAGCTTGCCTTTGCTCATAGCCCCTATCTTCGTTCAGAGCCGCTACACGGATGGCCAATTTGTCATTAACCATTTTGTTGTACCGAAATGTGTACCGAGCAGTACCATTTTCGTCGGTTTGGATACGAACACGACCCCGGTCACCATAGAAGTCAGCGCGGATCGTCGAAGCGTTGATGATTCCACCTGGGCTTCCCAAGCCAAAGAGTGCCGAGTTGGCACCACGTTGAACTTCTACACGGTCGGTGTTGAAGGTGTCAAATGGGATGTTGGTGATGAAATAGTCACGAGTAAGGTCGGCACTAGCTAATCCACGCACTCGGGTGTAACCGCCACTGGGGTCACCGCGTTGTTGGGCAGGAATCGGATTCGCCCCTTGAGAACCGGAGTGATTTCCGCCCAGACCACCTACTTCAGTGTTGGGAGTGAAGATCAGAACATCTTCGAGATTGCTGGCATCCGTATCACGAAGGAACTCCTCGTTCACAATCGATATAGAAGACCCAATGTCACGCATGTCAGTGCGCAGTCTAGTCCCAGCTAGAGTGGAGGTCGCTCGATAGCCATCATCCGTTCCACCGGTGACTTCGAAAGGTGTCAGTTCAAATAGCTCTTCATCAGAGCTGCCCTGGGCCAATAAACCCGAGGTCGCAAAAATGCTGCCAAGCGACAACATGGTTCTTAGTAGTTTAGCTAAACTCATAGTATACTTATAGTTGATAGGGTAAAGTTCAGTTTTGTTTTGCTTTCGTTCTCTCCTGTTCACCCCTCCAGCACGGAAATCCAAGCAATAGTGGGGTTTACAATATCGATGTAGACTGGTTAGCACTCAGCAAGTCAAGACAACAAAAGAACATACTCTGTATGTCCTCCGTAATCTTGACCAACTTTATGAAAAACAACCATTAAAGCTCACCACGCTATGTTGAGCCACTCCTTTGGTGTTTTACAGTAATTTCCTATGTTAAACATCGCGTAAGATGTAACACACACCTCTGTAGATCGACCCAATTTCTTGAAAATTTTACTGTACAATCGTGTTCTCTTCTCTTACCGTTTTGCATGGAGTAATAACCCAAACTTCTCTATTTAAATCTATCGCTGTTTCCAGCGATCCAAAGATCAACTCCCCAATCTGATGTCACATCACAATCAACCAATCCGTGCCGCTATCATCGGCTACGGCGGCAGTGGCAAGCTCTCCCATGCGGATGTAATATCTCAGCTTCCCGATTTTGAAATTCGCTCTGTTTGCGACTTGTCGAAGGAACAACGAGCAAAGGCCAAGGAAGACTTGGGGTGCGACGTGTATGCAAACGTCGGTGAGTTGCTAAAAAAATCTGGTGATCTGGATGTCGCCATCGTAGTGACTCGCACCGACACTCATTGCCAAATCGTTCGAGATTGCCTGAATGCAGGCTTGCATACCGTTGTTACGAAACCATGGGCGATGAATCGACAGGAAGCGGATCTCATGCTCGAGGCTCAGGAACGGAGCGGGAAAACCATTTTTCCCTGGATGCCAATGAGTTGGTCACCGGAATTTAACCAAATTAAAGAACTTATTAGTAACGGTGCCGTTGGAGAAGTATTTCTGGTTCGTCGCCACATCGCTCACTTTTGGGTGCGATCGGATTGGCAAACTCAAACCAAGTACGGTGGCGGGTACCTCCTCAACTGGGGGATGCATATCGTTCAGCCTATTCTCGATCTTGTCCCCAGTCCCGCAATTAGCGTTTTTGGTCAGATGCAACAAACGATTAACCCCGGCGACGCCGAGGACAATTTCCTATCGATTATCGAATTTGAAAATGGTACGCGAGGAATCGCTGAGTTCACCCAAGGGATTGAGGGGCTTCCGTCCTTCATGGTGCAAGGTGCACAAGGCATGCTCCACTCGAACGGAGAATCGCTCACTTTGCTTTCCAAGGATCCCAGCACCGACAAACCCGCAGTTCGCACGAAATTCCCGCTCACCGGTAAGATATTTGGAGATGAGTCAGAAATCTATAAGGATATCGCAACAGCGATCAATTCCGCGAAACCCATCCGGACAGGCACAGCACATTCCCTTTACGGCACCCTCGTCCTCGATGCGATTCGGAAATCACACCAGACCCGTCAAACAGTTGATATCTCAGCAGATACGCTCCCTCTTTTCTCCAAGGGGTTTCATTGAAGCCAAATCCTGTCATCCTCCCCCATATTCCATGCTTCCAAGGCACTTGACTCCTTTCGGTAAAATATCAGTGTCTTACCATAAAGCGCTCTTATTCTCAGCATACTACAAACTACATGTACTCGGATTGCCTGCGTTGAACCAATCCGATCGCTTGACGCCCCATGAAAAAGATTAGGCCTTCTTGTAAAACCATTGCCCAAGCCGCAGGCGTTAGTCGTATGACCGTTTCTATGGCGCTGAGAGATCACCCGCGCGTCGCTCCCGAAACGCGAGACAGGATCAAACGGATCGCTGAGGAGCAAGGCTATACACCTGACCCGAATCTCAAGGAATTGATGCGATATCTGCGAAAGCGAGACATCAGCAAAGAAGAACCCGTTATCGCCATTCTAAACGCCCAGAAGCGCCCCCTCAAGGAACTCGGGAAAGATTCCCTAATGATCCGCCAGGGTGCTAAAGAACGAGCGGAGAACCTCGGGTTTAAAACAGAGGATTTCTGGCTGCAGGAGCCGGGAATGCGCCTTCAGCGAGTAGTACAGATTCTCCAGACTCGAGGTATCCATGGAATCGTCGTTCTCCCAGTTGAAAGCCTTAATGATGTGTTCTCACTTCCGCAAGAGGATTTCATGGGAGTCGCCACCTGCGGCGTCGCAGCCCGCCTTGGCTTCAACCAAGTGCATCCCCACTTCTACCAATCAATGCATGTCGGCATATCGAACCTGACCGAAAGGGGGTTCCAACGGATCGGATTCTGTGTCACTGAACCGGAAGATATCCGCTCAAACCACTTGTACCAAAGCTACCTTCTTTGGCATCAGCAGAATATCTTGGAGAAGAATCGAGTGCATCCTCTGGTCAAAGACAGGATAAACCGCATCGACTTAATCGACTGGATTAAAAAAGAGAAGCCAGATGTGGTGCTGAGCCCCAATGTCGACCATTACCATTGGCTCAAAGAGTCCGGCATCAAGATTCCCGATGACATCAGTTTCGCAGCTCTATCTCCAGCGATGGATACTCCGACGGGGGAAATCGCTAAAGTGCACATAGGTTATCACAAGATCGGGGCCACCGCGATCGATGTTCTCAAGACTAAACTCGCCCACGAGCAGCTCGGCCCCACCGACAATCCTGCAGTCACACTCATTCGAGGCGAATGGATGGAAGGTACTAGCGTGCGTTCCGCCATTAAGAAAACCGAAGCAGCGTAGTTGTCGAAATGTCGCAGAGCAGTTCGCCTTCTTACAATACTGCCTAAAAACAATCGTCTGAGTGGTAGCGAGTAAGTTCGGTATTCAAATTTTGGAGGTTTACTTAGAGACAACACTATCCCTTACCAATAGTCACCATCAGCCACAGAAGCAGAATAATGAACCCGACCATAGCCCAACTTCCCCCAAACCCAATCCAATCCATCTTGTCCGGTTTCGCGAATTCCCAATTGGTGTCAGGAAAAAGCTTTTTCGCTCGAATGGAATTGGGATTCTCCGCTGTAAACGCGACCGCCTGCTTGTCGTCCTCGTTGGATGCTTGGATCGGTGTGTAAATTTTGCCAAAGAAGTAATCCAAGTGCGATTTGTCCACTGGCCGAGTGACTAATGAAAGTGTAAAGAGCAGGAAAAACGGAAAAAAAGCATTAAAAAAGAATCGAGTCGCGACGAGCTGCGACTTCTTGAAGCCAGTGAAGTCGATTCCAAACCAGCTCATTACCCAGATTTCCGCTTCAAACCGACCCATACCAATCAGTGGCGAATCCGGCTCCTCTGGATTCTGCCTCACTACACGCTCGAAGAATATCCCTTTGGGCTCGATCCACACTTCCTTCTCCACCGAGTCGCCTACCTTTAAGGCTCGGCCAGCGGCGACGTCGTCATTCAGAGCAGGCGTCTTGTATACATGACTGTACCCATCCGTCTGCACTAGGAAATCCGGGTTTTTGCGGGCCCAGTCCATGCTCAAAAACAAATTCGGGATAATGGCGAATAGAATGAAGCACACAATCACTTCGATCGCTACAGCCGTCTTCGTCAACCGTCTCCAAGTATATCCAAGCCAAATTGCCGCTCCAAAAATGGCCGGCACTGATATGAGATATTTGAAAATCTCTAGTAAGTTGTCGATGTATAGCGCTGCACCGATCCCCCCAAGCAAACTGGTACCAATGATAATCCGGCCTACTAACAAATAGTGCCGCTCCGACTTGTTCGGGAAAAGTGGCTGGTACAGGTTCCGAATGAAAAGAGCTGAGTTGGAGACCGACATCGCATCGAGCGAGGACATGTTCGCTGCCAATATTCCAACAAGCATAAGCCCCAAGGCACCCGGGAGTAGCAGATCGTGACTCATAAAGCCCCACGCGAGATCCGGGTCGTGAATTTTTCCTTGATACAATCCCAACGCAATCAGTCCAGCCAGTATCCAAAAAAGCATTAAAAGTCGCTTGAGAAACATTCCTCCAATTATTCCGAATCGAGCCGAATTCTCATTGGTCGCAGAGCCCGCCGTCTGCATCATAGTCGCTACCGCTACGATCGCTACCAGTTGCGAACAGAACATCGCAAACACGGTATACCATCCATAGTCACTCAGGGTCACCGACCCAAATAGCTCAAACTTGAACGCGGGTACCGACGCGTGTAAGCCTTCGAACCCCCCAAGTTTGGAAAGGCCCAACGGAATAAGAATTAACGAAAAAACAATGATCAATATCCCTTGAATCGCATCGGTAATCGCCGCTGCTCGAAATCCTCCCATCATGGTGTAAACGGCGACAATGAGACCGTAAATAATATAGAAGGTAACAGGGTCCGTGTAAGAGTAAAACGACTTCAGTTCCCCGCGCATCCTTTTCTGATTTAATACATGGTAGCGTTCATTTTGTCCCGGCGTGCGTTCACTCAGCGACAAATCCCCGAGCTCCTGCAATTCCTTGAACTCCTCCACGACCGTCCGCTCCTCTACAGTCAGCACTTCCGCCGACTTCGGCGTGATTGCCATCATTGTCTTTCCGGCCACCATGTAGCCGATACCTCCCCCAACGAAGGTCATTATCAATGTAAACACGGCGAAAAGCCCTCCGACGAATCGGCTTTGAAAACGCTCCGTGAAATAATCGCCCAATGTCGTCAACCTCGACCTTCGAAACAAGAGTGAAGTAATCCAATAAAAGGGTGTGACAAAGAGAACGAGAAACTGTATCCACATTCCTCCAACTCCTTGACGATACGTTTCCCTTGAAACCGCGACCGCCTGGTCCGCGTTTGTAGAGGTTCCGAAATTCAGGAAGAACTGATAGAATTTCCCTAACGAGCGGCCTGCCAAAAAGAACTCGTCGGTGCTGTCGTTAACTTCTCCCGCTTTTTTTCCCAGCCAGAGAATAACCAACAGGTAGATCAGCAGAACGATGATATCGAGGAAGTGGAGACCCAGAAATTCCATAATCAAAAAAGGTGCGAATTAGTTGCGGGATTTAAGTAAGCGACGGGTGATGACATCAATTGAGGAATGGATCAGCTTTTTTAGCTAGGGAATCCCCCAACGAAGCACAATCTTCTATTCCCTATTTCTCCGATGACAACGGATCCGGGCGATATACTGTAAAGCGGTGGGTCTGTTGGTCCATGATTCAAGTGTAGGCACTATCTTCCATGAGAGAGGAGTTCTCCATTCTACAACCATGCCTGATTTGACCTACGTAAAAACGGGGCGTCCCGAGTTTGACGAGCTAATCCCAAGGATTCGTGGCTTTCTGGAACAAGACACCATGGACATGATGATAGATGGAGATCGAATCAGAGGATACCGATCTCCAGACACACCCGCGGTTTGGCTCCGGGATCATTCAGACATGATGCGCGGGTTCCGACACTTTGAGCAGGATATGACCTCTGCGGTTACCCACTTCGCCAACACACAGGCTCACAACGGTCGCGTATTTGACTACTTCACCGTCCAACCCGAAAAAGTCCCCTGCGAGCGGGAAAACTGGTGCAAATACGTCCGAGTACCCGTCGAGGCCGACGTTGAATATCGCTTCGTCAACGCAGCTTTCATCGCCTGGCAGGCCACAGGCGACGACGCCTGGATTCGCTCACTAATCCCTAATCTTGAACGGGCCCTCAAGTACGCTTTCACTCATCCATGGAGATGGGACCCCGAACTAGAGCTGGTAAAGCGGCCTTACACGATCGATTCTTGGGACTTCGCTTACACTGCGGGCTCCCACGATTGGCTGCAGTTCCAAATCGACGACAACACCTTCTGGGGAATCCTCCACGGTGACAACAGTGGTTACTATCAAGCGTGCCAACGCATAGCCACAATTTACAGCCGCCTCGGTAAACCAGATAAAGCTAGCCATTGGAGGCGTTTTGCTGAGGGACTAAAAGTACGAATGAACCAAGTCTGCTGGAACGGGGCCTTCTACACGCATTTTGTCAAGAAAACCCCCGTAGAGATCCCCGGTGTCGACGAAGCTTCCCAACTCAGCTTCAGCAACCCTATGAACATCAATCGCGGCGTCACCTCACAGGAACAAGCAAGTTCCATCCTCAGGGAATATCTTCAGCGGGGACAGAATACAGGAGCTTTTGCGGAATGGTTCTCCATTCAACCCCCTTTCCCCGAAGGAATCTTTGGAGACGAAAAAATCGTGGAAGGAGCTTACTGCAATGGCGGAATCATGCCCCTCGTAGGCGGTGAATTGGCCAACGCTTACTTCGCCTCCGGCTTCGAGGCTGAAGGTGTCGAAACCTTGAAACGCTATTACGAATTAATTTCCAAAAACAATGAGACTTTCCTCTGGTATTTCCCAGACGGCACCGAATCAACTGTCGACACTAGCACGAGTCCCGATGCTACCCCAACTGACGGTTGGGGATCCAGTTCAATGTTATGTGGACTTGTAGAGGGGCTTGCTGGGGTCAAAGACCAGGGGAAAACTCTCGACCTTGTATCATTAACTCCCCGCTGGAGTGCCGCTGGCATCAACTCGGCCGAAGTCCAGGTAGGCTACGAATGCTCTGGCGCATCGCTTCGCTACACTTATCAGGAAAATCCCAACGATATTAATATCCAAGTGGAAACCCCACAATCACAGGCCCGGATCTCCCAATTGCTACCGCCTGGCGCAACCATCGAACGAGTCACTGCACACGGCGAAACGATTCCTTTCAGGACACGTTCGATTGAAAAAAGCCAATACATCTATTTCGACGCGACCATAAACCAAGGCGAGGACTTCACCATTGCCTTTCGTTAAAGTTTTCGTCGCGATCTGTATGGTATCCTCTAATGAACGGCGAACTCGGAACACTGAGGGAGATCATTCCGAATATTGAACGGAGTAACGGCGAGATCGGCATTAAGGTCATTAATGTGGAAACGCCTGACAAAAAGGCTACTCGAATTGCGGATGCAGGTGCCGCGGGCTGTCCCGGCCGGATTGCTATCGCTAGTCCCGGACCGATTAATCTTCTTAGGGGGATTGCGGCTCCATGCCTAGCTTTGCCAGTTCACTATCCCGCCATTCCTCAAATTCGTTAATCAAAGCAGGGTCTTTTGGACGTGGATACAAATCGCTGGCCTTGTATTTTCCTGTAGCGAGTTTCGCTTTGGTCCAGACATCATGCAATTCAGTCATTTTCGAGGCCTTCGCGACTTCGGTGACGACACTAGCGGGTATAAACGTCAGACCTTCCCTGTCCCCTAGGACCACATCGCCAGGCATCACAGTCGTATTTCCAATTTGAATGGGCACATTCACTCCCGTCAACATCACATCCGCCAAGGCACTAACGTGAAACCCTCGCACGTACCCCGGCATGCCTTGAGGAATTATTCCATCCAGATCGCGAACGCCACCGTCGATCACAAAACCGTTACCTGACGCCGCTAATACCGCGGCCGCCAAGTTGTCTCCCACAAACGTGCCCTCCTCAACTTTGCCAAAAAGATCAACCACCAAAACATCTCCTGGCCGCAAGCGATTGATCACTCGCTGATTGCTGCGAATTTCCGAATTCGCCTCCTTCTCGATAATCTCATCAACATCCGGTCGAGTCGGCATATACTGAGCGGTGAATACTCTACCCACCAGCTTCTTGTCAGGCTGTAAAAGCTTCCATCCATCAACCCACTGATTCGGAAACCCAGCCCGCCGCAACGGCCCCCAAACCATTTCTGAAGAAGAATTCCTTAGCGCCTCGATGTACTGATCTGGCACTTTGGGACGCCCATCATCAAATCGTTCAAAAGGCGAATTCGCTGTATACTTAATACGGTCTGCTCGAGAGAAACCGGTGAGCTGAGCGTTAAGGGAGTGAGGTAATTCCTCTAAAAACAAGAACAGGCAGCAAAGCCAGAAGAAAATTGGCGATTGAATATACCGCATAAGAATCGAGAGTTTATTCACCTAAGGCCGCTTGTAGCATGGCACGGGCATAAGCTACATTGTAAGTGAAACCTGCATACCCACCACCACCCGGATACTGGGAATGGGTATGCGGGTGATCGCGATCGTAGTCCAGTAGGCGCGGATGCTCAGGATATATGCCGAAAGAATACTTCTGCTTAACGAGCTCCTTCATCACAGCGAACATGTCCGTTTCACCCTCATCCGGAAATACCTCGACGTAGTCAACCACTGGCTCATGGACCACAACATTGCGGTAGTGAACATGGTTAATGCGATCGCGTTCTCCAAAGTACCTACAAACTTCAACCGCATCCACATCGATCTCTGTCGTTACACCGCTATGATAGGTGATTCCATTGGAAGGACTATCCACTATCTCGATTAGTCGTTTCCAATCGTCGTAGGTCGCCATGATTTGCTCGTTTCCGCGACTTAAAGGAACGGGTGGATCATTCGGGTGTAAAGCCATGCGAACGTTTGACTTCTCAGCCACGGGAATGATCGCCTCCAACAAATAGGTCAAATTTTCCCAGAGCGCTTCCTTAGCATGAGCTCCGTTTTCAGGGATCGGCGGGAGATCCTTCACCGATTCATATCTGTATCCCGTGTAACCCGCTCCACCGCGCCCTTCGACCTCGTAATATCCCTCGGTCAGCCGATGGGCGTAAAAGTTGTACTCCACCACTGGCAATCCTACATTGCCTGCGGCTCGAAGCGATTTTTGCAGCATCTCTATTTCCTCGTCGCGACCTTCCCTTCCATAAATCGCGTTGGGGAAACCGCTAATCATCATGTTGATGACTTTGAGCCCATTCGACTCGAATCGGTTTATGATTTTGCTGAGCGCTTCTTCCTTCCAAGGCCGTTCCGGCCCGCCCACCAGCACATAGTCCACACCCAGCTGTTTGATCATTCGCATCCGTGCAATATCTGCATCTCTCGATGTCCCCAAACAGAGTTTCGGAGTTTCGGGACCTTCCAGGATTGGCCATTCTGTTGAACGTGCACCCGACGCTTTGTTAATCAGCCGCTGGGGTAAAAACGGCGATACCGCCAAGGGGGCGATCGACTTCAAAAGCTGTCTTCGCGATAGAGTTTTCTTCACACTTTTCACTGTTATTTGGGTAACATAAAAACGAACCAACTAAAAGCAAAGATTCCCTCATCTAAAAGCCTCCCTGATTGCCAGGTAAAAATACAAAGATACCTAAGTTGCTCGTGGAGTTAAAATCAGAGAAGATTAAGGGTTACGAAATAGATGATTGGCCACATAAAGACCGTAACTTTCGAAGTTTATAACGTACTTTAGCAAATAAACGTTTTTGCGTAAAAGTACGTCATACGCCTTCCGTTCGGGTTGGTCTCCTCAACGTAGCCTTGTAGCTGACACATGGATTCTCATTATTTCACTCCAATGTCTGAAAAACGCCCCAACATCATCCTCATTGTAACGGACCAGCAGCGATACGACACGATCGCGGCCCTTGGTTACCCTCACCTCAACACGCCGCATACCGATCGGCTCGTCAAAGAGGGAGTCGCCTTCGAGCAGTGCCACGTAACGGCACCTTCCTGCGGCCCCTCTCGAGCAAGCCTTTTCACCGGATACTTTCCCCATAATTCCGGAGTCTTGAAGAATAATGACGCCTGGCCGCGGACCTGGGTAAAAGATCTGCGCGGAAGCGGCTACTACTGCGTCAACATAGGTAAAATGCACGCGGATCCCTATAACGAAAACCATGGATTTCACGAGCGCTTCGTCGTGGAGAATAAACAACGTCGCGAATCCGAACTGATGTGGAAGAAGAATCCACACATTTTCGAAGATGAATGGGATAAGGCTCTCGATTTACGCGGCTTCGACCGTCCGGAGAAACCCTTTTACAAAGACTGGCCCGACGTACAAAAACGCCAAGGAGCCTACGAGTGGAAACTGCCCGACAACCTTCATCCCGACGTCTTCATTGGCGATCTCGCTCTTCGATGGATCGACAAGTCACCCTGGGCAGCGGACCAGTCCAAACTCATGCAGTGGATCGACAAAGACAAGTGCCCTCCGCTTGAGGACGAACCACTCTTCCTCCAGATCGGCTTCCCTGGACCTCACCCTCCATTCGACCCCATTGAACGATACACCAAGGAGTACATGGAGAAAGACCTACCGATGCTACCCGTTACCCAGGAAGAAATAGACGCTCAGCCAGAGACCCTTCACTCATTCCGTAAGCGCCTCACCCAACGCTTCGCCGATTCCATTGCCTTCGACCCCTATGCATCCGAAACCTCAAGAAGGCTGCAACGAGCCTACTACCTCGCCAACGTCACCATGATCGACGAGCAGGTAGGCCGCATTATGGATCGATTGGGAAAAACCGGGCTGTTGGAAAACTCCGTCGTCATTTTCACATCCGATCACGGGGAATGCCTCGGCGACCATGGACTTGTAGAAAAGTGGACCATGTACGATCAATCAGTCCGTGTTCCACTCGTTGTTTGGAGCCCCGATCGATTTGAGGGAAATCGAAAAGTTTCGTCGCTTACACAATGGTTTGACATCGGACCAACGGTTCTAGAGCTAGCCGGACTCGAGCCACCCGCCAAAATGGAGGCGAAAACCCTACTCCCATTTCTCGAAAAAGATTCGGAAGCCGAAGAGCGCGAATACGTGTATTCCGAACATGCTAAAGACTTGATGCTGCAAGACCTCGATCACTCGCTCATGATACGGAGCAAGAAGTACAAACTGATTGAATACATAGGAAAAGGCAATGGACAGCTCTTCGATTTGGAAAAGGATCCGGACGAGCTTACCGATGTTTGGGACTCACCTGACTACACCGAGGTCAAAGTCAAGCTTCGACGGGATCTATCCGAATGGTTCGTAACCAGCACCGTCAACGCTACCGGCTGGTGGAAGGACCCAGCGGCTAAAGCGACGAAGTAACACAGATAGAGGTGACTGTCACTCGTCAGCCTCACCCTCTAGGATTGTTTCCTCTCTTCCGAAAAGACGTTGCCGATTGGCTTATCTGGGAGGGTCGCTTTCCAACGGTTTACTTTACCGAGTAGTTGTTTTACCACTTCGACTTCTCCCTTGGCGCGATCTACCTTCTCAAAAGGGTCTCCCACAATATCATATAGTTCGAAATAATCCAAATCCCGGTTCGCCATAAGCTTCCACTTCTGGTCCAATATGGCATAGGACACCCAATGATAAGGCCGATTCTCAGGGCTGGGCCAAGCCGAACCCATCTTCCAGTACAGCGGCTTCTCCCTTATTTTTGAACCTTTCCCTTTTAGAGCCTCAACTTGGCTAACACCATCCGACACATAGCTGGCTGGCAATTTAACCCCTGCGATTTCGCAAAAGGTTGGTAGTAGGTCCACTGCCGAAATCAGTGACCAATCATCGATTTCTCCGGCCGCAACCTTAACTGGCCAACGAGCAATGAAGGGAACATTGATACCCCCTTGGAACAAGGCACTCTTGTAGCCCTTCCGGCCTCCCGTTACTCCCTTGGCAGCCGCAATTCCCCATCCCGCTCCGGTTGCCGTATCGTACATCAACTTGAGCTCAGTGGGACCAGAGGCTCTCGCAGGTCCATTATCAGAACTAAATATCACGAGCGTGTTGTCTGTCAGGCCTAGATCGTCAAGTGTATCCAGAATTTCTCCAATTCGATCATCTGCATGAGAAAGAACAGAAGCGTAAATTCGATCCTCCTCGCTCTCCATCTCGCGAAATCGCCACTCGTATTTAGGAACGGTATGAAAAGGCGTGTGCGGCTCATGCAGCCAAAGGTTTATAAAGAAAGGTTTTCCTGCCTTCGCCGATTTTTCGATAAATGCGCTAGCCCGCTGGGAATCCTCGTGCACGGGAATCTGCTCTCCCGCGCAGTTAAAAGCTCCGTATTCGTCGTACCCATACTCGCTAGGCAAGGGAGAGTCGGGGATCATATTGTTCGCCAGGTGCCATTTCCCATAGTGCGCGGTTGCATATCCGCTTTGCTGTAACAACCTTGGGAGTAAAGGCACATCTGGACTCAACCAGTCCGGCATGTTGCGCTTCGCATTGCTCGGCACCCAAGCAAAGTGGCCATCAATATTGTAACGTGCCGGGAAGTGGCCCGTCATCACCGCTGTCCGACTCGGCGAGCAAACACCACTCGCTACCGTAAATCGATGGAAATCGGTTCCCTCCGCTGCAAGACGATCGATATTCGGCGTCTTCACGTAAGGATGTCCATGGCAACTCAAGTCTCCCCATCCCCAATCATCCGCAAAAATAAAAAGAATGTTGGTACGGTCGTCACCGCGTAGTGGAACAAAAGATAGCAAAGCCAGGCAAAAGAAGGTCGATTTCAATTTCATAATAAGAAGAAAGTTTCCAATGCTCTCAGGTTTTCGGTTCATTCGGGTACCTCCCCAATATGAATCATATCCCACCCTCAACTTTAAATTTGGTGGGCGACCCCGAATGAGTACCAAGCAGCACGCTCAAGCCCTTCTTTCCCCTTTCCGATGGGTCGAAGGCAAAAGTAATCTCCTTCCTCCCTTTACTCAGATCGATGGGCTTTGAAGGGTCGGGCACCGCCTCGCCATCGATCCAGAGCTCTAATCCATCGCGATGGTTGATATCCAAGAAAACCGGGCCCGGAGTCTGCACCTCCACAAAGCCTCTCACGAAAACACGTTTCCCCAAATTGAAATCAGCGAAAGGCAGCTCGCCACTGACTTTGCTGTAGGCGGGTTTCCAAAGTTCGCCTTCAATCGGCGGTTCAGCTCCCTCGGCCACCGCCACACGCCACTTCCGTATGAAAGGTCTCTCGTCATTCTGAAACGGGCCAGGGTTTCCGAGGACCGATAGGAACTTGGCGAGATCGAGGAACTCGTCCCGACCCTTCAATTGATCCGCAAGCCCCGCAGGCATAAGCGATGGCACACTTTGTTTCGATCGGATTTTTCCTACTGGGAGCTTCACTTCCTTTCCCAGAGCAGAGTCCTGTATAATAACTTCGCTTTCATCCTGATAGGCGATAACTCCCATGCGAACCGTATTGTCCGTCATGGTAAACAGCATGTTTTCATAGTGCTCCGCAATCGAAGCGTTAGGCTCTAGAATGGACTCGATCATATAACTCGCAGAGGCCGCTGTCCCCACCGCTACCAGATTAGGCCCAATCGTTGGCCCAACGGATCCGATTCCGTGACAGCTCGTACAAGCGAGCGATGTTCGACGAAAGATCATCTCCCCCCTTACCGCATCGCCCAACCGATTCACATCGAGGGTAAGTTCATCTCTATCTTCACTCATTAGGGCGAGGCTCAAGGAATCCTGGTGACTATCGCTGAACATCTTGACCAGTCTTTTCGGCAACTGACCGGTCTGTCGGTGGTAGGTCGATACGCTCCTTTTCACCTCTGGATGGATGGGGACGTTTTCAAGCAAGTCCGCAAGCACAGCGTCCCCTCTTCTAATTTTCGTAAACTCGGACACCAAAACTACCGGATCCGCATCGAGCGGTTCCTGAATCAAGACATCCCCAACCATCGTTTTCGCTTCTTCGAGATCACCAGCAACTAAACCAGTAACTGCATGATACCGCGTGCTAATGTCGCTCGATGTAGCGAGAGACTTTAATGCATTTACATACTTCGTTTGCCTCAGTTTCCCCAAGGCTATCGCTGCTGCCTTCCGGACATCTGGAGCTCTTCCACTATCCTTAAGGATGCCAAGCAACTCGGGACCGGCCGTCAGCACTTGCCATGATCCCAAACTCGCCACCACCTGAACCACGACGTCATCATTCGAATGGGAGAGAGCGGGTATCAGGGTAGCGAAGTTTCGAGAAGTTTCCATCACAGTCCTTTCACCGACCTGCCTCAAACCATCTAGGATATCTATTAAAACTGCATCCGATTGCACTGCATTCTTCCCCACGGCATTGACCACAAGCCGGACAAGCTTCGAACTTGGCGTTGCTAAAAACTGTTTCTTAACCGCAGCTATATCACCCGGCGCCGGATTGGGATCACCCATCAAGTCGATCAGGCGCTTGTCAATTCCTATCCCGGCGAACTGCTCCGCATAATCGCGATGAGCGGGCTTAGCGAAGTCCAAGGCATCTTTTTCGAGAGCAGGGACCCAATACTTTTCGAGCCCTTTAATCGTTGAGGGAAGGGTCGCATTGATAAATCGATCACGATCACGATCCAATGCCATAAGGGCGGCAGGGGCCGCCTCAGCCTGTGGAATAAATCCCGCTGACAAGATCGCTTCCATACGGGTGCGTGGGAAGCTGTCCCTCGCTAGCTGGCCAATCATTCCAACTGGATCCGATAGCTCGTCCTGCCAGTAGCGGATCACGCGGGCTCCAGCTGCACGTGCGTGTCCATTCTTTGATGACAATACTTTACTCAATATAGGTTCGCTAACCCGTTCCACATTCTGGCAGGCCCACATCGCTTCAACCAGATGATGATCGTATTGCTCCAATTGTGTATCCAAATTTTTCACCCAACTTTCCAGAGTAGAAAGTACTTCATTCGGATCTCGCTCGCTCAGCTCCTTTCGAGTCTGATGGCGCACCCAGGCTTCTGGGCTTTGAAGGTGATCTACCAGTTCGGGGATTGTGATTCCGACTAGCTGTGGCTTCTCTACTAGCGGACGATCTTTGTAGGTAATCCGCCAAATACGACCGTGATCATGATCGCGACGAGGATCACGAAAGTCATGCTGACCATGATTGATGATCGAGTTGTACCAGTCCGCTACATAGATCGCCCCATCAGGACCGATTTTGATGTCCACCGGACGGAAATTCGGGTGCTTCGATTTGATGAGCGGTTCGAGAACGTTAGCACTGTAACCCGCCCCGTCTTCAATAAACTCGTATCTTACCACTGTCCGGCTCTTAAAGCGCCCCGTTAAGAGCTGGCCTTGGATCTCATCCGGTAGATGGGTTCCAGTAACGATGTCCCCACCGCATTGCTTTTCCGTGGTAATAAGCGGTGGAATACGAGAGGGTTCATTCGAAGCCCCAGTCCCTGGAGTTAGGTACATGATACGAGGATTATTGACCATAAATGATTGTCCCCAATGATCAAATACATGGCCCCATGGATTTCCCCCCGTCCCTTTACAGAACATTCTGAGCTCCTGCGTGCGAGGATTAAATTGGTAGACTCCTCCATTAAAATTCCGCACGACCCCATGCTGGGTTTCCACCTGCGAATGGAGAAAAATCCCTTCCTGGAAATAAATCCAACCACCCGGACCGCGACGCCACGCACTGATAGAGTGGTGATTGTCTTCGATACCGAATCCCGTTAGAGCCAACTGCTTCACATCCGCCACGTCATCGCCATCAGTGTCCTTGAGGAACAAAACGTCTGGCGACTGCGCCACGTAGCAGCCTCCATTTGCGAGCTCGATACCCGTTGGGAGATAAAGCCCGTCGGCGAAAATAGTCGACTTGTCGGCGACTCCATCATTATTAGTATCCTCAAGGATAATGATTTTGTCGTTGGCTACGTCCCCCGGCTTGATCTGTGGGTAAGCCCAGGAACAGGCCACCCACAAGCGACCTCGCGAGTCCCAAACCATGTGGACGGGATTGGCTAGCATCGACTCTGCCGCAAATAAATTTACATCATATCCTGGCAGTAACTCGAAGTTTTCAAGCTCCGAAACCGGGTCATGATTGTTCATTAAGTTCAAGTCAGCACCTTGGAGGTTGGCGGATTTTATTCCGCTAGCGTCTTGGCCGAGCAAGGAGAGCGAGGGGATAAGGACAGATAGCAAGGCTATAAGAATGGCTTTCATCGATAATAGGTTCTTCGTTCTAATTCGTATCGGGAACCAGTCGCCAATCACGGGTTTTGAGCTCGATGCCGTGCCCTAAGGCGGCATCTTTCTGGTTAGCCAGTTCCTTAAAAACTAATACCTCTGCGGGAAGTGCTTGGCCACTAGGCGAATTGCGGCGTTCACCCACGATATGGACTTGGTTGAGAGCTTTCCAACTATAGGTGAACTGAAGGTTTTTATCGTTAACTGCTTGGCGAAATATTTCGCCATCGCGATGAGCCGGTGAAGAATCGACTGCCACTCCTTTCGCCCATTCATCTTGGCTAGCGGATGCCACACGTTCGCCATCAACCATAAGCACGTATTTCCCCGGCTGCAGGTTTTTAACAACCACCGTATCCCGCCTCGAGTTCAGACTAGCTGGCAATTCACGTTGCGTCGGAGGTGGTAATGACGGGCTTGTTTCCTCCGTTACTCTAAAACTGAGCTCACGACGGTTCGAGGACAGATCTGAGAGAGAAAGCCCAACCCCATCACCCTTTTGCGTTTTGGCATCAATGGTGAGCCACCATGGCTGTCCACTTGGCAAGCTTTCATTTTCAAAAAACCCTTCATAAAGAGCACGCGAGACCGCCCAATACCCATATTCACTTAAATGAATGCCGTTTGTAGTCAGGGGAATCGCATCAGGTTCAGACATCATTGCGCTCGTAGGCCGATACAGATCCACAAAAGGAACGTTTTTCGCCGCTGCCACAGAGCGCATGGACTCTGTGTACAATTGCAAATCACGGTTTCTCTCAACAAGCTTTGGGGTCAACTCTCCAAGGTTCTCGTAAGCAATCGGGGAAACTAGAATCAGACGTACCGCTGATTCGCCATTGTACTGCTTCCCCCTATGAGACGCAATGAACGCCTTCAGGTCTGACTTGAAATTCTCGATACCCGCCTCTCCCTCGAAGGACTCCCCCATCCCAAAACACGCGATTATTACATCGGTTTGATGATCCCGCAAGGTAGACTCCTCGGTCGGAAAATTGGTGGGCCGATCGCGTGCCGAAAGCATGTCACCCGCCCAGCCCAAGTTCCGAATCGAAACTGGCTCTTCTCGCCAGTGCTGCAATAGAAGCGTCTCCAAGTATCCGTGGGAGCGAAGCTGATCGGCAAAGGTATTGCCCACAATAGCGATGCGGATCCCAGGTAGTAGGGGAGAGTCCGCCTTCGCCAATCCCAAGAGACAGCCACAGTAAAAAAGAAATCGTGCGATCGTACATGTATTCATCTCTTATCTACTTATCGGCTCTCTTAATATCCCAAGTGCTAATTGCCATGTCCGCGCTCGGCATTCGCTTGCCGACTGCCCAGCAGACACTGTTGAAAAGCATACGCGTGAAGGCCTCTTCTCCGAAGTCGCCCGGATGGCCGAGGGTCGAGCCAAATACCTTTCCACCCCACTCATTTTCCCACGCCCAAGCGACAATGTCCGCTTCGGATTCGTTCACGAGAGTCGTTCCAAAACTCCGCTCTATTAACCGCATTTTGCCCGTTCCCATCCCAGACATCAGAGGAATGCAACCCGGTTGGAGGCGCGTTAAATAGAGAGTCCCTAACGAGTCCCAGTTTACCGTGTCAACATGAGTCATAATGGGATGCTTCAAGTGCTTATCGACAACGCTGATATCCGTCACACTCGATTGGTGCACAATGTAGGGCGTTCCGATAGCTCTCCTTCCGAATCCATTATTCCATTCAAATCGTTTATGGCCTTGCGGAAACTTGAAGGAGTGATTAGCGGTCCGTAGCCCGATGACTGGTTTGCCGGACTTTATGTAATCTTCGATGGGCTGCCACTCTTCATCAGGCAGGTTAAGAAATCTCATGAAAAAAATGGCCGCATCCGCATCTGCCAAGGCTTCAATACCAGGGAGCACATTCTCCGTCTTTTTTTCCGGATCCCCTTCTCCCATAACTACCGTGGTTCTAAAACCGAAGCGCTCCAGCTCCGTAGCAAAAACCGGTAGGGTCAGCTCTGGAGAGTAATGCAACGTTCCCGCTATGAGCACGACGTGCGGTTCGTCAGCTGCCGCGCCAACTGGTGCTATGATCAAAAGGGAAACTCCGACTAGGAGGCACTTAAGGGGTATCTTCTTCATATTGTGTATATTAAGATGCAGATAATAACGATGTATGCTGTCGAGTAAAGAACTCTGGGTAGCGGGCTCTCGGCGATCTCCCTTCACCTTAGAATACATAGCCTTCATTCAACCAGTCCAATTTCTGAACTTACTATCAAACCTCGTTCGTCGGTCGCTGAAAAATAGTAGAAGATTGCGCCCTCGTGCATCGCCGCAGAAATCTTCTAACCCGAAAGAATGGCAGGAGCTTCCTTCCACCCTCGCTCAGGCCAAGAGACCGCATCCCGAGAAAAGAAAACGTTCACTCCGGTCACCTTGGTCGCTAATTCGAAATCGACCCATGCCCGATCTCCATCCAGCTCAGCCACCTCAAAGACAGGACTGCGGACCCATCTAGGGTCTCCACGGTTTAGGCCCATCCTCTTTTTGCCGAAGAAACTTCGCGTCAACTTCTTTGTACCACTCATGGAGCTGGGACCGCAGTTTCAATACTTTTTCCGGATATTTCTGAGCCAGGTCGTTTTGCTCGCCGATATCCTCTTTCAAATTGTACAAATGGACCCGACCATCCTCGTAACGTTCGACCAGTTTGAAGTCGCCTTCCCTAATCGCTCCACTAGGTATTCCCCCCTGATTACTGTAGTGAGGATAATGCCAATACAGGGCTCGCTGCTCTAACGAACCCCCTTCCAAAGCCGGCTTCAAATCCAATCCGTCAATTTCATGCGTCACCTCCGCACCCACCGCTGCGGCCAAAGTGGGTAATAGATCAATCGAATTGATCGGCACGTCGCTAACGCTCCCCGGTTTCGTAACCCCTGGATAGCGGACAATCCACGGTTCGCGGATACCACCTTCATAAACCCACCCTTTACCTCCCCGCAAAGGCAGATTGCTGGTGGGGAGACCCTCAGAAGTCGAAAGACCCCCATTGTCGGAAGTGAAAACGACAATCGTGTTATCCGCTAATCCTGAGTCCTCCAGCTGCTGCAACACCTTTCCAATCGCTTCATCCATAGCTTCCACCATAGCGGCGTAGACGGCGTGCTTTTGCAAAACCCGTACTTGACGTGGCTTGTCCCCGAAAATCTGCTCCTCGGTTGCAAATTCTGTCCCTTCGATTTCCTTGGCCCGTTTTTCGTATTTTTCGACCAAGTCCGGTCGACCCATGAGCGGCGTGTGCACAGAGTAGAAGGAGAGATAGGCGAAGAGCGGCCGGTCCTTATTCTCATCTATAAACTTGGCAGTATCCCTTGCGAGCCGATCCGGTAGGTGATCCCCTTCCGGGCTATCCACTTCCATTTGCGGGTTATCAAAGGGTGAAAAGTATTTGTTTCCTGTATACGGTCCACCACGATTGTGTCCGCCAATATTGATATCGAAACCTCGATTTTGAGGATAATATTTCTCTGATTCGCCTAGGTGCCACTTTCCTGCAAAGAAGGTACGGTATCCTGCCTCTTTCAATAACTCGGCGACCGTAACTTCCTTCAAAGGCATATTGTCGACCAGCGGAGCTGGATCAAATTTACCACTGCGCTTGCCGGAAAAGAAATTAGTCGCATCAACGCGGGTGGGATGCTTACCGGTCATAAGTGCATACCGCGTGGGCGAGCAAACCGGATTCGCTGCGTAGCCATCGGTAAATAGCATGCCGGATTTCGCTAATCCGTCGATATGCGGCGTCTCATAGAAGGAGTTGGGATTGTTGGCACCGATATCCATATAGCCCAGATCGTCGACCAGAAAAACGACCACGTTTGGCCGAGCTGATTGTTCACTCGAGCAAGCACTCAGAAGCACGGCTAAAAGAAGTGCGGCATGAATCGGCACGTGTCTTGAGAAGTCTATTTTGATGTTTTGGTTATCGAGAACGTTCAAAGCTCGGGTCATTAAAACTTGGCATTAGCTGTATTCAGGCCAATCACTCAACAGCATATTGTCGAGCATATCAGTCCTTCCTTAATAACCTGCCAATATCGAGGAATTGCTAAGGGGATCATCCTTCACTCTAAGGATCAGCCAGAGAGCAAGCGTTTGCACCAAACAACACGGTATCCGTCTTCTCCGATTACTGATAAACCGATGAACGGGCCGACAATACCATACATCTTTTGCACGTCCCCAGCAGATACTTCAATCCCTTCAGAGAATCAGATTGAAGCGTGTTTGGGTGAAACCCTATTTGCCCCAAGCTGCCAAGAGGGCGGTGCCCATGTCGGTCGGTGTCTTAGCAACTGCCACGCCGGCCGCTTCCATCGCCGCTATCTTCGCTTCAGCGGTTCCGCTTCCACCTGATACGATGGCACCGGCATGGCCCATTCTCCGGCCCGGGGGGGCTGTCGTGCCAGCGATAAATCCGGCCACGGGCTTTTTCACATGCTCCTTTATGTAAGCACATGCGTTCTCTTCAGCATCACCACCGATCTCGCCAATCATGACTATGGCTTCGGTATCCGGATCTTCATTAAAAAGCTTTATAGCATCGGTGTGGTTCGTACCATTGATGGGATCACCACCAATGCCAATGCAAGTGGACTGTCCATAGCCAAGGCTAGTCACCTGCCAGACTGCTTCGTAAGTCAACGTTCCAGAACGGGAAACTATTCCGACCGTACCCGGCTTGTGGATGTAGCCTGGCATGATGCCTATCTTGCATTCGCCTGGCGTAATAACGCCCGGACAGTTCGGACCGATCAGTCGGGCATCGGTTTGCAGCAACTTTTTCTTAACCTTGGCCATGTCGTTGACAGGAATACCTTCCGTAATGGCAATGATCAATTCAATCCCCGCATCAAGACACTCCAGAATAGAGTCCGCCGCGAATGGTGGCGGAACGAATACGCAAGCGGTATTGGCCCCGGCTTGTTCAACCGAATCTGTCACCGCATTGAATACAGGCACGCTTCCCTCAAATAATTGCCCTCCCCTGCCTGGAGTAACTCCGGCAACCACTTGGGTGCCATAGTCCATGCACTGTTTAGCGTGGAATCCTCCAGACTTGCCGGTGATCCCTGTGAATACGACGCGTGTGTTTTTGTTAACGAGTACGCTCATTGTATTTAATCCCTTGTTACGCTTCTAATTAATTTTTTGCTACAATGTCGACGATCTTCTGAGCTGCATCTGCGAGACTATCAGCAGAAGTGATTTCGAGTCCGCTGTCCGCCAAAAGTTTTTTCCCCTCGCTTACGTTTGTTCCCTCAAGGCGGACGACTAGTGGTTTGTTCAGCTCTACTGCCTCAGCAGCTTCGATTACCCCCTGCGCGATTACATCGCACTGCATAATTCCCCCGAATATGTTAACCAAAATTCCTTCGACTTTCGGGTCGCTGAGGATGATTTTGAAAGCGGCGGTTACCTGCTCTGCGGTGGCTCCTCCACCGACGTCAAGGAAGTTGGCCGCTTCCCCTCCGCAGTGGTTGATAATATCCATGGTCGCCATAGCCAAACCGGCCCCATTAACCAGACAGGCAATGTTTCCGTCTAACGCGATGTAGTTGAGATCATACTTCGAGGCTTCAATTTCCTTCGCGTCCTCTTCGTTCAAATCCCGATACGCCATGATATCTTTATGACGATAAAGCGCATTTGAATCGAAGCTCACTTTCGCGTCCAAGGCCATGACTCCACCTTCTGGCGTGCTAATCATGGGATTTACTTCCACCATATCAGCATCTTTATCCCAAAACATTTTATAGAGGTTCAAAATCAGCTTGGCACATTCGCCCGCCTGTTTTCCTTCGAAGCCCAGCTTGAACGCGATGTTTCGGGCCTGGTGTGGCTGTAGTCCGATCGTTGGGTCAACAAAGGCTTTAAAAATCTTTTCCGGATTCTCTTCAGCGACTTTTTCAATTTCGACGCCCCCTTCGGTAGACGCAACGACCACGGGAGCGGAAGTCGCCCGCTCCATCAAGATTGCCAGGTAGTACTCCTTTTCAATATCCGCTCCTTCCGTAAAATAGACGGTCTGCACTTCTCGACCGGCTGGACCGGTTTGAATAGTTACCAAGGTGTTACTGAGCATCCGATTGGCAAAATCGAGGGCCTCTTCTTTGGACTTCGCCAACTTGACCCCGCCCTGAAAACCATCGGTGAACGTCCCTTTTCCCCGCCCGCCCGCATGAATCTGGGACTTAACAACGATCAATCCATCGCCGAGTCGGTCAATGCATGGCTCGAATGCCTCTTTCGAATCGGTCGCATGTCCTTTCGGGCAAGGGATGCCGTACTTTTCAAATAGTTCTTTAGCTTGGTATTCGTGAATGTTCATTTTTGAGCGGAGTCTGAGAGAAGGAACTGCATTAAGGGACGCCTCGGGAAAAATCAAAGAGATATATCCATCTCCGCAGGATTTCCTGCTTTTCCGCTCCCGCTAGCCCGCTAACCCTTTGAGTAATTGCTGGGAAAGAAAAGTGGTTTGGAGAGTCGAAATCTCATTACATCCTTTGGTCGCTAATCCGAGGAGGGCCGCAAGCTCGACTTCCGAAAAAGTCGCTTCTTCGCCAGTTCCTTGGATTTCGACATAGTCTCCTCTTCCTGTCTTGACCACGTTGAAATCCACGCTGGCATCTCGGTCCTCAAGGTAGGGAAGATCCAGCACAGGATGGCCTTCGTAGATCCCCACACTTATGGCCGCGATCGAATCGCTAAAAGGATTCTCCTTGAGCTTTTTGTCCTCGATCAGGGTCTCCACCGCTAGTCGGGCCGCTAAATAGGCCCCTGTTATCGAAGCGGTTCGGGTTCCTCCGTCGGCCTGTAATACATCACAATCAACCCAGAGCGTGTAGCCCGGGAGCTTTTTCAAATCCACAACCGCCCTTAAGGAGCGTCCAATCAAGCGCTGGATCTCCACCGAACGACCGTCTAGACGCCCTTTTGACGAATCACGCTGCTTCCGGTCGTGAGTACTGTAAGGCAGCATTGAATACTCTGCGGTTAGCCATCCTCCCGCTACATTCTGAGCCCGCATCCAGCCAGGAACCTTCTTTTCAAGCATGGCGCCACAAATCACCTTCGTGTTACCAAAGGAAACCAGGACAGATCCGGTCGCGTTCGGAGCGAAGTTCGCCTCAAAAGAAATCGGCCGAAGCGCGTCCTTTTCTCTACCATCCGGTCGGGAGAATACAGTCATTCGATGATCAGAACCACTCACCCGCCTACGAGCAAGGAGTTTGTTCGACAATCGCACCCCAATCGTCCATTAGCTTTCTCAACTATGGAAACCAGACGAATTTCGATCTCTGTAGTAGCGGCTTTCGCCTCATTAGCCATTGGCCCAACACTCGCCGCTGCCGGCTCCCTCGCCTGGGAGCAGACAAAGATCTCGGTCGATGCCGACTTTGGGCAAAAGGAGGTCAACGCCTACTACGTTTTCACAAACAGCAGTGACCGAGCGATTACGATTTCAAAAACCAGTGCGTCCTGCGGCTGCACTTTGCCCTCACTGGAAAAAGACACCTACGCTCCAGGAGAGTCAGGCAAGCTCCTCGCAACATTCGATATTGGCAACCGAGTCGGGAAGCAGCATAAGGAAATCACCGTCGAAACACAAGAATATGGGGAAAGCCAATCCTATGTGCTCACGCTAGACGTCAACATTCCTCAGCTTATCGAGCTCAAACGCCGTGCACTTCTATGGAGAGTCGGCGAAGAACCGGGAACCAAAGACTGCGAGATCGTAATCCACTCAAGCCGGCCCATGACAATCGATGAAGTCGTTATCAAGAAAAACCAAAAGGAAGAATCGATGTTCATCTTTGAGATCGAAGAGATCGAACCCCGCCACAAGTACCTACTCAAGATCACCCCCAAAAGCCTAGATGCGAAAGTCCGTGAGACCTGCTACCTCGCCAGTCCTGACGACAAAGAGAAAGGCCTCCGTAACTTCCCCATATACGCCTGGATCCGATAGAAAATTAGCATTTTCAAGAAAAAGGGATTCGTAAAAGGGATTCGTCAAAGCGATGTTGATGAGGACCGCTCTTGCGGAATACGTAAGCAATTCTGGCCCAAACGATTGGTCTCACCCAGTCAACTCTCGAAGGGTCATCACTCGCTCTGTCCCGCCTGGTTCGATCTGTTCAATAGAACCTTGAAAGGTGCAAGTAATTACCTGCGTTTCAAATATTGATCGAAAAACGCCCGTACTGTTGACTTAACTTCCGGCGTACCAAAAAGCTTTCCCCCATGTCCCGCACCTTCCATCACTTCGAATTGCACGGGCACTCCTGTCTTCCGTAGACGCTCGTAAAACTGGATACTCTGCCGGTTCAATTTTCACATTTCTATACAGATCCCAACCCAATGACTTTTAAACACGCCCTATCCTTCCTCTTCATTTGCTCGATCGCCTCTGCCGACGACCGGCCAAATATCGTCCTCATCATGACCGACGACCAAGGCTATGGAGATCTTTCCTCTATGGGAAACACCGTGCTCGATACTCCACATATTGACTCGCTCGCTCACCAGGGAGCCTCGGTAGACACTTTCTATGTCAGCCCGGTTTGCTCTCCCACACGTGCCTCGCTTATGACGGGTCGCTACAGCTACCGTACCCGACTGGTAGATACGTTTAAGGGCCGCTCCATGATGGAGCCGGGGGAGTACACGATCGCGGAAGCTTTGGTCGAGTCGGGTTACAGGACCGGAATCTACGGGAAATGGCATCTAGGTGACAACTACCCGATGCGCCCAACGGATCAGGGCTTCGACGAGTCTCTCATTCATCTAGGAGGCGGACTCGGCCAGCCTTCCGAGCCCAGAGAGAACAAGCGCCGTTACACCAATCCGATACTGTTCTACAACAATCAATCGATTCAAACCTACGGATATTGCACCGATGTTTATTTTGATGGGGCGATCAACTTTATCGACGAATCCCTTAAAGCGAAGCGCCCCTCCTTCACCTACATCGCAACGAACGCTCCTCACAGTCCCTACCACGACGTTCCAGAAGCCCTTTACCAGAAATACAAGAATCGGGACCTTAGCCCTATCTTGCTCGGCAATAACCATGACACGGATACGGTTGCCCGCGTATTCGCAATGATCGAGAACATTGACCAGAATGTCGGTAAGCTTCTAGCTCATCTTGATAAGCGTCGGATCGCAGAAAATACCATAGTCATCTTTATGGTCGATAACGGCCCCAATACTCGACGTTACGTAGCAAACTCCAGAGGTAAAAAAAATGAGGTGCACGACGGAGGTATTCGTTCGCCTTTCTACATTCGATGGCCTGCCCAAATCGATGCCGGAACGCGGGTCGAAAAAGTCTCGGCCCATATTGACGTCATGCCCACCTTGCTGGAGGCAGCCCAAGCAACTTTGCCCAGCGATCATCCTTTTGACGGAAGGAGCATTCTGCCTCTCCTGAAGGGTGATTCGGCAAATTGGCCCGATCGCAGTCTGATTTTGCAAATTCATCGAGGCGACGAGCCCATCCCCCTCCATCACATCGCGGTTCGTGAACAACGCTGGAAGCTCGTACACCCAACGGGATTCAGCAACAGCAGCATGGCCCCCAATGTGCCCCTAGAGCTCTACGATATGGTGAGTGATCCCGCTGAAACAAAGAATCTCTTTGAAGAGCGTCCTGAAATTGCCAATCGGCTCACACAAACCTATGAGAACTGGTTTGCCGATGTTTCTAGTACACGGCCCGATAACTACGCACCACCGCGTATTACACTGGGAACTGAATACGAAACAAGCACCACTCTTTCTACTCAAGATCGGCGAGAAACCCAAAGTGGCGGGGAGTGGCTTCTGCAGTTCGAAGGGCGACGCCAATATGACGTCGAGTTTCTTTGGAAGGAAAACGTCAGCGATCTCGAGTTAGAACTAAAGATTGGCGACATTCTAAGCACCCTAACAATCGAATCCGCGACAGACACAGCCCGTATCCAGAAATTAAGAATCCCTTCGGGAGAAGCATCCCTTTCCACTCGTGTCCTCAAGGGGAATAAGAAAAACAATCCCTATCACATTGTTTTGCATCGTCGGTAGTTGTAGGAGCCGGATGACTGTCTTTCCTTTTTAAAATCTGCGATCTCATAATTCCGAAGCGCTAATTTCGCCTAGCCTCTACCAGCCAGTCCCAAGTTGCGAATTCCGAATTACCTTGAGGCCGATACTTGACCTTCCTCACTTTAACGATTTCAAATTGCCGTGCCCGAACTTTCATGGCATCAAATGACGAGTCTTCCCTAAAGACAAAACCCCGTACCTGAAAATTATGACGCGCCCCAACATCCTCTGGTACTGCACCGATCAGCAACGATTTGATACCATCGGCGCCCTCGGCAATCCCCATGTCCAAACTCCCACCATCGATAGTCTCGTAAGCGAGGGAGTCGCGTTCACTAACGCCTACTGCCAGAGCCCGATCTGCACGCCGAGCCGTGCGAGTTTCATGACAGGCCTTTACCCCAGCCGTGCTCGCAACACCCGCAACGGGAATGACTCTTTCCCCGAAGACACTCCCCTCATTTCGAAGCTGATCGCGGATTCGGGATACCGTTGCGGCATGATTGGGAAATTCCATCTAGTAAGTGCGGGCAAACGCCCCGAGCCCCGGCTGGACGATGGATTCACTTATTGGCAACATTCGCACGCTCCCCGTGATGACTGGCCCGAAGGCACCCACGCCTACGCCGACTGGGTACGGAGAAAAGGAGGCGACCTCAACGCCATGAGAGAATCGGAAAACCGCATCGACCCGGAGCTTCATCAGACCACATGGGCTTCCGACTGTGCCATCGATTACATCAGCCAGGATCACGGTGGGAAACCCTGGCTGCTGAACATCAACGTGTACGACCCCCACCCTCCTTTCATTCCCCCGAAAGAATACGAAGAACGTTTCAGGGCAGCGGACATGCCAGGGCCACATTTCAAAGAGAGCGATCTGGCCCACCAGAATTCGCTGGAATCGGTCGATTTTCAGCAGAAGCCTCGCCGACCTGAGGATTGCCACGCCAAGTCCGCTCAGGCCAAGTACTACGCCATGATTGCCTTGATCGACGATCAGCTAGCCCGAATCCTGCAAACGCTCGATGAAACCGGTCAACGTGAAAAAACCGTAATCATATTCACATCCGACCACGGGGAAACTCTTGGCGATCATGGTCTTATGTTCAAGGGATGTCGATTCTACGAAGGGCTCGTCAAAGTCCCGCTGATATTTTCCTTCCCCAGCACGTTCCAGCCCAATCTGCAATGCGACGGCCTCGTCGAGTTATTAGACCTGTCCGCCACTCTGCTAGACATCGCCGGGCTGGACATCCCCGAATACCATCAGGGACAGACCTTAACTCCGATTCTCAAAGGTCATGAGCCCGGCAACCACATTCGTGAGTCTGCTCGTTGTGAGTACTTCGATGCCCTCGACCCACATTTTACCGGAGGGACCGGCAGCTTCGCCACGATGTATCGGACCGAGGGCCATAAGCTTGTGGTTTATCACGACCACAATGTCGGCGAGCTCTACGACCTGCAAGAGGATCCCTGGGAGTACAACGACCTTTGGAGTGACCCCAAGCAATCAGACCTGAAGAACCGACTAATATTTGAAAGCTTCAACCAGCACGTAAACCTCACCACCAACGTAGGCTCCAAGCGCATCGCTCCGATGTAGGGTCCTCAACTATTCCTTCTGAAAGGAGAGTATTTGTCCGATGTATCGTGCCTTTTGCGTAAAGTTGCCAGGACACTCTAACGTTTGGACGACTAATCTGGCACACCCCTTAAATTCTTGGCGAGATTGATAAACACCCCGATAATCATACGCCATATAAACGAACGACGTTCGCTGATATCGCCAAAAAGGCTGGAGTCTGTAGGGCCACCGTTTCGCTCAAGCTGCAGAACAATTCTAGAATACCCGAGAAAACGAGAAAACACATCAAAGAGATCGCCAACGAAATGGTTTATCACTTTAACCCTCTGATTGCCGCCAATATGGCCCAGTTTAGCCGATCAAGGGATTGGAAATGGTCATCCCCCACCATAGGGTTTCTAAACACCTTCTACGACGAGAAGCGGACAGATAAGAGAGTCGAGTGACATGTTCAAAGCCGATTCTGGAAAGGTGCCAATCGCCGAGCAAACGAACTGGGCTTTGACTTTAATTTTCTGGAATTCGACTTGTCCGCTTATCCCAGCAAACGGATACGGCAAGTCCTGATTAGTCGAAACGTATCAGGTCTAATTCTAGGTCCTCTCCGGTTTTCCAATACAAAACTAAATTTGGACTGGTCCAAATTCGCCATATCGTCGGTTGGATTCCCGAATTCGATTGGATATATTCCCAGCGTTTTCTATGACATTTTTCGATGCACACGGGATATTCTCGATTACCTTGCTCATCGAGGGTATCGAAGAATTAGATCCATCACTGATTCGGAGGACGAGCTTCGCGGAGGCCATCTTTAGAATGCAGGACGACTAGAATACCAAAACCGTTAAATAGCCCCTGAAAATCGCGTTTCCATTTTGCGTGTTCCCAAATCGAAAATCCTATTTGAGCGTTCTAAATTCGAGTCCATGCACTCATGGTGCCCCCAAAACCAACCGGACTTGATCATCGCTTTCTGTTCTAAGATTTTCGATTATCTTCAAAGCCTTGGCTGTAAAGTTCCCAAAGATTTCGGAATCATTTTGCTGAATTGGTCCTCTCGGACTGGTGGTTTTTCGGGCTATCGCTGATGCCACGAGGAAATTGGTGAAATTGCCGTCAATATCGTTTTCCAAACGGCTCTACAACAATGACCGCGGAGAGCTTGCCATCCCCGGAACTACTTTGCCCCGAGCCTACTTCACCGGAGGCTTCACAGTTAACTTAGTTATGTCAGCAATCATTTCGGCGATCTTCCACAAAAATTTTATCGATTTGCGAGAATACTAACGTATATGTAAATTGCCAACTAACCCTACTCCAATGGCAACAATTGCAATACTAGGTACCCTCGACTCCAAGGCGGAAGAACACTCCTTTATAGCAGAGCGCATCCGTGAACGGGGACACAATGTAGCACTCATTGACGTGGGAACTGGTGGCAAACCTCAAATCACTCCCGACTACTCAAGATACGAAGTGGCCTCTGCAACAGGTGTCGATCTAAAATCTCTCATCGAACGCCACGACCGGGGAGCATGCGTCGTAGCCATGTCGGAAGCCGCTCCGATCTTCCTCGCACAGCTGGTCGAATCAGGAATAGCCGATGGCGTCGTTTCCCTAGGCGGGGGTGGTGGTACCGCCATCGGCACCGCAGCCATGCGAGCTCTACCCATTGGCTTTCCCAAACTCATGGTGTCAACCGTGGCCAGTGGAAATACCGCGCACTACGTAGGCACCAAAGATATCGTTATGATGCCCAGCATCGTCGACGTGAGCGGACTCAATCGCATCTCTCGAACCATTTTCACCCGAGCTGCCGGAGCCATCTGCGGAATGGTCGAAGCCAAGATCGAACAGGAAGGCGGCAAGCCGCTCATCGTCGCCAGCATGTTTGGCAATACCACCACCTGTGTAAACGAAGCCAAAGCCATTCTGGAAGAAGCTGGATACGAAGTGCTCGTCTTTCACGCTACCGGATCAGGGGGACAAGCCATGGAAAGCCTAATTGAGAGCGGCATGGTTTCGGGCGTGCTCGATGTCACCATAACGGAGTGGGCAGATGAAGTGGTTGGGGCAACCTTATCCGCAGGGCCCACTCGCATGGATGCGATGACCAAGGCTAAAGTACCGGCGGTAGTCGCCCCCGGCTGTGTCGACATGGCAAACTTCGGGTCCCGCGAGACCGTGCCACCTGAATTTGAGGGACGGAACTTCTATATTCACAATCCACAGGTTACATTGATGCGCACCAATACAAGGGAGTGTGCGGAGATCGGAAAAGTCATTGCTATCAAAGCCAACGCAAATACCGCCCCCGTCGCTATCCTCAATCCACTTAAGGCAGTCAGCGAAATAAACGGTGAGGGCCAGGCCTTTTACGATCAGGAAGCGGACACCGCTCTCTTCGAGGCCATTCGAACGAACGCACAGGTTGAGGTCATCGACTTTGAAGAAACCATTAATAGTTTCGTTTTCGCCCGAGCATGTGCCGAAAAACTTCTGAAACTGATTCAACGGGGCAAACCTTGACATACAGAGCACGCGAAGTCCATCAGCTTTAGGCCTAGGACTTCAGTAGCCACTCTAGTATCCTAAGTCTAACTACCCATCTAGCCAAAATCCAACTACTCACGATACTGAGCCCTCAAATCGCGGGGAGAGACACCTTTCACCTCTTGGAATCGGCGATTAAAATTAGACAGGTTGTTAAATCCTGAACTGAAACAAAACTCCAAAATGCTGGCATACGTTTCGATAATTCTTTGACTCGCCAATCCTATCCATAATTCGTTTCTATAAGGGTTAACGCTTTGCCCGTGTTCTTTTTAAAGAAGCGGGAAAACAACTTCGCATTCACACGCGTGCGGCCGAAGCCAATGGCTCAATCCTAATCAAGGGCTGTCGGAGATCGCCCGCTAACTGATTCAGAACTACAGCAACGGCACGGAAAATATCACCGTAAAGACAAACTCGGAGCCAAGGGAAAACAGGATTGAGAGCTGTGCAATGGGCAGCAATTTCTGTTTGTTCCATTCTGCAAGGTTGATTCCCATGAGGAAAATCGCGGGAATCGTCGCATACACATAGGAGACGCCCAGTTGTAGGCAGATAACATAGGTGAGTAGTATTGCGACTACGATGATGGCCAACTTACTATTCTCAGAATCTGTATCTGAAGTTTTGATGTGATTGCGTCCATACTTCAGGAAGACCAAAGCAGCTAAGCAAAGTACAATTCCAACGACCCAAGCCGGAAAGTCAGGCAATCCCGATGGAGGGTTGACCGCGAATCGCTTGAGCGACTCTTTTTTAACCTGTAAGTACCGATCTAATTCTTCCCCAACCCGATAGTCAGGAATAATGGAAAGCTTCTTAAGCTCGGCTACCACAGTCGGATCCTGCCTCGCCGCATCGAGTATTTCCCGCAGTTTGTCGACGGCGGCCTGCGGCGTTCCTTTAGGAGCAAACCAATAGTACGAGTTGCCATTTTCAATCGCGAAACCTTGCTCCATCGCGGTCGGAACTTCAAGGACTCCTGGATTTCGTTCGGCGGTGAGAATCGCGATTGCCTTTATGTTCTGGTCCTTCGGCGTACCTTCGGGCGAAAGGTAGCCCACAAACTCACCCACCGAAAAGATCCCCACGTCCAAATGTCCGCCCAAGATGTGGGAGTATCGCTTTTGTCCTCCTCCTGTGGAAATATAGTTGAACCGGCTACCGGGACTAGTCTCTTCGAGTTCTTTCGCATAGAAGTATGCCGGTGAGCCAATGTCCGCTCCAAAACGGACGCTATTCGGGTTTTCCCTGGCCGCTTCGAGAAGGGAGCCGAGCCCTTGGTATGGAGAATCCTCGCGAACAATCAGAACCAGGGACATCGTACCCAGCTGAGCAACCGGAGTAAGCTCTTCGTATCCAAAATTTGCAATACCTGCAAGCTGTGCAGCAATAAGCGCGTCGTTGTTGCACAAAAGTCGGTAGCCATCGGGTCGGGAACCCATAACATATCTTCCTCCAATCGTAGATCCGCCCCCGGGCTGATTTAGGATGACAAACGGCTGAGTGAACTTCTCGTTGGCGGCGATCGACTTTTCAATGATCCGAACAAACGTATCAGTACCGCCTCCCGCACTGTAGGGTACCACAACCTGGATTGGCTGGTTAGGGAACTGCAATGAACCGCTTCCGCTCCTCCAATTCAAGGCCTTCCACCCAACGAGCCCGCAGATGAGAACCGAGCTCACCATCGAAAAAAGTGTTCTGTTGGAGCTCATTCGGAGACGAGGGGTTCTCTGTTGAAGCCAAGGCCCTTTTTCTTGAGTCTAGGAAGGATGAGCATCACCAATGAAAGGGCCAGAAAGGCAATCGAAATGGGGCGAGTAACTATCGGGAGCCAAGAGCCGTTCGTCGCCATCAACCCCGCAGAGAGGTTGTCCTCTGCGATCGGGCCCAAAACAAAGCCGATGACGAAAGGAGCCAGAGGTATCTTGTTCGATTCGAGAAAGAAGCCCAGCCCTCCAAAAGCGACCATAACCCATATATCGAAAATGCGGTTCGATAGCGCAAACGAACCGATTACGCAGAATACCAATATAACAGGTAATAGATAGGAACTGGGGATCCTCGAAATCCTAGCGAGCCAACGCATAGAAAAGCCCATGATCATGGCCATGGCAATATTGGCCAAGAGCATTGCCCCCATAATAGTGTATACCATCTCCGGATGCTCTCCAAAAAGGCGCGGCCCGGGTTGCAGGCCATGGACTACAAGTGCTCCCAGCAGGACCGCTTCCACGACCGAACCAGGAAGCCCCATCGCCACCAAGGGAATGAGTGCTCCCCCGATCGTCGCATTGTTAGCGGCTTCAGCGGATACGATCCCTTCGTCGTGACCCGTGCCAAACTTCTCCCTTTTCTTCGACGAATTCTTGGCAACTGTATAAGCCGCTACCGAACCGATGTTTGCCCCAATCCCCGGAAGAAGCCCTATCCAAGTTCCAATGACAGAAGAACGAATCATATTGAGAACCTGTCGGCGAAAATCCGCCAGTTCCAAGGAAAGCCCCTTGGTTTCGATCTCCTTCGATTGGGATTTCTTTTTCAAATTAATGATGTCCCTAAAAATCTGGTTGATAGCGAATAGCCCAATCAAGACTGGGAGTAGCTTGAAGCCGTCATTCAATGCGTTGATGCCAAACGTAAGTCGAGACTGACCCGTCGCTGCCGCGATGCCCGGCATGGAGAGCAATATGCCGAGAAATCCGGATAGCAGCGATTTCGACAGCGACTTGCCACCTATGCTAGCGATCAGGACCAAGGCCATCAGAACTAGCGTAAAATATTCAAAGGGCCCAAACTTTGTGGAGAGAGTAGCAATGGGTTTCGCCAAGAGAACCAGGAATCCCCACGAAATCACTCCCCCCACAAAAGATGCCATAACCGCCAGCCCGAGCGCCCTTTCAGGCTGCCCCTTTTGAGCCATCGGATAGCCATCGAAAGTTGTCACGATCGATGCTGGGGTTCCCGGCATACGAAGAAGCGTCGCCGTTACCATTCCACCGCTAATCGCACCGACATAGATGCTGATCAGTAAAGTGAGGGCGTACTGGGGGTTTGCTCCATAGGTAAGTGGCAACACGAGAGCAATCAGCATCGTCCCTGTCAGGCCGGGTATTGCCCCCACAAATACGCCTAGCGAGGTACCGAGAAGTATCAGGAAAAGGCCGGTAGGAGTAAAGAGCAGTTGAATAGCTTCTTGCATCGATGGGTTTTAGGAGCGCCTTCAAGTTGGGCATTGACGGGGGAGAATTGTCAAGAGTTCGCGGGAGTTTCCAACCCTTTCTGTCGATCGACCCCAAAAGCAATCCTTCGATGAGAATACTGACCAGTATATCCTATTCAACACTTGGGCCCCATCGGCGGCTTCAATCCCCCTGTTTCTCCATTTTCTCTGGCAGTCCATCGGCCCTAAAATCTGTCCAATGCCAAGAATGCGGCAATTATATGGCTGGGCTCGAAAAACTTCTTCTCAAAGATAGACACTCTCCAATATTTTAATTGAAGCAACCAATGCAAAGTAGTATCAAGAACCCTCACTTCCATCAATCGCTATGCAATACATAAAAACAATCGCCTCAATCGCCCTACTTTCTCTTGTAGCATGTAGTGGACCAGACGATACTAGTACCCCCAGCATCAAAAAAACGAAGCTTTGTTTCATCACTAATGTGTCCGCAGACTTCTGGACCTATGCGGAAGCAGGCACAAAAGCCGCCGAAAGGGATTTCGGAGACATCGAAGTGTTGTTTCGCACTGGCGACGGAACCACGACCAAACAAAAGCAAATTGTCGATGATCTATTGGTAAGCGGAGTGAAAGGCGTAGCCATAAGCCCTACGAGCGCGAAGAATCAAATACGAATGATCAATGAATGGGCAACCGATACCCCTTTGATCACCGTCGACAGCGATTCTCCAGACTCTGACCGAATTTGCTACTTGGGAACTGACAACATAGAAGCGGGACGGCAATGTGGCGAATTGGTCAAGGAAGCACTCCCAAATGGAGGAAAAATAATGGTGTTTGTCGGAATTAAAGACATGCAAAACTCAATTGAGCGATTCAAGGGGCTAAAGCAAGCCGTAGCGGGATCCGGAATCGAAGTAGTCGATCTGCGCACTGATGGGGGGGATGCCTCTAAAGCGAGAGCCAATGCGGAGGACGCACTAACCGCCCATCCTGATCTTGCCGGAATGGTCGGTCTATGGGGATACAACCCACCCGCATGCCTAGAGGCCGTTCGGGCCGCAGGCTTGATCGGGAAAGTCCAGATCATCGCATTCGACGAATCGCCAAAAACCCTTGAAGGGATCGATGCCGGAGAGATATACGGCACAGTCATTCAAAACCCCTATCAATTTGGGTACGACTCAATGGCCCTGCTTCGCGAGTTGGTGCTCAAGGGAAAATCACCGAATGAAGCCGGTATTCCTGAGAACAAAATCATCCACGTTGCCACTCGAGTGCTCCGTGAGGGCGAAGGGCTTAATTACAAGGCCCAATGTGACACTTGGAAAGCATCAATCGCCAACTAAGGTAGGGCTGCTCAACCGATCGGCTAGGCTCACGCACGTCGCCTCAAGCAACCCTGACGGAAAAATTCGAATTAGGCCGCTTTGGGATAAGAGGCCCTACCATTGACTAAAAAGCCAACCTCACCCAATTTATTTGTTAAGCATCCAAATTTCACCCTTCAGCCTTACCAATTGCCCCCTCTCCTCCAACTATCCCAAGTTTCGAAATCCTTCGGAGTCGTCCAGGCACTTTCGAAAGTAGATTTTGAGATATCGACAGGAGAGATCGTCGGACTGATTGGAGAAAACGGGGCCGGCAAATCAACCCTTATGAAAATCCTCGGTGGTGTTCACCCGCCGAGCACTGGCCAAATACGCTTCAATAAGGCCCCCGTAACCATTCAAGAACCAAAAGCGGCGGAGCAGCTCGGTATCAGCTTCGTTCATCAAGAACTCAACCTACTCGACAACATAGATATCGCGGGGAATATTTTCCTAGCTCGCGAACCCAGACGCTTCGGTTGCATAGATCAGAGGGTGCTACAAAAAATGGCACTACCCATTCTCGAAGAGCTCGGGCTCCATCTGGATCCACGAACTTCCGTCTCTCGATTGACCAATGGCCAGCAACAACTGGTGGAAATCGCCAAGGCATTGTCGATGGATGCCAAACTTCTGATTCTGGACGAGCCCACTTCAAGCCTCTCTATCCAAGAGACCGATACACTCTTAAATTTGGTGAAGAGAATGAAGGGTCAGGGCATGGCGATCATTTTCATTTCGCATCGATTGTCGGAGGTCGAGAAAATCGCTGATCGAGTGTTCGGTCTTCGCGATGGAGAAAACGCGGGAGAACTAAACGCTAAAGAAATCAGTCGGGATCGAATGATCTCTATGATGATCGGCCGAGACTTAAGCGAAGTGTATCCAGAATGTAATCCGGTTAATACCGAAAATGTCTTTTCAGTTGAAAACTTCAGTACCCTAAGATGGCCCAAAGGCAATGCTAGTTTTTCGATCCGAGCCGGAGAAATCCTTGGCATGGCAGGTCTTGTAGGGGCCGGTCGATCAGAGCTTGCTCAAGCCTTGTTTGGCGTCGATTCCTCGCCCTCCGGGACGATGTCAGTAAACGGGCAAACGCTTACCCGAGGAAAAGTAAAAGAGTCGATCGCTAATGGCGTCTTCCTCGCCCCCGAGGATCGCAAAGCCAGCGGATTGATTCTGGAGATGACCATCCGTGAGAACATGACCCTAAATTCGCTCAGCCAGTTTAGCAGACACTCTCGTATCGACTTCAAATCTGAGCGGACCCGAACAGATGAATGGCTACGCGAATTCGGTGTTAAGGCTCCGACTGTCGAACTACCCGTATCCAGTCTTAGCGGAGGAAATCAGCAGAAGGTTGTCCTTTCAAAATGGATGACTCTTGCCCCAAAGGTCATGATCTTCGACGAACCCACACGCGGAATTGACATGGGGGCCAGGCAAGAAATTTACCAGGCGATCGTCCGTCTAGCCGAGACGGGATGTGCCATTCTGATGATCTCCAGCGACATGGAGGAACTTCTTGGCATGAGTCATCGAATTGCCGTCATGAGCGAGGGGACTTTGTCAGGCATTCTTGATCGGGACGCATTTTCAGAGAAAGCCATCATGACCCTGGCCGTGAATCAGAGTACCACGACGAGCAGTTCCTAAAATTAGATGAACACACCCATATCCCACTTTTTCAACCGATACCGCAAAGAAGGCTGTCTCGCCGGAGTGCTTCTCTTTGTCGCATTCTGGACGATCTTCTTTTCCCGCAATACCGAAGCGAATGGCTTCCTTCAGTCCCTAATAGAATCGCGATTCCTCTCGCTCAGAAATTTGGAGAATCTCTCGCGCCAAGTAGGCATGTATGGAATATTCAGCCTTGGGATGGGGCTGGTCATCATCTCCGGGGGGATCGACCTCTCAGTAGGATCACTAATGGCTTTTTTCGGGACAGTCTTTTTCTTCTTCCTCACGGGATCGCATGCCTGGATTCCCGGCATACCGTGGGCTCCCGCGATTCTGGTGCTCATTCTTTTTTCAGTAATGGTCGGAGCCCTGCACGGCTGGCTTATTGCAAAAATTCGAATACCTGCTTTCGTCGTTACCCTGTGCGGATTACTTGGATACCGTGGCCTAGCCCAGACTATGACGCACGACACAGCAATCGGATACTACGATGCCAAATTCAATGTAGTGGGGATAGAACGTCTCTTGACGGGCAAGATTTTCGGGTTACCTGCGGCCTTCATCACTTTCATCGCAATCTGTCTTATCGTCTACTATCTTCTCCATCTTTCTGTATTCGGACGCTACCTACTCGCACTGGGACGTAATGAACAAGCGGCCCGCTACTCTGGTATCAATACGATTCTAATCATTGCCTTTGCCTACATCATCTGCAGCGTACTAGCTGCAGTTTCTGCCCTCTTCTTCGCCCTCTACACCGCTGATGTGGTTCCTTCGATTCATGGCAACTTCTTCGAGCTCTACGCGATCGCCGGAGCCGTGCTCGGAGGTTGCAGTCTTCGCGGTGGCGAAGGGACCGTCATTGGGATTGTTCTCGGAACGACCGTGCTACTCGTTCTCCAGAATATGGTCAACCTTCTCGGATATGATAGTTCGTTCAGCAAAGTCATCACCGCCCTCGTCATTCTCGGCGGGGTCCTCGTTGACCGGTTCGACGTTTGGAGGCTTCTTTCCCGGCCGAAAAATGCGTCGGCGGCTTAAAGGCAGGATGGCGGCTCGGCTGAGCCAGCAAGTCGATCTACCGATTTCCGCAAACATCAAATCGCTCCAACTACGCGAATAACCACTTTCTATCTCAGTTCACACTTAGAGCTAGTGCTCGCGCGACGCCACGTGGTTAGAACCGCGAATGGGCCAATGCGGCTTAGTGTAAGCACTAGCCCTAACTTAGGAATGTGTAGGAGCGGCTTTACACCGCGATCCCAAGACAAATACATTCCATTAGACTTCAGTTGTCTTATTAACTAGCCCATGAAGGGCTGAGTCAGCAGCCTAGCGATCCGCATTGCCTAGCATCATCCCACCGCAGCAGACCGCCGAGTTATCGATCCCTAAATCAAGCAACACTATAATGAAACACCCCTCCAAAGTCCACTCCGCTCTTCTTGCATCTTACTTCTTTATGATCGTTTCAGCCACCGCTCAGCGCGCTCCCAACGTCGTGGTCATTTTCGCCGACGACCTCGGCTACGGCGACACGAGCTGTTATGGAGCGACCAAGGTTCGGACCCCCCACATAGACCAACTAGCCTCAGAGGGTCGCCGCTTTACCGATGCTCACGCAGCCTCTGCTGTCTGCACCCCTTCTCGCTACTGCTTACTCACCGGCGAATACGCTTTTCGCGAAGACTATTGGGCGCCTATCTTTTTAAAAGTAGGACTCATCGTTGATCCCAATCAAACGACCGTCGCCGATGTGATGAAACGGTCGGGATACAATACTGCCTGCATCGGAAAATGGCACCTGGGCTTCGGCGAAGAAACACCCAACTGGAATGGTGAGCTCAAGCCCGGGCCGCTCGAACTAGGATTCGACTACTACTTCGGAATACCAGTGGTCAATAGCCACCCACCCTTCGTTTACGTCGAAAATCATCACGTCGTGGGAATTGATCCGAACGATCCTTTCGTTAATGACGAGGTAGCAGATACGCCGATACATCTTGAAAAAATGGGGATCAACCAGATCGGCGGTGCAAAGGCCGCACATTCCCTATACGATGATACCTATGTCGGCACGACCCTCGCGGGCAAGGCGGTGTCCTGGATAAAGGAAAAAAAAGACAACCCGTTCTTTCTCTACTTCGCTACCACCAATATTCACCACCCCTTCACACCTCACCCGCAATTCCAAGGCACCAGTCAGGCGGGTCGCTATGGCGACTTCATTCATGAGCTAGACTGGATCGTCGGCGAAGTGACTCAAACGCTGGAAGAGGAAGGTTTAGCCGAAAACACCCTAGTCATCTTTACCAGCGACAACGGCGGTATGATCAATCTCGGAGGACAGGAAGCCTGGAAACGGGGACATAATCAAAACGGTGATTTGCTTGGGTTCAAATTCGACGCTTGGGAAGGGGGTCACCGCGTTCCCTTCATCGCCCGTTGGCCAGGGAATATCCCGGCCGGTAGCGTATCCGACCAGCTAGTATCCAATGTCGACCTTATCGCAACCCTCACTGCTCTGACCAATCAGGAGCTCAGCGATAACGAAGGACCAGATAGTTTCAATATTCTACCCGCACTAACCGGTCAGCCCAAGAAGCCAATACGAGATCACCTCGTGCTATCTGCGTTTCGAAAAACCCACCTCTCCCTACGAGAGGGTGACTGGATGTATATCCCCGCCCAAGCGGGAGGAGGCTTCAGCAGTCCAGAGCTCGGAACACACGGCTTTGGCGGATTTCCGGCTGTCAATTTTGCCGGACAGAAAAATAGCGACATGGAAAACGGAAATATAAAACTCGAAGCCCCTAAAGAGCAGCTTTACAATTTGAGAGAGGACTTTCGCCAAACTAACAACGTCATTCGCGATCACCCGGAAATCGCCGAAGCCATGAAACGGCACCTAGACGAAATTCGAGAAGCAAACGGAACACGTCTATGAGGGGCAAATAGTTCGAAATCCTGACCATCCGGATTGCGCTTACCAACATGGTCGAGAATAGGCTAAACATTGATGCAGATAAAAAATTCCGAAGTCCCTGAGTCGGGCTTGCTTCGAGCCATAGACAATGTTCCATGACGATGCTTGAGTTCTATCTCACTTGTCCCCCCCAACACAATGGAATCAAACGATACGGCTTCCTCCATCCCAGCCAATGCCCCCCTGGACCACTTCATTTTTCACCGTATTCTGTTCCTGATTGTCCATCCGAACAACACGATGAACCCTACCACCCTCAAAATGACCTCCATCGACATAGTTTAGGAAGCTCCCAACTGTCACTGGGGTTTCATCAGGAAAGAGCTCAAAATGGATCTCTACCGCCGTAGTAACAAGATTCACATTTATCGGTTCGGCATAGGCAAAATTTGCTGACCTCAAAAAGAGTCCGTAAGGGCAACTTTACTAGCGATACGAAAATGGGTCAATTCACAGCTACACCGTCTGGAAAACTAAACGGTCTATGCCAAGATGAGACAAACTATCTCGTCCTGAAACTCTCTGAATCAATCAGATCTAAGAGCAACTCCTTGAAGCCTTCCTCGTTATCAATATTCGCATCAACAATCTTCCCAATGAGCTTCCGGTCACTGAAGTTCATAGAGCGGCCGGTGGCATAAGTGAGGAGCTTTTCAGAAAGGCATTCAGCGAATGGTCTTATGTCGTTCACAAGGTAGGCTTTAAGGTCTCTGATATCCCGCAGGATAGAGCCGTCGGGTAAAACGCCTTCCGTCTCGACGGGGAAGCCGTCATTCGACCTGTCCTTAGATTTTCCCGACAAGCTTGGATATTGGGTACGCCAACGGCCGATCGGATCGAACGACTCGAAAACAAACCCTATCGGATCAATTTTCTTGTGGCACCCCGCACACGAGTCATCTGACATATGGGCCGCAAGCATCTCACGTGGAGTTTCCGCCTTGGAAGTATCAGGGGTTAAAGCGGGAACGGCATCCGGCGGATCCCGAGGCGGATCCCCTAGAATATTCTCTAACATCCATACGCCACGAGCAACCGGTTGGGTATCAACTCCGTTCGCCGTTGCGGTCATGACCCCTGCCATCCCAAGTATTCCTCCGTACCGACCCCCTTTTTCAAACTCCACCCTCTGAAGATCTTTCCAGCCTCTGTTCTTTCTCATCGGAAGCTCGTATACATAGGTGCCGATCGATTCATTCGTGTACGTAAAACCAGGATCGATAAAGTCTACTAAGGGTCTATTCATAGCCAACATCTCTTTGAAGAAGAGTTTGGGCTCGGTTATGAGCGATTTCTTTTCTTCATCCCCGTACTTAAACTTCCTTGGCTCTGGGAAAAGTGTTTTGTCGGGAGTAAGTTGATCTAACACCGCCAAGTCCAACCATTGGTCGAGAAAACTCTCAATAAAAGTATTCAATTCATTTTTACTCAGCAATCGGATTGCTTGATCCCGCAACTCCAATGAATCCAAAAGCGCCCCACTCCGAGCCAATTCGAAAAGTTCATCATCAGGAGGGCGTGAAGCTAGAAAATAAGACAATCGCGATGCTAAATCGAAAGCATCCAGAGGTCCTGATTCAAAATCTCGGTACAGAAAGTAAGGCGATGTCAAAGCCGTTCGAAAGGCAAAATGCAATCCATCCTCTATTCGGCCCAATGATCCACCCTCCGCTTCGACTAAAGCTGCGTATTCATCGATCACGGACTTTTTAACCGGACGGCGAAATACTCGGGGCAAAAACTCCTGCAAAAACTCTTCCACAGCAGCCTGATTCGTTCTACCCTTCAGGGATGCCGTCAGCTGACTTGAGCGGTCTTTCCAGTATAAATCGTCCGCCCCTTCGGCCAACTCAATGGGGCCGAACGCTATTGCTTTGTGGACATCCAGGGCAGGGCCTTCCTCGAAATGCTTATACTGCAGGACTTCGGTCGACAGCCGAAGGTTCTTTGTCACGAGTTTGACCAGCTCGTCCAGCGACTCCTCTTCAGGAGGCTCTGGGAGCAGGTCTGATTTCATTAGAGCCTTCAATCGCTCCCAGCCAATACGACCTCGTTCGACCACCCCATCGGCTTGCTTATAGGCTGCGGCAAGGAGCGGTTCCTCGATAAAGAGCTTTTTCACATGAGCTGGAAGTTTTTGCCTATCCTCGGCCAACGACGAATTTCCGTACCGGAGCGCAATAGTCTCCCCTTTTTCCAGGAGTGCTTCCATCGAATATTCCCTGCTGGAGGATCCTGAGATCTCGAATTCATCCAACAGCCGGATCGAGTCTATTCGTTGACCGGGAGCTTCAACCGCATCAACCGCATGAACGCTGCAAATGATCGAAGCCTCTTCAGTAGGGTTAAAGGCTGAAAGCTCCAAATTGAAGCGATAAATGCCAGTGGTGCTCGCCTCGAATTTAATTGGCCAACTAGCGCTAGCCGATATGGCCTCCGAACTAGAAACCAATCTCATCACATCGTCGACAAGAAGGCCCGATGAGTAGGCATAGGTGAAATCTGCCGCAGTTAAGTAAGACTCAGATGGCTCTATCGGTTTTCGCAATGGGGGGAAAAGCTTTTCAGCCAAATCGGTCGCAACTTCTGAATAGGACTGCATCAGTGCGCCCGACAAAGGAAGCGCTTCACTTTGATTATCGAAGCCATGAGATTCGCTGTCGGTTGGAAAGCTATCTGGAAGTATGTATTCAATATCCAGTAAGGAGTTGATGCTATTTACGTACTCTCTCCGATTGAGTCGCCGGATCACCGTACCACCAATAGGCGAATGTTTAGATAGCGATGCATCTAGCCAGCTGATGAGTCGGGCTCTTTCTTTAGTGGATGGCTGGCGTTTTTTCTTGGGAGGCATCTCACCCGACTTAAGCATCCTGAGGGCACGCTCCCAAATATCGAGCCTCTCCTTTTGCTGCCAGTCGATCGCAAGCTCCTCAAGACTAAGCTCTCCTCTCCTTTCGATGTCATCGTGGCAATCGAGGCAGTAGGACTCAAGCAAAGCGAATTCAGTTTGGGGTATTGGCTCGTTCGCATGAGCGATCACTGGAACCAAGGGGGTAAAAATCGCCCAATAGATAATGGAAATCTGGTAGGGCTGATTATCCCTAATCAGCCGCTTCTTTCGCCTATTCTCCGACCGCTTAGGGATAAGCAGCCCTACCACTAATTCGATTGCCCGGATCACGCAGTTAACCTGTCTAAACCAAATATTGGTTCATACTCCGGTTGGCATTGGAAAACTGGTTTTGATCGATTCCCATCTGCTGGAGCATTGTAATGTATAGATCGCCTAGCAATGGCGCTTCGGAATCATCCCGGTCTATCGCAATATGAGACCCGTGCTTCAAGCTACCGCCGGCTAAAAATACAGGGAGATTCGCGTTTGAGTGGCGGCTAGAGTCACCCATGCCGGCACCCCAAAGAACTAAGGTTGAATCAAGTAGTGGCACGCCATTGGCATCCGTCTTCGCCTTCAGCTGGTCTAGGAAAAGCGACAGCAGGCGCATGTGTTCACTCTCGACCTTGATCAAGTCCGCTATAAGCCGAGGGTTGTTACCGTGATGCGAGAGGGCATGGTAACCTGCTGAAAGGACCTCGCCATTGATCGTAAATACTTCACCCAATCCTGGCAGGAACATCGTAATCACTCGAGTCAAATCCGTTTCCAGAGCCAATGCCATCAGATCGTACATGAGAGCCTGGTTTTCCAACATTAGAGTGGGGGCGATGGGATCGAATTTAGGGAGTTGATAATCAACCTGAGGTCTCGGTTCATTCAAGCCCTTCAATTGGCGCTCCATTCGATTTTCGAGATCGCGCACGGATTGGAAATACTCGTCCAGCTTAGTGCGGTCCTTGGCACTCACCGTGTTTTGCAGATGCCTCGCCTCACCCGTCAATTTATCTAACGAACTTTTACCACTCTTAATCAAGTACTCCGTTCGCTCAACATCGTCCGGGAGCCCAAAGAGGGATTGATAAACGACGCTGGGCCTTTCAATCATCGGCAGCGGGACCCCTTGCCGATTGTAAACCATCTTCTGACGAAAGCTGCCGCGCCCCGCGCTCAACTGAATTGATGCGATACGGCTATTAGCTCCCAATTGCTCCGCTGCGATCTGGTCAAGCGTGACATCTCCAACATTTTTTCCGCAAAGGAAATTATCCCAGTTTTTGTGTCCGTTCCCAGACCGGTGATCCAATCCCGAGAAAAGCGTAAACTCCTCTCTGTGCCTCATCAAAGGCTTCAAGAGTGGAGTTGCACCAAAATTCGAACCCGTCTCACCCGGAAAAAACGAAGGAGTATGCAGACCGAGGTTGGCTCCAACACAAACGAGTCTTTTCGCCTTCCCTGTAGTGCCGAGAGTCTTTTGAACCGCAGAGGCTAATGGAACTGACTCCAAAGCCGGGAGGGCTAGGGTCATTCCAATCGATCTTAAAAAATGACGTCTCGAAAGGTTGAGCTTCATCGGATACTTAGATTTTTTGAGATAACAAAATTTATTTTAAAAACCCATAGTCTAGACTCAAATCCATTCAACCCAATTCCAATTGGATACTGTCATTACTATATCAATCAAGGCTCACGCTCCAATCAGTGAACTAACAGATGCTAGAAATTTCCGATTTCCACCTTCTGACCACGAACCGCATACAGATGACTGAAAAAACCGTTTTCCCAGGTCTCCTCGATCGATAGCCTGCCGTGGAGCGTAATGGGTACATTGTCCACCGCTAAAGCACCTGGACCAGACATTTTGACATATATGAACTCATTATAGGAGGGCATAACCCCATAGCAGCAGGCCATGGTATTAGCGACCAAGAGGAACTCCTTCACGACCTGGCCGTCAGACTTAATCGGCATCATGTAGCCGGTTATCGAAATACTCTTCTTATCGAGCTTATACACCTCCTCCGGGAGGAAGCTCATGAGGTAGGCCTTATCCCCCCGAACCACTTTATCTCCCGATTCGGGTACCTCCGGCTGATACTCGAACGCACTTAAATCAGCCAGGCTCAATTTAAGATCCTCAGCGAAAACGAGGGGAGTGATGATCCCACAAACCGAAAGTGCCAAAACAGTAAAAAGACCTCTTTTCATAACAACCGTAGTCTCAACAACCTTAAGACTCTAGCGAGTTTTCCTTAGAACTCAATGCTTGCCTTCCGGGAAGTTAAACTCGATTTGGGAAAACGGCTGGCTGAATACGACGATTTCATCGATTCGGACAGGAAAACGACTTTTGCCGCTTAAACCCTCCACTTCTGCCGTGAACTGAGCGGTATCTCCTACGATTTCTCCTGTGGCTGAATTAGCTGTCGCCTGAAAAACGGCCGCTTTGCCATCCATCGTCACTTCGATCGCCTCTTGCTCGATCCGCACAAATCGCTCCGCTCCGCCATCAAGGATGTAGAAGATCCACTCTCCCGGTCGCTCACCGGGTACCAGCTCAAGTTGAGCGATGTGGTTTCCCAGCATGACCAAGCTACCCCCATGAGGAGCCGCGTGGTAGTGCCCGCCACTTGAGTCTTCACTCGGTTCGCTCGGCTGGGAACATCCTGTCCCCAGAAGCAATGATCCTAGTAGGGCAAACAATACACCCACATTCTTGATAGCTTTTTTGTTATTCATGATAGATTCTTAGACACATCTGTGCGATAAGCCTTTAAAGACGGTAGCAAACCCGAAAAAACTCCGATACCCAGCATTCCCATAGGAGCCCAAATCATAGCCGAGTTGTAAGTAAAAGGACTCAACAAGACTCCAGTTTCCCGTTGCACTACTTCACCAATTGAGAATCCAAGAACCAAATACACCACAAATCCGGCCACCACCCCTGCCAAGGTCATTCCAACCGCTTCGAGTAGTGTTATTGTAAATACCGTAAAACGCTTAGCACCCAATGCTCTTAGCACGGCGATGTCTCGCTTACGCTCGTTCATCGCATTATGGAGAATTGCGAGGATAGAGCCTCCAGCGATAATCGCAACGAGCACGGCTACGGCTTGTAGGATCTTGTCGAACCAACTGATCTTGTCGAAAAATTGAACGATAGTGCGATTTGCCGGCCATGCCAAAGTCAAGCGATTGCCTTGCTTATTATAGAGCATGTCCAACTGGAAGCCCGCCATATTCGCACCTTGCTTAAACTTCAGCAATGCCGCGCTTATGTCAGTAGCTGCGCTAGGGTCGTGGCCACTCATCGTCTGGATTCCACTAATCGGTATCCAAATAACTTTGTCTGCTGGGGTACCGGTCGGCTTAAGAATTCCGGTCACGGTATAGATCTCCTCGTGTTTCGCACTCTCATTATAGATCAACCCATGATAAGGATGAAAGGTATCCCCCACTTTCATCCCCAATCGGCGGGCTACCAAATTGCCGACAACCGCATTCATCGACTTTTCTTCAAAGAGCGCTCCCCCTTCCTCTACCTCGAAATGACGATCCTCGGCATAGCTGTGTTTCGACAGGTAGTCAGAAACGGTACCCACTAACCGATATCCACGATAGTTATCACCTACTGCGATAGGGTAGGCTGCTTCGATCGCGGGATATTTACCTACCTGCTCAAAGTCCTTCCACTTCATCAAGCCCGGTGATTCGTCGAGGTGGTAGAGGGCGTTCAGTACAATTTGCAGTTTCGAGCCGCGTGGACCCAGTACCGCATCAAAACCGCCATTCGCCCCAGCAAAGGATTGTTCCGCCTCTTTCTTAAATGCCCAAACCAGCATCAACAAACTGCATGCCAGCGCGACCGCCAGAATAGTGATAATACTAGAAACTCGGCGCTCCCGCACGCCCCTAAATGCCATCGCAACCGGTCTCATTCAATACCACCCCCTTTGCTGCTCAAACAGGCGGCTTGGTTCAATTCCGCCAAATCAACGACTCGCCCGAATTTCGATAACAATTGAGAATCGTGGCTAACGAAAAGCAGGGCCGCACCATTTTCCCGGCAAAGTGATTGAATGAGTTCCAGAGCTATTGCGGCATTGGTCGGGTCCAAATTCCCTGTAGGCTCATCCGCTAAGACTAGTTTCGGCCGATTCGCCAAGGCACGTGCGATCGCGACTCGTTGCTTCTGGCCCTGCGAAAGCTGGTCGGGGCGGTAATTCTGCCGATTTGCAAGACCGACACGGGCAAGAAGCTGGAGGGCATACTCACGATCCGCACCTTCTCCAAAACTCATGCCCAACTCTACATTCTCCAGGCAGGAATATCCATTGAGTAGATTGAAGTCCTGAAATACATAGCCCAATGAACGCGCCCGATGGGTATCTCGGGCAGACTCAGAGAGGGAACTAACATTTTCGCCGCTCAATAGGATCTCTCCCGAGTCCGCAACCACGATTCCTGCAATCAGATTCAACAAGGTAGACTTTCCCGAGCCACTCTCCCCCTGGAGCAATACCTGCTCTCCCGGTTGCAGTTCAAACGCTATGACGTTTACAACGTCGACACGGCCTCCCCATTCAGAAGGGTAACCTTTAACTAAACCGCGTATTGAGAGAAGGGCCATTTCCTAACAAGAACGAATAAGCTGATCCTTTCCCTGTCGATTTCAAGCCTGTACGGGTTTGCGGATATAACTCTTTTCTCCAATTTCTAATAAATATCACTACGGCTGGTCAATTCCCATCCCATGAAAGAATCCGATAGCGACACTGTGCCCGCTGCCGATCAGAAGTGCCAAAGTTGCGGTGCCCAAACCGAGAACCATCCGAATTTCGCTAGAATCTGTGATGAGTACTGCAGCATCTACGGGTGTTGTTGCAATGAATGGGAAGACGCGGACAGCTCCAACGACTAGCTACGCAGCCACGATTGCTCTCCAAACGTTAATTTTCCAAACAGCGATGAGCCAGAAGAGGAAATCTACCTTCTGCTCAATCGTTATCTAAGCCATAATTGCGCTCGCAGCCTACCTTCTAAATCTAGAATACCAAACCTATTCAGAGCAAAAAGCCTTTGATTCGATCGGTCTTGAAGTCCTCGCTTTCCAGCGTGTACTAGTCGAATTCAGTCAAACAGGGAAGCCCGTGCTATCCGACCTTTCGGCTATCTGGTGTCCCTCTTTTCGCCGACTCCATACGGAAGTCCTCACCAATAAGATGGTAAGGTCAAAGACCGTAAGTGACTATGTTTTCGCTCGAATCGAATGTGAAAGCGATGAGGGTGCTGAATTCATGGAAACGTACCAATTTCCCGGATTTCCCAGCCTCCTTCTACCAGTCGGCCAAGTAAACAAGCTCAAGAATCTGCTCCGTATCTTCTCCCCAAGGAGTTCTTGACGGCCCTTTAAACGTTTGTCCAATTGCCCGCGAGCCGCGAGGAACCCATGATAAGTTTAACTCTTACCACATTCTTCACATTTGGGTGATCACAATCACGCTATGGTTCGACAATTGACCAAAAACAACATTCACTACCAACATGATACTGCGGGAACCTTATCTAACATCATGCGACGATTCGCAAAAATACTGATCTCCACCCTTCTCGTCGGGTCTTTTCCGTCGTCGGCAGATTTCGAACCTTTTCCGCCGACTCCAGAAGGGCAACCGTATTCCAACAAAATCGCTTTTCAGGCACTTTCAAATTACGCGGACCTCGCTTGGGAGATGTATTCCGATTCTGTTAGAGAGTTGATTCGCTTCAACATGGCGGTCTACGCTTTTCGCAAGGACCCTGGTATTGATACATTTGAAAATGCGAAACGACTTTGGGTCGAGGCGCGCAAAAGCTATGGCCGTACCGAAGCATTCCGTTTTTCGGAGACACCAATCGACGAACTAGAGCTTGAGATACTTATAAATGCTTGGCCTGTCGACGGGTCTTATATCGACTATACCCGAGATGATCCAAATTCCGGGATTGTCAACCAACCCGACAATTATCCGAAAATCAACAGCGTGGTGCTTCCCAGATTGAACGAAAAAGGAGGTGAGGCAAATATATCTACAGGATGGCATGTGATCGAGTTTCTTCTTTGGGGTCAGGATTTTAATGATGCCGGTCCGGGTACACGCTCATGGACTGACTACACTACAGGCAATAACGCAGATCGCCGTATGAAGTATTTGGTTACAGCAACTGAAATCCTTCGTAGCCATCTAGTCCTTATTTCGGACGAGTGGAGCCCCTTCAACTATGATGGGCATCCTGGGGAATTCTTCTTGAGGCACCCCCCTCGAATCATTCGAACTGCTATGCGAGGTATCGCATATCTCGCAGGAAGGGAAATCGCTAGTGAACGCCTGACGGCTGCACAACGCAGCCGATCCCAGGAGGGCGAGCGTTCCTGCTTTAGTGACACCACTCACAATGATCTGGTCGCAAACATGGAAGGGCTGGAATCTGTACTATTCGGCAAATACACAAGTTCCTCGGGGAAAGTGACCATCGCTGAAAAGGGAATCATAGATATCATCGCTTCTGCTGACACGACCTTGGCGGGGACAATCGAATCCCAATTTTATATTGCCAAAGAATACATTGAAACCATTCCTGCACCCTTCGACCAAGCGATCGTTGCACCAGAAGAAAGCCAAGAGTATCAATCCATTCCAAAAGCCGTCGAGGCGCTCTGGGAGTTCGTCTACTTGATGTCAGATGCCGAGGAAGTCATGGGCCTCGACTTAAGGATTCGATGATAGCCGATTCAATCCTTTGCCTAATAGCTGCGACACTTATCATGACACCTGTATATGCGGACCACCGACTGCCTGGGGGCCCACAACTTTGTTTGAAATATCTCGTGAAGAATTCACGCAACCCCTTGAAAATTTTGACCCTAAGTCCCTGACAAATTTCTTTTCTGGTGATACTTTATTCAATACAATTGGGTAAATGCTTCGACCATCGTGACGAGTCGAAATGGACTCGAACCTCTTTTTTAATACACGATCTTGTTCAGCATGCCACTTTAAGCATAGAAGGGGGAACCCACCCGCCACCGGAGAAATTCCGAATGGACTATAAATCATAATCAGCTCCACTGGAGACCAAGCTAATGAAGCCCCCTTCCCTCATCCCGTTTGCGGAAATCAAATAAGGGTGCGTTCTTTTCCGAGCACTAACCCTGGGGCAGAGGTTCTGGTTTCATACAAAGAGATTGTCGGCAGCTACCCAGATGGAATTGCATTTCGTATCCAAAAACCAAACTACTCATTTAAATAGCCCGGATATAGACTGCTGGATGATTTTCACTATTCCTCCGGTGTCGTGCCGAGTGTTTTGGATTAGAGCTACTCGACTCGATTCCCAATGAGATTCTACTATGACAATTCGATCCAAACGACGCCGAGGACGATGGAATATCAGGACGGCTAAACTGGGCATGGAGCACTAGTCAAACCACCAAATCTCTTGGTAAGTTTGTTTGGAAGGCAAGCAAAGCAAACTTACTGGACCAAACTACCACCACCTTCCAAGGCGATATCGGGGTCACCTCCGATCTCTTTGCTTCGGAGAACCACACGGATTAGCAGACTGCACTCGCAGATTCACTAGGCGGAGGAAACCTGAGATAGACAAGCTAGATTTAGAGGACGTCGTTTTTTACCTTCAGTCACTAGCTCCTCCACCAAGTCGTCTTGAAACCGAAGCCGATCACAAGAAAGGGTTTGAGCTTTTTACAGAGACTAAATGTAAAAACTGCCGCACACCCTAGTTTAAGACAGCGAAACAAGCCCTCATACCCGCTCTGTCCGGACAAACCATTCACCCCTATACCAATCCTCTTCTCCATAATATGCGAAACGGCTTGGCAGACAACCGTCCCGATTTTGAGGCCAAAGGAAAAGAATGGCGAACACCTTCCTTATGAGGTATCGGACTGACACCCAAGGTGAATGGCCACACAAGATTACTTCCCTACGGGCCTGCGAGAAATATTAGAGAGGCAATCCTTCGGCATGGAGGTGAAAGCGAGAAAAGCAAGCTGCTCTTTACGTTACTGAATGAGCAAGCTCGAGCTGGTTGGAATTAATTTGTTTAATCGTTGTAAATAAAACTTACGTAAGCTTAAGGCAGCAAGGCTAATTGGATGGTCGCATCCCAAAATAGTCAGCCATTAGAGCCTCCCCTGTCGTCCAACAATTTCTTTAACCCATCGATATCCGATTCAGACAACTCCTCATTTTCAATGAAATGGAGAATCATCGGGGCAACCTGACCTCGAAAGACTTTGGAAAGGAATTGGCTCCCTTCAAAACGCCTGCATTCCTTTTCCGTATAAAAGGTGCTGTACACATTGGCTCGACCGACTCGTTTGGAAGTAATGACCCCCTTTGTTTCGAGTCGAACGAGAAAAGTGTTCACGGTTTTCTGTTTCCATTGATCGTGTGGCAATCGGGCAAGTACCTCAACCGCTGTCATCGGCTGATGATCCCAGAGAGCTTTCATCACTTCCCATTCGGAGTCTGATATTCTTGGGGCGTCGGGCATAACAAAAGAAGGTAGACCAGAATTGACTACGGTTGTAATCAATTTTCAAGTGTGAACACAAAGATACCTCAAGCCCCCGCCCAAAGGCTAACTCGACCTTGACGGAAAACCTAACCCTTAAGCTCGTTAACTAGCTCCGAAATCGTTGCTTTCGCATCCCCGTAAATCATACGGGAATTATCCATGACAAAGAGCTTGTTAACCAAACCGGAAAAGCCTTTTCCCTGTCCACGCTTCAGAATAAAAACGGTTTTAGCGTTGTGGGCCTCAATGATGGGCATACCATAAATCGGACTCGACTCATCCTGAGAGGCAGCAGGATTGACGACATCATTTGCTCCAATGACAACCGCAACATCAACCGTGGGCATGACCGGGTTGATATTGTCCATCTCCACTAATTGATCATAGGAAACATCCGCTTCCGCAAGAAGTACATTCATATGACCCGGCATGCGACCTGCAACCGGATGGATGGCAAAATTCACGTCTGCTCCGTTCTCTTCCAATAGCTCTCCAAGCTCTTTGACAGCATGTTGAGCTTGAGCAACCGCCATTCCGTATCCAGGAATAAAGACAACGGAGCTCGCTGCCTCTAAAACGTAGTAGGCGTCCTGGACACTCATTGACTTCGGTTCACGATCATCGCCATCCCCTTCGGATTGGCTGGTCGCCCCAAAACCGCTAAAGAGTACATGCCCCAGTGAACGATTCATCGCCTTACACATTATCGCGGTTAAAATCAATCCGCTCGCTCCTACAAGGCAACCTGCCACGATCAATACGTTGTTTGCTATCACAAATCCCGCTGCTGATGCCGCTAGTCCCGAAAAACTGTTCAGTAGCGAGATAACCACGGGCATGTCTCCACCGCCAATTGGCATGACACCCATTACCCCAAAGATCAGAGCAAGCACCACTCCGGATAAGAAAAGCTTGTTCGCTGTGCCCAAATCACCGTTCCAAGCGAATAAAACACCCACAACAAGTACGGCGATCAACATCAGTGCGTTAATTCCTTTTTGCCCCGGAAATACTTTGGCCTGCCCAGACAACCTTCCAGAAAGCTTGCCATAAGCGTACAGGCTTCCCGTAAATGTGATCCCCCCAATGAGCATGGCCAGGTAGATAACAAATGAGCTGAAGTATGAAGAAGTCCCCATCTCGATGCTGTAGGCCTGCCACCCGATCCCCCGGACCTTCTCCAGTTCAGCCCATGCCACGAGTAGACTAGCGAGTCCCCCAAAGCCATTGAACAATGCAACAAGCTCGGGCATAGAGGTCATTTTTACTACCCGAGCTGCAATACCTCCGACGAGAGTGCCCACAATGAGCCCAGAGACGATCCAATCGTAACTCATCCCCTTGTTCAGTAAAGTCACCACAACAGCGATCAGCATACCAACGCCGGAGATCATGTTCCCACGTCGTGCAGTTTCCGCGGACCCCAGCATCTTAATACCAAAGACGAACAGGATAGCGGAGATTACGTAGGCCAGATTTATAATACTATCAAAACTCATGGCTTACTTGTCCTTCTTTTTAAACATTTGAAGCATTCGGTCCGTTACCATGTATCCACCCACCACATTCACAGTTGCGAATACAAGAGCCAGAAATCCCAAAACCATTCCGACTGTTCCCGTTTCATTTACACCAGTCGCCACCAATGCTCCCACAATTGTGATTCCTGAAATCGCGTTCGAGCCCGACATTAGCGGTGTGTGGAGCTGGGACGGCACTTTTGAAATCAGCTCAAGCCCCAGAAAGGCGGCGAGCACGAAAATGAAAAATAGCAATACGAGGTCCATTGGCAAAAATTAAAATGTAGATCGTGAGACGAGTCGTCGGATTCTCCTACTTAAAACGTTCATGAACTATAGAGCCTCCTTCAGTGATGACGCAACCCCCGAGGATCTCATCCTCTAGATCCTGGTTTATCTGTTTAGACTCTTCGTTCCAAAAGTGTTCGATGAAATTAAAAATATTGGCGGAGTACATTTGACTGGCATGCACGGCAACTCGATCTTCCAATGCCCCAATTCCAATGATCCTCGGGCCATCTTTTACCTGAACTTCCTCATCGAGTTTCGATCCCGCGACATTCCCTCCTGACTCAACGGCAAGATCAACAATCACGGACCCAAATTTCATCCCGCTGACCATTGCTTCAGTGACTATCATCGGGGCCTGGCGGCCAAACAGCTTGGCAGTTGTGATAACGATATCCGACTGCGCGCAAATCTTTGCCATACCTTCTTGTTGCATCTTGATCTGATCCGGCGTAAGTTCCTTAGCATAGCCTTGGTCAGTCTGACCAGTATCACCTAGATCGATCTTGACGAACTTGGCACCCAAAGACCTTACCTGCTCTTCGACCACTGGTCTCGTATCAAATGCCTCAACTCGGGCTCCCAGTCGCTTTGCAGTTGCAATCGCCTGCAGACCCGCTACGCCCACGCCAATAACAAACACCCTGGATGGTGAAATAGTTCCAGCCGGTGTCATCATCATCGGCAAAATTCGATTGAGCCGCTCCGATGCTTTTACTACCGCAAAATAGCCCGCCAAGTTCGCCTGGGAACTGAGTGCGTCCATCTTCTGAGCAAGGGTCGTTCTCGGTATCATTTCCATGCTAACCGCCGTCACTCCCGCACCAGCGAAGGCGCTAATCAGATCCCCCTCATTGAAGGGATCCAAAAAGCTGATATGCATAGCTCCTGATTTCAAAAAGGGCACTTCCTCAACCGGTGGCTTTCTCACTCTAGCAACCAGATCAGCCTGGGCTAACTCCTCTTTGCGGTCTTCGACGATTTCCGCTCCAGCCTTTTCATAGTCCGCATCCATGAAATAGCTATTTAGTCCAGCCCCCCTCTCAATTGAGACAGAGATACCCATAGCGATCAGCTTCTTAACCGATTCCGGAACAAGGGCTACTCGAGTTTCTGACGATAACGATTCACTAGGGATGAATACGTGCATAAAATAGAAGCTAGTGAACCAAAATCCAAAATCAATAAACATTAACGACTTATCGCCTTTTTCTTCAATTTATTTCCGAAGATGCCGATTCAGGGGATTTGATCCTCTTAGCAGAGCTGGGCAATTGAGAGCATTCGCAAAATGCGGCGGGAAGAATGCTAGTCTTTCGCTGGAGGCTTCGTTTACGAACATCTATAAAGACTCTGACAAAGTTTGCTTTTCGGCTGCCATAGCTCCTGTCGAACTTATTTCGCCTCACGATTACCCTTTTTCCCTAAGTACTGTTCTCACCCTACTAGAAGCTTTTTATTAAAAATGTGCAGTTCGAGCAAAAGTCGGCACCAATACACGATCCCTTTCAAATATGCACACTTCCTACGACCCTGCCGCATTCTCAACTCACGATGAGCATTCCGAACTCCGGCTCTTCCGCGATTCAAAATTCGGCAAGAACTAAAACATCCGCCTTTAGCTCACTGACATCTCATTTCCTAGATTTCCAACGCATCTCTCAAGATTTTCACGACCACTTTCTTCACGATCTTAGCTTCAGGACCCGTTTTTAACTGAGGCATGTGGCAGTCTTGGGGAAGCAAACAGACGAACGTCCCTGGAAATACGCTCAATTGCAGGTCGGCCGGGGCTGTATATTGGAAAAACTGTACATCTCTCTCCGAACAATAGCGATCCTCAGGATCGAGCGTGTGTAAGGGGTAGCAGGCAATGCGTTCGCTTCCCACTAACGTCATCTGAATGTCCACATACTTTCGATGAGCTTCCAAAACGGCTTCTGGATCCGTTTCATTCTTAACTTGATAGCTCATAACCCTTGCAAACATCGTTTCTCCATCAATGGGAAACTCCCCGTCTTCAGATTCCGCGTCCAAAGTTTCAAGGAAAGCAAACGCCTTCCCCCAGGCAGGTCCAAAGGCGTAGTTTTTCCAATTCTTAATATGGTCAACTATCATTTTTCTTGCTCAGATTCTTGGCTACGATTGCCGCTTTCAATGATTTCCAACGGTCTAAACGAGCCACAATTTCTGATTCCGCTCCAACACACTTGGCTCTGTAAAAGCAGAGAGGCTCAATCATATAGTCTTGTCCAGTCACATTTTCGGGAAAGCTATGACTGTATTCATAATCTCTAGAATGGCCCAATTGCTTGGATGCGTCACCAGCACTATCCTTAAGCCAGATTGGCACTTCCTGCATGGGCCTATCAGCGATCGCGGCCTTTGCTTCCCCAAGTGCAATGTAAGAGGAATTGCTTTTGGGTGCTGTCGCCATGTAGACTACGCAATGCGCGAGATTAATTTCACATTCGGGCAGACCGACGAATTCACAAGCCTGCTGTGTTGCAGTTGCTAGCGATAGAGCACTCGAATCCGCCAGCCCCACATCCTCAGAAGCGAAAATGATAAGGCGTCGCCCGATAAACCGAGGGTCTTCTCCTCCTGCTAGCATCTTTGCCAGCCAGTATAGGGCGGCATCCGGGGACCCCCCTCGCATGCTTTTTATAAAAGCGGATATCGAGTCGTAGTGCTCGTCTTCGTCAGAATCGTATCGGATCTGTCTTTCACTCGCGAATACCGATATCGCATCCGCCGAAATTTCCTCCCCAATTTCAAGGCCCAAAGCAACCACCTCTAGCGCATTGAGTCCCCGACGCAAATCCCCATTGCTCAATTTCGCTAGACTTACGAGGGTGGCTCTAGAAGCCTTGTGCTTTCGCTGCCGTAACCCTCGGTCTTCATCCTCTAGAGCGCGAACCATGGATTGAACGATATTTTCTATCGAGTGTGGTTCGAGTCGGAATAGGTGTGATCGGCTCAGCAACGGAGCGTTTACATAAAACCCTGGATTGTGGGTGGTCGCTCCGATAAGTCGGATTGTACCCGACTCTACATCGGGCAACAGCAGATCCTGCTGCGCCTTATTGAATCGGTGAATTTCATCAATGAATAAAACGGTATCTTTTTTTTCTATACGTCGTGCTGCATTTAATATTTGCCGTAGTTCTGCAACGTTCGACATAACCGCATTGATTCTTACAAACCGGCTTTCCGTTTCGTTGGCGATGGCTTCTGCCAAGCTTGTTTTACCACAACCCGGCGGGCCGTAGAATAAAAGGCTTCCGAATGAATTAGACTCCACCAATTTCGGCAACAGTTTGCCTTTTCCAAGAACGTGATCCTGTCCGATCACTTCCGACAGAGAGCGAGGGCGCATTCGTGCAGCAAGTGGTTTTGACACAGCACTACCAGCGTCCGACCCTTCCCGATTTGAAATCATTTCCAATTCCGCTTCACCCGAAAAAAGCTCATCTTGAGGAACCATTGACAACCATACTGAAAGGAAACACTGACCCTCTGCAAGCATCCCTATACAAATTCCTTTAATGGAATCAAAGGTATCTTCTCAATCGGCTACACTTGCCCTAGAAATAGCAAGGTTGGATTCTAGTGCCAACCCCTTTATTCAAACAGACCTTAAAGCCTTTTCTGCAAAGGTAGCCTCCAGTCCTGTAGTGATAACGTGTGTCACCGCTCAAAATTCAGACGGAGTTGCATCGAGTTATGTTGCCATTCCATTCCAAAGCAGCCACACCTACGACTAAAGAATGAAATCAGCATACGAACTCGCAATGGAACGCTTGCAGGAATCAGATCCTGAAAAACATCCAGTAACCGATGAAATGAAAAAAGCACTTGCTGCCGTTGACGAGAAGTTCGACGCAAAGGTAGCCGAACGAGAGATCTTTCTTACTCAAACCCTAGCGACTGCTACGGCAAATCAGGACTTGCAACAGGTTGAGCTGATTCAAAAACAGATTTCGAACGAAAAGGTACGCATCGAAGAAGAGCGAGAAACCGCCAAAGATAAAATCCGCAACGAAGGCTAAAGAATTTTCCAACCGACCAACCTATTTGATATCAGAGCCCTCCTGCCAAACCTTGAATCCTTCTTTCTGGCTACTTTTGACCTTTGCGTCGCGATTGATATCGTGCAGCTCGAGGTTGGCCCTCGTTTTCGTTATTTTTACCTGAACGGCGACCCTTTTCGAAAGCTCAACGGTTAGGGCCTCGCGATGGGCTTTTCAAATTAGTCGGAACACGTGATCAAATTGTCGAGAAAACGAGGTTTCTTGTTTCTAGACCACTCACTCATACGGGCCATCTGGTCATTTCATACATTGATAGTATCGCCAAGCGACTGAACGGAGAATGAAACTCAGAAATCGCGATCGATAACAGGCGAACTTTTTATTTTCCCTATGGCAAAGCACTAGTTTTGGAATTTTGAATTCTGCCTCGTTTCGAAAGCTCCCGGCTTGATTTTTCGCGGCGTCTTTTTCCTAGATGCATCGAGGCTCAAATTCTTGCCCTACGACAGAGTGGATGGCTATGATCTACCCTAAGAGCCAGCTGCTGAACGGAGACTGGTAGAATCCGAGCAAAAGAGTCCCAGCTGTTGCGAGCAATATCGCCAGCTTTCCCAGAAATCCAAGGTCAATCCCTGGAATTGCGGTTGGGACTTCCTCTTCGTCCGTTTGAAATTTCCACAGATCGAAGAACGCACTCTTCAGGATTCCAAAGTAATAATAAATCGAAACTACCACTCCTACGATAGCAACTCCCAATAATCCGTAGAGCTCTGCCTTAAATGCGGCGATAAAGATCAGAAGCTTACCGATAAAACCAGCCAAGGGAGGAATTCCTGCTAGAGATCCCACACCTATTGCAAGAGCTAGACCTAAAAATCCGTTTTTCTTCGCCAAATCACCCAAATCGTCCAGCGTCAGATCTGAATCATCATCCTTATTCAAGTGAACTAAAACCGAGAAAACCGCAGCCGACGCGAGTAAATAGGCGAATAGGTAAAAAAGTATTGCGATCGACGCCCAATCAACTGTTCGAGCCGTGATTACACCTATCAAAAGAAATCCAGCGTGGGAAACTCCTGATAAGCCAATGACACGCTTCAGATTCCTTTGGGTGAGGGCAGCAAAATTTCCGAACAGGATCGTCAAAATCGCAAGAGCAGTCAAGAGAGGATAAAACCAGTCTTCTAAAGCCGAAAAAACTTTCGAAAAACTTAAAAGCATCGCAAATCCCGCCGCTTTGGAAGATACAGCAAGTAGAGCTGTAGTCGGTAGCGGAGCGCCCTGGTAAACGTCCGGGATCCAAATTTGGAAAGGAAACGCACCAACTTTAAAAGCAACTCCAGAAATCACTAAAATCATTCCGATCAATCCTAAAGTGTCGTCAGGATTGGCTGCTAGAAAACCAGCTAAATTCCCAAAATTCAAAGAATCCTCACTGCTTCCGGCCAAGGCTGGATTGCTTCCGGCACCGTATAATAAAACGATTCCAAAAAGGAGAATCGTCGAGCTGAGGGCTCCCATGATCAGGTACTTCAGACCCGCCTCGAGGGAAACGGTTGTGTGCCGAAAGTAGCTCACCAAAATATAGAATCCCACCGTCGCCGTTTCCAGTGCTACAAAGAGCATTACAAAGTGATTCGCTTGGGCCAAAAGCATCAATGCTGCTGTGATCACGAGCAGGATATGAAAGTACTCTACTTGCGGCAAAGTCCGCTTGTCCAAGCTCACCATTCCTAGATAACTTACAAAAATTGACGCTCCTAGGAAAAATACTCGAAACAGCTGACCCGTCTCATCGAAGAAGAGCATTCCACCGAACGCTTCCCCAACTGGGAGCGTGCCTGTGCAGATACCAGTGACCACGTGTCCAAGAATCACGAGCTGCCCTAGAATCGCAATTCTAGGAATAGCCCCATGGGCGACTTTGGGAAGAATCACTTCCAAAACAAGCAAGCTTAACGCCAGCAGACCCATTGCTAACTCAGGCATAATCCAGCTCCAGGTATTCGTTTCGGCTATTTTCTGAAATATTTCTGCGGACATATCGTATCCAAAAAGCGGTTTAAAAACTATTCTTCAACTTGGGCATAGACTGGCTCACTCTCAAGGGCGTCATTAATCGACTCTGTTACGGTCTTCGGGAAAAATCCAATGAAGAACATGACAATAATCAGGATAAGCACGGGTACTCTCTCGGCCCAGCTCATATCTTCAACGGGAACCTCCTTCTGCGACTCTATGAACTCATCGGTCTCTTCTCCATAAAAGACGCTGGCAATTGCTCTCAGCCCGTAAATCGCTGAAATGACGATACCTGCGACAACCGCATAAACAAGCCAGTTTCTAAAATCGTATACCGCCAGGAAAATGGATATCTCACCCCAAAAATTCGCTAGTCCCGGTCCCGGCAATCCGATGCTCGCCATCATCGCACAAACGAAAAATGCGGCTAGCACTGGGGCTTTTTTAGCCAGTCCCCCCATTTCACTCATCTCAAACGTCTGAGTGCGATGATGCACCATCGTAGAAAGCATGAACAGAAGAGCAACTGTGAGTCCGTGAGCGACCATCATTAGAACCACACCACCCACACCAAGAACACTCATAGCAGCGATTCCAAGAAACGCATACCCCATGTGCATAACTGAACTGTATCCAATCATCTGCTTCAGATCGCGCTGAGCCATCGCAATCAGTCCCACTACTAAAATGTTGCCCAATGCAAGCCAGACGATCCAGTTGTCCCAATATCCCATTCCATCTGGCAGCAAAGGTATTGCCACCTGAACAAGACCATATAACCCGAATTTCTTGAGGACACCCGCATGTAGCATTGCCGCCGAGCTCGGTGCCGCCCCATAGCCCAACGGGGCCCAAGTGTGCAGGGGCCACAGTGAAACTAGAATTCCAAAACCGAATAACAAGAGGCCAAAAGCGTACTTCTGAACGGAATCCGCTAAAGGCATTTCAGCCAAGTGGGCCTTCAACGTGATTAAATCAAATGACTCCGCACCACTCTTAACATAGATAGCGATCAGTCCCACTAGAGAGAGCATTGCTCCCATGGTCAGGTAGATCGTCATCTTCATCGCCGCATAATTGCGGTCGCGGCCACCCCAGATCCCCACCATGATGAAGGTCGGTATAAGAGCGAGCTCATGGAAAAAGTAGAAAAATAATATATCAATCGAAGCGAAGACACCCATCAAGCCACCTTGCATGATAAGGAGACAGAATAGGTACCGAGACAAATTCTCCGCTTTGGACTGGGCTGCAAACAGACCCGCCGCCAATCCGACGACCGAGGCCATAACAAACAGTGGCAAGCTTACACCATTCAATCCTAGGTGCAGACCAACACCAATCATCTCAAGCCCCGTATCCAAATTACTGACAAAGGCATATCCCCCGGGAGTACTTGGATCGTAGAACCCCCAAAGGAAAAGGGCGAAAATAACCGGCAACGCGAATCCCGTGACACTAACTATTTGGACCGCTGGGCGACCCCAGCTTTTGACGAAAAGAGTCAGGAAGGCCGCTACGATGGGAACCGCTATCGAAAACTGAACTAGTGAAGCAAAATCATCCATGCTGATACTTTAACAACGGTTATGCCCATTTAAAAAATTCCTACCGTAAGAGCCCAAAATATGACTAAACCACCAACAAACCAATACACATATGTATGGATGTTTCCCACGTGCAGGGATCGCAGGCCAATTCCCATGAGACCGGTGATACCCGCCAACCCCCTGACTATCAATCCCGACAAGACAATCTGTTCGATGAAGTGAAGCGTTAGTGCGATACGCTGCTGGATTTTTGCCACGTACCAGTCATACAGATGGTCAAAATAGAATTTCTGAGCAAAGAGCGTATGGAGTGGCTTCACGGTTCTCTCCAGTCGGTCTTCTTTCGCTCCAGCCCCGTACAAGGTCCAAGCAACCACCAACCCGATCGCCCAAGCGGCTCCGCCAAAAAGAGCTACCGTAGTATGGTTTTCCCCGTGCGCGAGATGCTCTCCAATGATAATAATCGGTCGTAGAACCTCTGGATAAAACCATACAAACCCTCCCAAAATTGAACCAATTGATAACAGCATGAGTGGGATCGTCATTACTAAACCATTCTCATGAGCATGATCAGCACCCTCCGACTTTGGACTACCAAAGAAAGCGATTTTCCACAGTCGCGTCATGTAGAAAGCAGTCAGCAAGGCCCCAAAAACGAGGGCGGAAAACACTACTTTGTCTTGCTGATAGGCCAATGCGAGAATCGCATCTTTGGAATAAAAACCTGCCGTGATAAAAGGTGTCCCGATCAGAGCGAGGAGCGCTAGAGTGAAGGTCCAAAAAGTAATAGGCATTTTCTTGGCCAAACCGCCCATTTTGAAAATATCCTGCTCGTGATGACAGGCATGAATAATTGAGCCAGACCCGAGAAACAAAAGAGCCTTAAAGAAGGCGTGAGTCGTTAAATGAAACATCGAAGCCGCAACCCCGCCGGTCACAATAGCGTGTTCATGCCAACCACTTCCAGATAGTGCTACCAAACTGCCTAACCCGAAGGCCGCAACCATGTAACCAAGCTGCGATACAGTCGAATAGGCCAGAATCTTTTTGATGTCTCGCTGAGCGATTGCCGTAAATCCTGATACCAGCGCCGTCAAAACACCTACCCACACTATTACCGTCAAGGCATCGACGGTCATGAGAAATCCAGTACGGCAGAGCAGAAATCCCCCTGCCGCAACCATCGTGGCCGCATGAATTAAAGCAGAAACAGGCGTCGGGCCCTCCATCGCGTCAGGCAACCACACATGGAGTGGCAATTGCCCCGACTTACCCACGGTTCCACAAAACAGGAAAAGCCCGACCGCGGTAACTGATGCCGTCTGCAAAAGAGACGTATCTCCACTAAATATCTCTGAAAGAGAGGTTAAGTTAAAGGTTCCGAACATCGAAAAGACCATTATAATCCCGATGAGAAATCCAAAGTCGCCCACGCGGTTAACGATGAAAGCCTTTTTCGATGCGGCAGCCGCACTTGATTTGCCCAAGTAGAATCCAATTAGCATGTAGGAACTAAATCCGACCAACTCCCAAAATACGAAAAGAGTTACTAGGCTGCTCGCCATAACCAGACCAAGCATCGAGAACATGAATATGGATAAACCTCCAAAAAACCGAGCCTTATTCGGATCGTCTTTCATGTATCCAAGGCTGAATATGTGCACAAGGAATCCAACAAAAGCCACGACAAAAAGCATAAGCTTAGCGAGATCGTTAATCAGGAACCCGAAGCTGACGCTAAATGAGCCCAATTCGATCCAGTGCACATTGAACTCGAAATTCTCCAGTCGAAAAATGATATGGAGCGCCGTCGCCAATATTAGTGCAGCCGCAGCAACTGATACACCAGATGCAACCAATCCGTTTCTCCGAAACAAAAAAGCAATCGCTGTCGCCGATAGAAATGGGAAAGCAAGTAGAGCGTATGCGTATAGTTCTGAGCCCATCAGTAGTTAGATAGAAATAAGTGGGTTGTGGCTTTGCCTGAAGTATGGTCTTCCATCGCTCGCAGAATCAGTTTTTCAGTTCGTTCAATTCCCCCACCTCAACTGTCTGCCGTTTTCGAAACAGAGCTACAATTATCGCTAAACCCACCGCTACTTCGGCAGCCGCTACAGTGATCGTGAAAAAGACAAACAGGTTGCCACCCATTCCGCCATGGTAACGGGAAAAAGCGATTAAGGCTAGGTTCGCCGCATTGAGCATAAGCTCAAGGCACATGTAAATCACCAGAGTGTTTTTGCGAAAAAGTACCCCGAAGAAACCAATGGCAAAAAGGAGGCTGCTGACCACTATATATTGTTCTAAACTGATCATTACTCCGTATTCACTTTCTTGCTAAGCACAATCACGCCAATCATTGCGATGAGTAGTAGGAATCCGGTTACCTGCATCGGCAACAAATAGGTGGTAAAAAGCTCATACCCGAACGCTTTTAAACTAGTTCCGCTAGCCTCGGGCATCGTGGGAGCCTTGTTCTTTATCGATACTGCAGCACTGATCGCGAACACTCCGGTGATTAGAATGCCAAAACCAATTAGGCTAGCCGCCCAAGTGTAGATGCTCGCTTTCTTTGCGGCCGTCTCCTTCACATCAAGAAGCATTATAATAAATAGAAACAGCACCATGACCGCACCAGCATAGACAAGGACTTGGATTACCGCAAGAAAGTACGCCTCAAGGAGTACAAACAAAGAGGCCATGCTCAAGAAAGTTCCGATCAAGCACATTGCCCCGCTAACCGTGTTCCGGCTAAAGACCACACCAAGAGCTCCAGCAAGGGCAGCGGTTGCAAATATGTAAAAGAAAACGTCAGTCATCTCGATACTTCTGAAGGATCGCTGCGATAATCAATGTCCGCTTCCGTGTTCCGCGGCCTCTTTCTTCTTCCTCCACTTGAAATGTTCATCCGGCAAGGTTCCGCCCAGTTCGTAGAGGTCCTCCTTGTTGTTTACGAGTTCCTCTCTAGAATAACCTGAAAGAGAGAACTGATTCTGCAGCCAAATTGCCTCCTCTGGACAAACTTCCTGACACATGCCGCAATAGATGCACCGCAACATGTCGATCTCAAACTCCTGGGGACCCTTTTCGACATGAGCGTACTCACTATTTTCTGGTATTTCTCCCGGCTTTATACGGATGGCTTTTGGCGGACAAACAAACTCACACAATTGGCACGAAACACACTTTTCGCGACCCTCGGGGTCTTTCACCAATGTAGGAACACCGCGATAGCCTTCAGGAATAGTCGGTCGCTGCTCAGGATACTCTAGGGTAACCGGTTTCTCCCAAATTTTCTTGAATGTTGTTGATAGTCCACGAGCGATCTCCGGGAGATAAAGTTTCTCCAGAAAATTTAGCGGCCTTCTCTTTATTACAATGGGCATAGTGGCGTTCGTTGAGATTTAGAAAAATTCAAACAAGTATCAATCTGCTACAGTTTCGTATCCAAATAGAAAATGAAGATTGTGTAGACGACAAGGTTGGCGATCGACAGCGGAAGAAGAATCTTCCAACCGAGCTTCATGACCTGATCGTATCGGAATCGAGGGAGTGTCCAGCGAATCCACATGAAGAAAAACATCATACCGCACATTTTTCCGGAGAAAATTCCAACCGAAAGTATTGCTCCCAATATTCCTTCTCCGAAACCTAAAGCTTCTAAAGTCACAAAGGGCATCGGATTCCAACCTCCAAGAAACAGTAAGGTAAATACACATGACCCCACAACCATGTGAGCATACTCCCCTACGAAGAAGAGTCCGAATTTGAACGAGCTATATTCCGTATGAAATCCGCTCACTAGCTCTGTTTCTGATTCCGCCATATCAAAAGGGAGACGGTTCGTCTCCGCAAAAAGGCACACGAGAAAGATGATCGCAGAAACGGGCATCCACATGGCAAACCAAAATCCACTTTGTGCTTGAGCGATATCGAAGAGGTTCAGGGTTCCTTCCCTACCTGGCGCATTGACCCAAATCAGTATTGGAAGAACCGATACACCCATAGCCAGTTCGTAAGAAATCATTTGGGCAGACGCTCGAATTCCACCCAGGAAGGGATACTTCGAATTGGATGACCAACCCGCTAGAACCACGCCGTAGACCCCAAGTGAAGAGATCGCGAAGAGAAATAATAGCCCTACGTTCACATTCGCAAGAACGAGCGGAATGACTTCCCCAGCCTCAGTTACGAATCGACCGAAAGGCACGACGACCACAGTTGTCAGTGCCGGGACCAAGGCAATGACTGGTGCCATGATAAAGTAGAATTTATTAACGTGGGCTGGGACTACATCCTCTTTAAACAGGAATTTCAACCCGTCAGGGACGGGTTGGTAAATGCCCAATCGCGTTAAAAATTTTCCAATAAGTGGGATACCCCCGATCAGTGGGAGCGACGTTCGGTTCGGTCCAACGCGACCTTGAATCCAACTAGAGATTTTTCGCTCAGCTAGGACGGCATAGGAGCAAAGCCCCATAATAACGCTCACAACTGTTGCCGCGTAGACAAACTTTAAGATTACCGGGTTAACGTCCATGACTTTGCCTACTCAATTGCAAGTGCCTCTTTTTTCGGTTCAAAGTGGAGCGATTTTCCTTCCCGGAATGAAAAGTGTTCAAAAGCACTTCCGTCAAGGAGCTCTCCTTGATCGGAAAGTGACTGGAAGGAAATTCCCTCGAACACCGATCCCTCCGTACCGATTTGTTTCCATAGAGATCCGACAGTGGAGGGGAATGATTCACCAGAAAGATTCGCCTGGATCGTAGCCAAGGCGTAGAGATCTTCAATCGCTCCGCCAGGACCCGGGACCACTCGACTAAATTTTTGAAGGCGAAACTGTTGGTTAATAACCGTACCTGATTTTTCGAATTGGGTTAGACCTGCGATCAATACATCGGCAAGACTACTGGTCGTGTTTTCGTGAGTACCCAGATAGATGATTTTGACTTTGCCTACCTGATCTTCCGTAAGTCCTCCGGCGATTAAATCTTCTTTCACTGAAAAAACGGTGGTCACTTCCCCGCTGTCAATCTTTGCCCCCAATTCCCCCAGTTGCTCATCTGGCAAATCGTTGACTAAGCCGGCCATCAAGGCACCTCTCACATTAGGATTTCGATCGACCGACATGAGAATACCATCGTCTTTACCGTATCTCGCAACCAAATACACCCCCTTCGCACCGATTCCGTCCGAAATAGCCTTAAGTGCGAATTGCTCCTCTACGCTGCATTGTCCAGACCCAACAATAGCGACACCGCCACCCTGCAAACACTCGCTCGCTTTTGCTATTGCATCGACCGCACTAGTGGCGAGGGAGTCAATTGTACATTGTATCAGCCGATCATCCGATTCTACCTGTTTGTACAATTCGCGGCCAGAGTCGGGCATCCAGGTATCGTTGACCTGATCGTTCCGACGAGGCTTGACCCGGTAGATCGTCCCTTCTCGAGCTGAAACAACCGTATTAACTCCCACACTTGTTTCAAAATCAATGCTATTAGTTTCTTTCAAAAACCATACCCTCATTTTAAATCGGAAGTCGGTACTCGTCAAGGCACCCACAGGGCAGATATCCACCGTATTCAAAGAATAGTTGTTAGCTAGCTCCTTGCCGGGAAAACAAGTAAGGGTTGAGTAACTGCCTCTGTCAGTAAATCCCAGAACGCTGTCCCCCGCCACTTCATCACAAAATCGAATACAGCGGGAACACAGGACGCATCGCTCGTCATCTAGAGTGACTCTCGGCCCTAGTCGCGTTCGTTTTGGCTTTACGTTTTTCTGCTCAATAAACCGGCTGTATCCGCGACCATGCGAGGACGAAAATTCTTGCAGTGTACATTCGCCCGCTTGGTCGCAAATCGGGCAGTCTAATGGATGATTGATTAAGAGAAACTCAGTTACCGCCTCACGCGATTCAAGCGCTTTGGGAGAGTCGGTTTTGATGTGCAGCCCAGGGGCAGCCTTCGTTCCGCAACCAATTGCTGGGCCCGGCATCCACATGATTTTTGGGGTCCCATCTTTGTTGACCATGGGCTCGCCGGTCGCTCGGTCTCTACCGGGCATGCCAAGCTCAACGAGACACATACGGCAATTCCCAGCTATTGTGAGCTTCGGGTGATAGCAGTAATGAGGGATTTCCTTACCCAATATCGCCGCCGCTTCAACCATGTTCATGCCTGGGGGCACCTGAAGATCTTGGCCGTCGATGTTTACTGTTATCAAATTTTCTTTCTCTTCCATTGGAAGTGCCTATCTCAATCCTCTCGTCCTCTTCTAGTGGTTGCAAGCCAGCTCCTTGGCTGCCGTTCGATCGCCACCCATCCGGCTGTGACGCTCCGCGAACTCCCGAAATTCGTCTTCGAATTTTGCTAAGTAACTTTGCACAGGCCAGGCAACGGCAAAACCAAAAGCACATATCGTTCTGCCTTCAATCTGGTCTGCCACCGACTTCATCAAATCGACATCGTCCGGCCGCGCTTGTCCATGTACCATTCGCGTGGTGATCTTTTTCAGCCAAAGTGAACCCTCACGACAAGGTGTGCACTGCCCACAACTCTCGTGTGAATAAAAAGCCATTAAATTTGCTAGAGCGACCGGAATTTCAACCGAGTCATCGAGTACCATCATACCGCCAGATCCGGACATCGAGCCTGCAGCAGCAATTCCATCATAATCTAGAGGTATGTCTTCAATCCCCCAGTCGTAGCCGTTGCCATCACGATCTTTACCAGTAAAGCGCTCACCGCTTTTGAGAATTTTCATGGAAGACCCACCTGGGATGATCGCCTTGATGGTCCTGCCGTCTTTCGGACCGCCACAGATATCGTAAACCAGTTCACCCAATGTGATCCCCGCCACTTCGTAGTAGCCAGGGCGCTTAACGCCCCCCGAAACACACCAGATACGTGTACCCGTATTGTTAGGACGCCCAATTTTGGCAAACTCATCGGCACCCATTCTGAGAATATGCAATACGTTGCAGAGCGTTTCGACATTGTTAACAATCGTCGGACACATGTACAATCCGAGTACCGCAGGGAAGTAAGGCGGCTTGATACGCGGATTGGCACGCTTGCCTTCTAGTGATTCTATCAATCCGGTTTCTTCACCACATATGTAGGCCGCTGCTCCCCGGTGGACAACAATATCGCAGCTGTATCCAGAACCGAGTATATCATCGCCGACGAAATTCTTTTCCTTCGCTTCCTTTATTGCCTGATTGAGGATCTCCGCACCTTTGGGCATTTCTTCGCGAATGTAGATAAACGCCTTGGCACAATCCGTCGCAAAACTGGAAATTATAATGCCCTCAATTAATTGGTGGGGATCTTTGTGAACAATTTGTCGATCCTTGAAAGTACCTGGTTCAGATTCATCGCAGTTGCATACCATATAAACGGGTTTTCCCGATTTTCGATCGACAAAGCTCCACTTCACACCCGCGGGGAAACCGGCTCCTCCACGTCCTCGCAACTGCGAGTTTTTTACTTCGTCGCAAATGGCCTGCTTCTCCATGCCCACGGCTTTCTTGAGCATCTCATAGCCGCCGTTTTTCATGTAGCAATCTATGTCTGGTGTGTAGCCAGGCTCATCGGCATACTTTAAGATGATACGTTGTTCTTTAGGATGTACAGACATTCCAACTACGCTTGTATTACTTCCGCTTTTATCTTTTCACAAATCTCCTGAGCTTTCGCCTCGTCAAGGTTCTCGTATATTTCGTCATCTACCAGCATAACCGGGGCCGTACCGCAACTCGCTAAGCATTCAGCGAATTCTACTGTTACCTCACCACCCGGGGAGACCTCATTGAGTCTAGTATCAAATTCAGAAAGCATTTTATCACATACCTTGGCACCACCTGCCATCGCACAAGCCAAAGTGCGACAAATGCGGATATGTCGCCGCCCAATTTTGTGCTGGCGAAAAAAAGGGTAGAAAGTGATTACAGATAGCACATGAATTGGTGCTATCTCCAGCTTCGCCGCTACCCATTCTGCAGCTTCATTCGTGAGAAGTCCTTGGTCTTTTTGGATCGCGTGTAGCATTGGCATCACCGCACTTTGTTTTTCTGGATACTTCGGGATCGCCTCCTCGATTTCAGCAAGCGTTTCTGGCTTTAGATTCATCTAGTTAATTTCAGAAATAAAAATTAGGTTTTAATAAGCGGCCTTGCTTAATTGATCGTTTGCCCGCTTCGTCTATGCTACTTCACCCATAGACCTTACTTCTTCAGTTACCGGTCGCATTCCCCCATCACAAAGTCCAGACTTCCAAGAATCGCAGATATGTCGGAAATCATTGCACCCACACTGACCTTTTCAAGGATCGACAAATTGTTGAACGACGGGCCCCTAATCTTCATCCGATAAGGAACGCCCCCTCCTTTCGATACAATGTAAAACCCAAGGGCACCTTTTGGATTTTCCGCTTCGAAGTAGACTTCCCCCGCAGGCATATCCGGTCCTTCTGTCGTGATCATGAAATTTTGGATTAGTTCCTCCATCGATGTCAGAATCTTATCCTTCCGTGGGGCGTAAATCTTCTTTGCGTCTTCCGCATAGAAGGCCCCCCCTGGCATTTTTTTGATCGCCTGGCGCACTATGCGCACGCTTTGCCGCATCTCCTCCATACGAACTGCATATCGATCGTAGCAATCGCCGTTTTCACCTAAAGGCACTTCGAACTCATATCGTTCGTATCCACTATATGGGACGTCTCTACGCAAATCGACATCAACACCAGAACCTCTCAAATTGGGGCCAGTCAACCCATACGCAATAGCGTCTTCTTTCGAAATAATTCCAATATCCGCTGTACGATCAAACCAGATGCGGTTCCGGGTCAACAGCGATTCAACATCGTCGAGTAATGGTAGAAGCTCTTCGCAAAACGTGAGCACGCGATTTGTCCAGCCTTCCGGCATATCTCGCGCTACCCCGCCGATTCTCGAATAACTGGTAGTGAACCTGGCCCCGGTTAGCTCCTCAAAGAGCTTATACAGCTTTTCCCGCTCCGTAAATGTAATCATGAACACGGTCAAGGCCCCCACATCCATCGTGTAGGCACCTAATCCCAGTAGATGAGCGGAAATCCGGGCAAGCTCGCTGGTGACAACTCTAATCGCTTGGCAGCGCTCCGGCACCTCCAGATTCGCCAGCTTTTCGACTGCCATTGCGTAAGCCGCGTTGTTGGCCAGAGGGGCCAAGTAGTCCAATCGATCCGTGTAGGGAACAAATTGGTTATAGGTCATATTCTCAGCGATTTTTTCGTCACCTCTGTGCAAGTATCCAAGAACTGGGTCGCACATTTTCACGATTTCGCCATCTAACTCGAGGTTTAATCGCAGCACTCCATGGGTGGACGGGTGCGAAGGGCCCATGCTTACTTCAAGATGTTCGGTTTCGAACTCCTGAGCTGCAGTGGCAGCTTTCCCTACTGAATCAGGAGCAGTGTATTCGGTTGTTTCTGTGGACATGGGAAATTTTCTGGAAAAGGCTCTTTTGATAGATCAGTCTTGGTCGGGCTTTGCTCGCTCTTCGCTCCAGCTTTCGTCTTTCGCTGCAGGTTCGCGTTTGCTTTCAAATACTGACTGCTGCGCGACAAATGGGCCGCCCACCATGGGAGCCGGCTTCACTTTCACTCCCGTGTTCTTCGCGATTTCTGGGTCCCAAAGCTCGTTTTCATACCCCGCTAATGGAAAATCCTTGCGAAGCGGATGATGCGGGTACTCGTCCCACATTAGAATGCGGCGTAAATCCGGATGGCCTTCGTAAATAATGCCAAACATATCGTAGGTTTCGCGCTCCATCCAATTAGCACTTTTGAAAAGATATGCCAATGAAGGGGCTGAAGGGGCTTCGTCATCCAAACAATCGCCTGCGAGCCGAACATAAGTATGCTTCTCGGAAGAAAACAGATGGTAGACGACCGTGAACCGAGGTGTAGCCTCAACCCCATTGTCTATCGCTGTGGCGTCCATCAAGGCATCAAAGCCATGGTCGTCCCTGAGATTTTTGACCACATCGGGAATACTCTCAACCGGACAGTTAAAAGCCGGCCAGTCCATGGAATCACGGTCGTCCAGTTCGGGACATGATTCTTTGAGCGTAGATTTGAGATCTTGAGCTATCATTTGCCGGGACGAATCAGCCTTCAAAAAGGTTTTTGGCGGAGTGCTCTGTGCTAACCTTGTCCTGCAGCTTCATAAGAGCATCAAGCAAAGCTTCCGGTCTAGGAGGGCATCCGCTCACATAAACGTCGACCGGCACTATTCGATCAACCCCTTGCAAAGTAGCATAGGAACGGTACATCCCTCCCGAAGAAGCACAGGCTCCCATGGCGATCACCCATTTGGGGTCCGCCATTTGGTCATAAATCCGACGCAATGCCGGGGCCATCTTGTAGGTGACCGTCCCGGCGACGATCATAACATCCGATTGCCTCGGCGAAAAACGCATTACTTCCGCTCCAAATCGAGAAATATCGAATCGAGAGGCACCAGAAGCCATGAGTTCGATCGCACAACACGCCAGGCCCATTGGCATAGGCCAGAGCGAGTGAGTACGGACCCAATTGATAACCGCATCTGCCTTGGAGACAATGACGCCACCTTCAACTTTGCTGTTATAGCCCAAATCTTGATTAGAAGAAACCATTCGACATAACGTTACTAACGGAGGAAAGTAAGCTGGGCAAATCAACATGCAAGCGGGTTTTTACAGAATCCAAGTTACAATGAACTCTCTAATTAAACGAGCCTCAAACTTGCTAAAAAGATAAAGTTTTCAGTTGCGCGGAATCGGATTTGTCCCCATTCGTCACAGCCTCCTATCTCGGAGTTTGGAGAGATGTCTGAGTGGTTTAAAGAGCACGCTTGGAAAGCGTGTGTGCAGGCAACTGTACCGCGGGTTCGAATCCCGCTCTCTCCGCCATTTAATGTACTGATTATCAGTTGATAACGTAAGTGTGTGAAATTTTCCTAATCCTTTTGTACAGAGAGTCTTGCGGTTTTTTGGGTAGTTGGCCAAGACCTCTGTTGTGCGAAATGGGGGAATTTTTAAGACCCACACAATTACCCGAACAGCTCTGGGATTAGAGCTGATAGGGAATTTAACCCGAACGTATACGGTGATTCTTTCGGGGTTAATGTACCATTGAAGGTAACACGAAAAAATCGTCTGCAAAAGCAGTTCAAAACTCTCGTGTAAGCTCATCGCAGAGTAATGCCATCGCTCCGTGTTTGCTTCTGAGGAAATTGGTTAATTTAACGATTGTATTTTACCCAACGCCAGATGTTTTCTCGCCTCGATGGTTTTCCATCTTGACCGATTTCTCTCATTTCAATCGTCTCGGTGTTGCCATACTCGGAAAAACTAATTGTTGCGTTGTAATCGACCTTTGATAAATCCTTTTCAGTCAAGCTGGTGCATCTAACCCAATGATTATCAAGTTTGTGAGTAGTGTGAACGCTTATCGCTACTGTTGGGTTAGTGTAAACAGTCCGAATATTTCCTGCGGAATAGTCATAAAAAATGAGTGCTGTGGACATTGATTCGGGTCCCACTACTTACCTGGTCATTGCACCCCTTCCTGATGCCATTTCGCTTTATCAATAATTCGGTGTCCTTAAACACCCGTTAATACATCGCCAAAGAAATGACTCCGTATCAGATCGCCCAAGCACGGAAAATGGTACTGGAGGAGGGAGCAGCGATCCACAATCTGACGATTGAATAATAAAAGCTCCCCCTCTTATAGCATCCCTTTTTTGTATCCAATTTTCGGTTTCGTTATGGAGTGCAGAACAAACTCCACTTTAAATTATGTTTTAGAGTCACTTATAAATTGGCCTTATTATTGTTAGGCTCAACGGCATACAGTAATTGACTTGCAATGATTGTTGTATTTCGTGCAAGCCATGAACTTAGACTTGAGCAATCCTGACGGAAAAGGAACTTTTACAATAACTGCCATAGGCCAGAGAGAAGACACTATGACAGTTTACATGGAGGGAAAAGTAGAGGGTTACGGCTTTGTTACTTTGACGCATGAGTATGAGCACATGCCCCGTGGGGATTGTGGGGACCGTTCAGGCGGGACAGTAACTGGAACTGCTGAAGCTATTCTGGAGGGAGGTGGTATTGTAAGTACGCCACACATGGGTACCTTCACTCGCGATGGAAGCAAAATGAAAGTCTTTTTTGCGGATTACGTGACAAATGGTGATCAGAATTTCGTCCGTTTTGAGGTCGATCTGATAGATAAGCAATCTTACGTCTCTTTCTGGTCGCTTAGGTGACACTGTTTGATGCCGGGATACGAAGGGTAAAGCAACCTTTCTTGGAGTGGTTGTATCTGTGTTAGCTACGGCAAGGCGGAGGATGGCATAGGAGTAGCTTTAGAAGCCCTTTGAAGAACAATTTTTTTGGGACAGCTACTGGGGTCCCACCTCGGTGTGCCAAGAGGGTAATCCTAATCAGCAACTCCTGAACCACCGTCCTGCGCTGAGTTGTACTCAAGCTCGCAGGAAATCTGCCTATTGCTAGCGAAGGAAACTTGCTTTGGGCCTTTTGTCGTGCTATGAAAAAAAGAGCTTGGATCGTGTTATCCTCGGCTCGCCGATGAAGTAAGATAAAACCTCTGCAAAATCCCCTCTTTCCGTTCTCCATTCCATATAACGGTCAAAGTGCTCTGCTGACTCCCACTGCGTCCAGAGGGTAATGACTGATTCGGATTTATTTACTGCACCCAAGCAACTCTGGCATCCATCATAAGTTTTTGTATCCGCTAAACGATTTTTAGCGAAAAGCTCAACACAGGCCTCAAGCTTGTCCGTGGGCACACTGCCCTCAAGTATTACGATATGTGACATAGGAAAAACGAATGCTGAAGAACGTCGTCCCGCAACAAAAAAACTCCATCTCGCCAAACCTTAGTTGCGTTAACTTTAATTTCAATAGCCAAAACAATTGTTTCTGTTCTGATCGATTCAAATTTAGATGAATTTGTTTTGAGAAATAGGGGGACGGTCAAATCTAGGATATAATTTCAGTGGACCGATCCAATGGGAAAGCATAACCAAACCTTGGCCAATGGGTCGATAATATCTTCTGAGGATGTTGATCAACACTGATGCAGGGAGCTGCCTCTCTAACAACCACCGCTCGCCCATCTAATTTCCTGTCACAATCAGTTCTGCTTAATGCAGCCATATAGTGATTTTTGCGACTATATACCTAGGTAAATTCCTGTCCCCTAGATGGTAACCAATTTTGAATCCCGCTCTATCCGCCACCAAAACCAACAAATTCTTTCATACTGCAAAGGAATCTAAGTGCCTGGAAATTTCCATACGGGATTTTCAACCCTCAGGGTTCGACGCAGCGAGCTCGCGAGCAAAGCAAGGGTCCGGAAGCCCAACCAATCCCGCGACGCCTTTCCCGCTGCAAATTTGGCCTGGCAGGTTCGAAGACCGACTCCGCTTCAGTCATTCCAAACAAACCCCAATACGCTTGGGTGCAGCTATCAGGATACTCGCATCGTGCCATTGACAGAAGGCTCTTTGATTCTAACTTAAATAGGCTCGTGCAATCGACGCCAAATTTTTCAAGCATCATGTCGCCATTCGAAACCGTAACCCAAGCTCCAGCCGATCCCATCTTAAGCATCACTGAGTCCTTCAAGACAGACCCTAATCCTGAGAAAATAAACCTCAGTGTGGGAGTATTCGTCAATGATTCCGGCGTCACGCCCGTCCTAAATACCGTCCGCGAAGTGGAAAAGGTTCTCGCCGAAACCAATACCACAAAGAGCTATCTACCTATGACGGGAAACCCAAGGTTCGCTTCCCTAACTCAGAAGTTGTGCTTTGGCGATGAACTCGCGGAATCTCTTGCAGACAAGATTGTCACGGCCCAAACTCCCGGCGGTACCGGAGCCCTGCGCGTGGCCGCAGATTTTATAAAAGGAAACTTGAAGACAAAGTCTGCATGGCTCAGCAATCCGACCTGGGCCAACCACAAAGGAATTTTCTCAGCCGCGGGCCTTGCTACGAATGTCTATTCCTATTTCGACTCAACAACCTTAAGTCTCGACTATTCAGCTTTTATTGAATCAATAAAGTCTATTCCCTCCGGGGATGTCGTGATCCTACACGCCTGTTGCCATAATCCCACCGGGGCCGATCTTTCGCCCGAGCAATGGGATGAGGTAGCTAATATCGCAACCGCAAAGGGGTGGCTACCGTTACTTGATTTCGCGTACCAGGGTTTCGGGCTCAGTGTCGAAGAAGACGCCTACGCACCTCGAGCATTCGCCAAAGTAGGATTACCGCTTTTTGTGTGCCAATCTTTTTCAAAGAACCTAGGACTCTACCGCGAACGTGCTGGCGCCCTGCAAATCGTAGTAAATAACGCTGAAGAGTCGACGCGCGTCGCCAGCCAAGTCAAAATTGCCATTCGCACAAACTATTCCAACCCGCCTGCCCACGGCGGCACAATCGTAGAAGCGATACTTGGTGACTCCCAATGGCAAACCCGCTGGACCAAAGAAGTAGATGCCATGAGAACTCGGATACACGAGGTTCGCCGACAGTTCGTGACCGCCCTCGCCGACGCAGGCGTATCCCGGGATTTCAGCTTTCTTAAAGACCAAAAGGGAATGTTTTCGTTCACCGGATTGACCAAGGAACAGGCTATTGCATTGAGAACCAATCACAGTATTTACATCGTGGACAGCGGCCGAATCAACGTGGCTGGAATCACAAGTAACAACCTGCCTCGCCTTGTAAACGTACTGAAAGAGATTCTAGGCTAATCTCTAAGATCGCAAATATGATACTATCTGACAGAGCAATCCTCCAGTCCATCGAGAAAGGTGAGATTGTAATCGATCCTTATTCGCGCGAATCGCTCGGCACCAACAGCTACGATGTTCATTTGAGCAAGCACTTGGCAACCTATCTCTCAGAGATTCTCGATGCGAAGGCTCACAACAAAGTCGAGCACTTCGAAATTGGCGAAGAGGGCTTCGTCCTTCACCCCAGCACCACCTATCTGGGTTCGACCCTCGAATACACGGAATCTCACAAACATGTTCCTTTTCTTGAGGGCAAATCGAGTGTTGGACGGCTCGGTATCGACATCCATGCTACTGCTGGCAAAGGAGATGTTGGCTTCTGCAATCACTGGACCTTGGAAATTTCAGTTTCCCAGCCCGTTCGGGTGTACGCCGGCATGCCTATCGGCCAACTCATTTACTTCGATGTACAAGGAGATATAGAAACCATGTACAACAAAAAGGGATCCGCCAAATACAACATCCGCTCCCCCCATCCACTTGAGTCAATGATGTGGAAAAATACTTTTTGATAAACTTATATCATTGATTGAAAGTAGTTTAGGATATTTTGGTTTCTGAATTTACTCCCATATTTACTCATTTTCTGTCATGCCAAACAAAAGGTATTCCGAATTCTCTCGAGAAGGTCAGAAAAGAGGATCTATTGCGTGGAGTGTCGTGCTCGGTGAGAATCAGTATCGTCAGTTCAAATCCAAACACGATACGTTTAAGTTTGCTAAGAACTTGAAGGATGAGGAATGGGGACTCCGTAAGACGGCAGAGAAAATGGGGCATTACAGGAATATCGATGTCCTGAAGAACAACTATCAACACATCACGTATTCTGTGGATAGTGAGCGTTACTTCGGTATCTAATCGAGCAGGAAATACTTTCCAGAGGAAACTGATGCAGAGCCCCTCGCACTCGTCGAGAAAGACCTGGCAGAACGGAAATAGATTCCTAAGACCATTCTAATTTGACGAAAATGTTGTCTTTATCAGTCTGTGTTTGAAATGAAGCAACCATCCCTTCCTCTATTGTTTACCCTTCTCGTATCTTGCGCAAAAGAGATCCCTTCTGTAAATTTGATGGATCGCGATGGGATCACTTATGAGGTTCTATCAACCGAACCTTACAATGGATCGGTTTATACTAAATACAAGAACATCGGACGAGTTAAGAATGGATCTTACAGAGATGGAAGGAAAGAGGGTCCTTGGGAAATCTACCACGAGAATGGGCAGTTAAAACAGAAAGGTTCTTACAAGGACGGGGAAAACCACGGGCCTTTTGAGCACTACTTTGACAACGCACAATTAAAACAGAAGAAATCCTATAGGTACGGAGAGTTAGAAGGACCCTACAAATCTTACCACGAGAACGGACAGTTACATAGGAATGGTTCTTACAAGGACGGGTTGCGAGATGGTCCTTGGGAGTTCTACTACCAGCACGGGTTAATCGAGGCGAAAGGTTCTTACAAGGACGGTGAAAGAGTTGAAACTTGGGAATACTACTACGAGAACGAGCAGTTGAGAAGCAAAGGTTCTTACAAGGACGGGAGGGCAGAAGGTCTTTGGGAATATTTCGTCGAGAATGGCAAGTTGTCGTCAAAAAAGACCTACAGTGATGATAAATTGATCTCGGAGGAAAATTTTTAACCCATTTCCAACACTCATCTTTGAGCGACAGTAGCCATTTACTTGCAAACTCATTCACTTATGTCGTTCTGAATTTCTGAAAGAATAGTATGCGACCGAACCCTTTTTCTTGAATGTAAAGGATGAAGAGAGGATCAAAACCTTCCTACATCAATAAACCATGAAACAAAGAGGTGAAGCAAAAACTATCAGGCGAAAAAGCACGAAAATATGAATACAGATGTCAGATATTTACTTAATAAAACCATCCACTAATCACACCCTAAAATTAGAGAGATATTTGAAAAAATTCAGTTCAGTCTCAGAGGAAACGATCATGAAGAATCGCCATTACGTTACTTCTTTTGAGGAGTAACTTTTATTTCTGTCGATGTTTTCCGATCGAGCTTCTTCTGGGACTGGATCGTAGCCGGAGCCTCCCCAAGGATGACACCTTAAAATTCGCCTAAGTGAATAAAAGAGTGCTTTCCCCGACGGCATTTTTCGAAAACATTCGATTGCATACCGGGAGCAGGTCGGCTGGTAGCGGCACCCTGAATTCGGTCCAAACAACACATATTTTATCGGCGACAGAAATAATTGATAGATGCGTATCAGTTTAATAGCTACCCAGGCAATCGGTCTTGTGCTTCTGTCTTTCACTGTGACTAGGGAGTTTCTCTACCTTCAAACCCTGGATTAATCGATTCGCAATCCTCTCTCAAAACGTCGGAAACCACATTAAGTCCAGCTTTACGCAGTACCGCCAAACCCGCCCCTCGGTGTGAATGAGTGGGATCCAGCGTTCCTATCACAATGTTTTTGATTCCAGCCTCTACAATCGCATTGGTGCACGCCCCTGTCCTTCCATGGGTTGAACAAGGTTCCATGGTCACATACAGCGTTGCATTCGTTCCCGGCGATCTTCCGAGATTTGCCAGTGCCTCCCGCTCTGCGTGAGGACCCCCGTCTTTCTGAAAATGTCCTCTGGAGACAACCAAGCCTTGTTCAACGATGATTGCCCCTACCCTCGGATTCGGCCAAGTCTCACTCACATCTGCTAGGAACGCCTCGCGTATCGCCTCTCGCATAAATAGTCTATGATGGTCAGACTCTTCCATTTCAGATCCATCAATACCTGATCACTTTCAGACTGCAAGACCACGAAACACTTTCGATTCGCTGCATCCAATATTTCATCATCTGGATCGGCTGTTTTTTGTAGCCATAACGCGGCCACTTGTTACGAGATATTCACATGAGACACAGCCCCGATACCATCGAGTTGCTTATGAACCGCCGATCACTGCTAGCCAGTAAGCTCATTGAACCTGGCCCAACGGAAGAGGAACTGGAAAAGATTTTGATTTGCGCAACGCGGGTCCCAGACCACAAAGGCATTTGCCCCTGGCGGATTCAAGTTGTGGATCGGGCCAATCAGGATATTCTTCATGCCAAGCTTCCCGAACTTCATGAGGGTGACCCTACCAATCTTAATAAAACCAATTCGAAAGAAGCCAAGACCGCTCCTCTACTTCTCATCGTATCGTCACACACTGCGTCCAAAAAAGCCCCACGATGCGAACAACTCCTGTCCGGAGCAGCTGTCTGCCAGAATATTCTGATTGCCGCGAGTGCACTAGGCTACCGCAGTCAATGGCTCACCGAGTGGTTCTCTTACAGCCATAGTGTAAAGGAGTACCTTGGGATAGCAACGATCGAGGACATCCTCGGATTCATTTACATCGGAAGCGAAACGGAAACGCCAAAAGAGCGACCGCGACCCAATGTATCTGATATCGTGACTCGACTCCATCTGTAGCCCGGCGGCTCGGTCAGACGGTTAGCGGTTTCTCAAGCAAAGCTCCGCGTAGGCTTTGATTTTTTTCCTGACATTGGTGAGGCCATTTCGCCGGTTAGGTGACAAGTGTTGCGTAATCCCCACGTCAGCTAGAAAACCCGGCTCCAACGAAAGCACGTCTTCTGGAGTTTCTCCACTATAAAGCTCGCACAGCAATGCCGCCGTGCCTTTCGTTATCGCAGCGTCAGAATCCGTGTGAAAATAACATTTTCCCTCCTTAAACTCCGGAAAGATCCATAGCTGCGACAAACACCCCTCAATCAGGAAAGTGTCGATCTTGCACTCGTCTGCCAGCGGCGGGTGCCCCTTAGCCCTGTCTATTATGTAAGAAAATCGCTCGAAATGGTCTTCGAACGGCATTAGCTCTTCCACAATCTGATCCCTCTTTTCTCGTATGCTCATGAATACATAGACCACTCGAACAGCACCTGTCCTCTGAAGTCAATTCAGTCCTCTCTTTTCAGAAATCTTGCCATCTCCCAAGGAGACGTCCTTCGTTTCAGGACAATGAACGAAAGCGAACCGTCTGCTTCCCGAATCCCCAGAGGATTCAAGCCTGACCCATACTCTTACCATGAGGAAATCGAACTGGATGTAGATACCCTCACCAACATGGGCCAAGGGCTGGGTCGCCACAATGACTGGGTCGTCATGGTTCGATACGCATTGCCCGGAGAACGGATCCGAGCTCGAGTCTACCGAAACGAAAAGAACTTCTCCGAAGCGGATCTCGTGTCGGTACTAATACCATCTCCTGACCGAATCGAAGCCCCTTGTCCGGTGTTTGGTCAATGCGGCGGATGCCAGTATCAGCACTTTGCTTACGAAGCTCAACTCGAATGGAAAACGCGCCAAGTAAAGGAGCTTCTCTTTCACATGGCTCGCATCGAAACGGATGTGCTCCCGGCCGTTCCCTCGCCGAAGCAATACAGCTATCGGTCTAAGTTGACTCCTCATTTCCCTAAACCAAAGAAGGACCGCCCCGTACAAATTGGTTTTCTAAGGCAAAGGTCTCGATCGAGTTACGTAGAGATTGAACGCTGCCCCCTTGTTTCAGAAGAAATGAACGAGCGACTAGCAATAGCGTGCTTGGAAGTGCGCCAAAACCAGGTAAGAAATCCCTACAAAAAGGGAGCCACGTTGCTTATCCGCGAACATCTCGACGGAGTAACCACGAATCCCAAGGAGATTATCCGCGAAAAGGTAGGAGAACTCGTCTTCTCGTTCCCTGCCGGTGAGTTTTTCCAAAACAATCCCAGCATTCTGGGAAGCTTCACTCAATATGTAGGTCGCAAGGCTTCAGAGGGTGGAGTCGACAATTTAGTAGACGCCTATTGTGGCAGTGGCCTGTTCTGCCTCTCAGCGGCTTCGCACTTTGAGCAGGCCGTCGGAATCGAGGTATCTGAATTCTCAGTTCAATACGCTATTGAAAACGCTAGAGCGAACGGTATCAAAAACACCCGATTCGTACTGGGCGATGCAGCATCGATTTTCAGCCAAATCGATTTTGGCGGGATAGACTCTTCTGTAATCATCGATCCACCCCGCAAGGGATCCAGCGAGGAATTTCTAAACCAGCTCATCGCTTTCGGACCACAAAAAATCGTCTATGTCTCTTGCAATCCGGCTACGCAAATACGCGACCTCCGAATTTTAACCGATAGGGGATACAAGGTTGAAGAAGTCCAGCCCTTTGACCTGTTTCCGCAAACAAAGCACCTTGAGTGTGTGGTCACTTTGACAAATTATGAATCCCGCAGCGAGGGCTAGCCTACGATTGCCGCTTTCGTAAATACGTCCTATTCTGTCGACGCTTAGACTGGATTTACAGCTCCGACTCAGGACCTTTATCACTAGCTGCCCAACCCGTTTTCTTCCACTTCAATCGCTTCGACCACTTTTCAGACAATTTGTGATAAGATCAGTCGTTTTTCCCTAATTGACGATTTCGGCGGAAAAAGGAGTCGATTCTCGGAAATCGATTGCCTTGCATATCTAGAAAGCCGCCCTCATTTTCTACTAATGTCAGAACATCAGGCTAATCTCGTATGGAATCGAAACGAGATCGATTTCGGTTATAAGAACTATTCCCGCAACCACATATGGACGTTTGAAAACGGGGCAAAACTCGATGTGTCTGCTGCAGTTCAATACCTTGGTGATCCCGATTGCATCGATCCTGAACAAGCATTCGTCGCTTCGCTATCAAGTTGTCATCTGCTTACTTTTTTAGCACTTGCCTCTTTCCAAAACTTAACTGTTGAAAAGTACGAGGACAACGCCATTGGCCACCTTTGTAGAAACGCTGAGGGCAAAATGGCCATCAGTCGCGTGGACCTTTATCCCAAAGTTCAGTTCGCAGAGGGAGTGTATCCAACTCGCGAGCAGTTGGAAAAGCTACACCACAAAGCCCATGAGGAGTGCTTCTTGGCAAACGCGGTTAAATGCGAAATTGTTACCCACCTTGACTGAGACTACCGCCAGGACCAGCCAAGTCTAGATTCTGCTTAAAGCATCTTCCCTGGCTTTACTTTTTTGGAATCGGGGAATCGCTTTACCCACTTCGCTGCGTCGCGTTTGAATTGGTCCACTTGTTTAGGAGCGGCTCCCACAAATCGTTTCGATTGAGAGACGAGCTTCTCAAGCTGCATCAAAGAAAGCGGAATTCTTTCGTCGCCAGCAAGTCTACCAAGGAGATCCGCATCCCTAGGTCGGCCTTCACGAATCTCCTTACTCGCCGCAAGTGCGTTTTCCTTAATCGCCAAGTGGGCCCCCTCGCGGCCGGCACCTGCCTTTACCGACTCCATTAAAATGGTGGTCGTGGCCAGGAACGGCAACTGCACCGCATTCTCCGATTCGATCGCTTTCTCAAATACTTGCATCTGACCCAGAACAGTCAGGAAAGCCTCCAATAGGCCGTCTATGGCGAAAAAGGAATCTGGAAGCATTACGCGGCGCACGACCGAACAAGAAACATCGCCTTCGTTCCACTGGCCTCCCGTCAGACCTGAAGCCATCGCAGCGTATCCTTTCAAAATTGTACCAAATCCGTGGATACGTTCACTCGTCCTACAATTCACTTTGTGAGGCATCACTGAGGAACCTACTTGACCTTTCGAAAATCCCTCGCTCACCAGACCTTGCCCTGCCATGAGCCGGACAGTCGTGGTCATATTGATCGCTGAAGATGCCAACTGTTCCAATGCTGTAACCGTATCTAGATCAACACTACGTGGATAAACTTGCCCAACATTTGAGAGTACTTCTCCGAAACCAAGATGCCTAATAATTTTCTCCTCTAGGGCCGCAACTTTGCTCGCATCCCCTTCAAATAACGTCTGTTGATCCAACTGGGTGCCCACAGCTCCTTTAAGCCCTCGAGCGGGATAACGTTCCGTTAGGTCATTGAGTCGGTCAATCCCAACCAAAAGCTCCTGACCGGCCATCGCGAAACGCTTCCCCAATGTACTCGCCTGGGCAGGTACATTGTGAGTGCGGGCCGTAATCATCAGATTTCTAAACTCAACCGCTCTTTCGGCGAGCCGGTTCAAGCACGCTACTGCCTTGAGCCGGGTCAGTCTCAACGAACGTATGACCTGCAGCTGCTCAACATTTTCAGTGAGGTCCCGACTCGTCATTCCTAAGTGAGCGTACTCGTATTCCGCCAACGATGAAAACTCTTCAATGCGCGCCTTCACATCATGTAGCACCTTACGCTCTCGCCGATCGATAGACGCTAGGTTCACCTTGTTTTTTACCGACTCATAAACCTTGATCGCCTTTAGTGGGATTTCTAGTCCCAATTCTCTCTGAGCCTTCAACACCGCGATCCAATAGTCGCGCTCGATCACAACCCGGCCTTCAGCGGACCAAATTTTTTTCATCGCTCCGGAAGCATAGCGATCCGCGAGTACGTTTTTTATAACTGGATTTTTTTGTGGCATGAGCAACTAACACCCTGAGTAGCGCCTCGAGAATTTAAAGCATTTTCTTGTTGTGGATTAGCCGTCGGCTTCCTTGCATGCGTGGCAGTAATGAAGTCCTCGAAAAAAGAGCCATCAGAAAGAACGATCGCATTGGAACTGAGCGTAATGCGCTCGGGCTCCACCTTGCTAAAAGCACTTATGGCGGCAGCACCCGATATATCAAGCTTACCGGAGACCAATTTTCAGAAATTCCAGTCGGCGACCGCCGCCTCCGAAATCGCTTCTCTTTGTGACGAAAGAATTGTGGTTCTTAAACGTCCAGCCTGGTTCAATGAGACAAAGCGGTATCCGAAGCTACCCAACGTTTCCAAGCTGAAGCGTATCATTCTCACTCGCGACGTTCACACGACGACGGCCTCGCTGCGCAAAATGGTATTTCGTAAAGCGGAACTTTTGGCTCCAAAATACATCGATAATTGGTTCGCCAACAATTATTGGGCCCCGGTATACGCGAATCTACTGGATCGGTTTCCAGATGATGGTAATTCAAATTTTTGGATACGCTATGAAGATCTGGTTCAGAAACCCATCGAGTGGACCGCCAAACTCTTTCGGTTTTTAGGTTCGAACCGGACTGAGGGGATAGACTCGTATCCGCCACCACAAGGATACAACTGGAAATGGGGCAGCGACGATGGGGGAGACAAAATCAAAAGCCTAACTGTTCAGACTCCTAGAATTCCACAGAGTTCTCTAGCCATTTTGGAGCACGTTCAAGGGCTTCCTCGAGTTGCCCTTGTTAGAGCCCGACTCGGATATGCGAAGTTCTAGAGTTTTTGGTAAGGCTTTTCAAGTATCTTTACTTCAGATACATTTGCCTTTTCTAACCAATCGCGTCGCGGTATATTTGCTCTAGCTTGCTACCGGTTTTCCCCATGCTATGGTCGCTTGCATTATCTATAGCCGCCTGGCTCATTTCGCTTCTCAAGTAATTGTCTTTCATAAGCTTGATCATAGCATCTGCCATGTCTTGCTCGTCGTCCGGCTCGAAAATCAATCCGTCATTTCCGTCCTCAACAAGCTCAGGGATTCCTTTGGCCCTTGGGCCGATCATGGGCAACCCGAAGGCCATCGCTTCCAGCAGACTCACGGGCTGGTTCTCTGTTTTACTCGCCGTCACAAAGACATCCCCAAGTAAAAGATAGTTTTCTTTCATCAAGATATCCCGTTCAATGCCACCCGTCCGTACGACTGCTTTCTTAATCCCGAACTCCGCCACCTTTTCATCGATCTCTGAGTCGGAGGGTCCAGCTCCGACGATCACGAGTTTAACATCCGGATTAACCCGTGTTACGCGATGGAATGCCCCAAGTAGAACTCCCAAAGACTTCTCTGGCGATATTCGCCCAACATAGATGAAAGCGAAATCGTCGATGCCCAAAGATTGGCGAAAAGCTTCAATCTCCTCTTTCGGTCTGAACTGAATCGGGTCAATCCCGTTCGAAAGCAGCGTCACCTTGGTCTTTAAGCCTCTTTGAACGAGATTATCCCGAACCGATTTCGACGGGCTTACCACATGACTACAATGATTGTAGAAAGTTACCGAATACTTCCACATCGCTTTTCGAGTAAATGAAAAATTTGGAAGATGGAATTGCTTTAGATACTCCGGCTCAGCGAAGAAGGTATGGAATGTTCCTACTATCGGCAACTTTTTCCAGCGTCCTAAAAACATGCCCTCAATTCCGCAACCGAACTCTGTATGAACATGAATCACATCTGGAGAAGCGATCTTAAGACGCCGATAAGTAAACAGGAACAGAGGAATCGAAAATCGCAGCTTAGGGATGTTGGGAATGGGAACGGAGAAGGGCAGCCCGAAGGTCTTTACTCGAGAATCAAGCCCGGGAATCCCCTCCTTCCGATCTTCCTTTTTCGCCCTCGGGTGGAAGATGCTTACTTCATGCCCGCGGATGGCGAGTTCGTTCGCCTGATTGATAACCGCAGAACTTACCCCCGAAATGTAGGGCAGGAAGCTATCGGTGAATAGGCAAATCCGCATAGGTGAGACAGAAAAACGGGCTCCAATTGGAAGGTGCAACTTTATTCCAAACGAATTAATAATCTTCCGGAAGCACCTTGGCTCTCAACCTGGATTTTACGCAAGGCAACGAATCGCCATGTTGCGAAGGACTTTTTCCTGCTCGTTCGGACGCTCAACTATCTCCTCAAATGCTTTGATAAACTCCCCTTGGTGGTCGATCAGCCTTTTCAATGTGGGCATTTGCCGCTCACCCAACAGCTTGCCCATGTACCACAGGTTTTGTGTAAAAACGTTGAAGTTGCTTTTATCCGAAAGACCATCGAAACGGTCTTTGTATTTTGCGGCCGCCTGTTCGAATCCGGGTTTCGATATCCCTCGTCCCCCAATATGGATCTCCCCTCCGTCGATGAGGGCTCTTAACTGAATCAGCAACCGATTGCGATTCTGCAGCGAGGCAATCACCGGCCGAGCGTCGTGACCCGCGAAAAAGTGACGACGCAACGCTTCCAAAGTCCATTTCAGATTTCGGGAAAAAAACGCTTCAGTCGTTTCGAAAAAGTCACCTTCGCCAAAATTGGGGACGAGCTCTTCGATAAGCTTCGCCGTGATCTCACTCCCCTCATCACCTAGATAGGTCGCCAGCTTGCGAGTCTCCTCCAAGATGAGGCGAGCATTGGCGTTCACCTTGTTAAGAAGAATTTCTTGAGTGCTCCGTTTCATTGAGACTCCTAGAGATTCGCACTCTTCGTCTAAAATTGCCAAGAGTGTATCTGAACCGTTTCCCTTGGAATCGACTCCCCCCGAAGCTACGTGCTCTCCCTCTTTCTCGAGCCACTTGGCAAACCGCTTTCGGCGATCCACTGGTGAAGCAGAAATCAGTACACCGACCTCATCTGGCGTTATCACCTCCAGTATCTCCCTCAAATCGTCACACGCTTTTTGTGTTCCTTCTGCTCGTCCCAATAGATTGTCCGCCAAAAACGAGCAGCCTTTGAGCCAGATCACTCGCCTACCTCCAAACAATCCCAATGTCTGCGTCGCCTCCCTCACGCGATTCACAATCTGCTCCACATCATCGACCTTCACAGCACGTCCACTAATAACTTCTTGGGAAAAGTCATCTTCAACAGTGGCAACCATCTCCCTCCATGCCGCTGATGCAGCTCGGAGAGCTAAGAAGTCATCTGGACCTGACACGTATATGAAGCTCGGTTCGCCCATCTCTAAAAGAGAATACAATCTTGCTAGGGATTGAAAAGGCTTTTTCGCAATCTCGCATCCTATCCTTGCCAAATGGGAAAACATCCTCAATCAAATGCTCGTGATTTCAGTCGAAGCAGCCCAGCAAAAAATTTCCGAACGATTGGCTCCCCTTTCATCCGAGCTCGTAAATATTGAGGATGCTAACGGCCGTGTATTGGCAGAGCAGCTACAATCAGATCGGAACCTTCCTCCATTCAATCGTTCCACCTTTGACGGGGTTGCACTTTGCTACCAGTCAGCCGCTCGAGGCCTCCGAAGTTTTCCAGTAATCGGGACTGCCTATGCAGGATCCCCCAGGATTGAATTGAACAACTTGGATTCCTGCGTCGAGATCATGACTGGGGCTCCAGTGCCCGAAAATGCCAGTTGCGTCATCAAGATTGAGAATCTTAAACTCGAAGATGGAATCGCGACGCTCAACGATGGCATTGATCTGTTCGAGGGCGTCGGCATCCATCCTCTAGGTTCCGATTGCCCTGCAGGGAATGTCCTTTTGAAACCGGGCTGTACCCTTTCTGCGAAAGAGCTTTCCATCGCAGCATCCATCGGTAAATCTCAATTGCTTGTTTCCCAAATTCCTCGTATTTCTATTGTCACTACTGGCGACGAGCTCGTTGACGTTTGCGACTCACCCTTACCACATCAAATTCGTCGGTCAAACGATCTCGCTCTTCAGTTTGCCCTTCAAAGTGCAGGTTTCCAGAAAGTTTCGAGACATCATATTATGGACAGTCTCGCGGAGACCGAAACAACAGTCCAATCAATCCTGCAAGACACCGACATACTAATACTCGCCGGAGGTGTTTCGAAGGGGAAGCGGGACTTCCTTGCTGCCGCTCTCGATAGCGTGGGCGTAGCAAAAACATTTCAATGGGTTAGTCAGTGTCCGGGGAAACCGCTTTGGTTTGGGGACATTGACCGGAATGGGAAACGCACACTTGTTTTCGCCCTCCCAGGAAATCCGGTATCATGCTTTACCTGCCTACATCGATTCGTCCTTCCAGCTCTAGCAGAAATCACAGGTAAATCGGCCTGCCCCCCCACAATTGTAAAGTTAAGAAGCGAGTTCAGCTTTGCCCCGCCCCTGACTCTTTTCCTTCCGGTATCACTGAGTTGTGACGAAACCGGTCAAATTTGGGCAGAGCCGCTTCCATTCAATACATCTGGTGACTTCATCTCCATCGCCAAAACCCAGGGATTCGTAGAGCTGCCATGTTCGGAATCGGTTTTCCCAGAAGGATCCTCTCACCGTTTCTATAAATGGAGTGTCTAAGATCAGAAATGATCCGAGCCCTCGACAATCGATCGCAACCGACTATACCCACTACAAATGACTGATTTCACACACCTCAATGAGAGTCGGCAGCCTCAAATGGTTGACGTTGGGGACAAAGGTGTCACCCGAAGAGTCGCCCGTGCGGAGGCTGTCGTATTTCTGACATCTAAGGTAATGTCGAAATTCGACGGCGAGGAGATCCAAAGCAAAAAAGGCCCCGTCTTTCACACAGCAATTCTAGCAGGTATCCAAGCCGCAAAGAAAACGAGCGATCTAATCCCCCTTTGCCACCCGCTTCCTCTCACTAAATGTCAGGTCACTGTTGGGAAACTCGATGACGCTCGAGTAGTGATTCACACTGAGGCTGCTACCGATGCCAAAACCGGAGTGGAGATGGAAGCTCTCAGTGCCGCAAGCGGTGCCGCCTTGACCGTTTACGATATGTGCAAATCCGTTAATAAAGGAATCATCATAGAAAGAATCCGACTCTTGGAGAAGAGCGGCGGAAAAAGCGACTTCCAGACAGATTAGGTTAGTTCGATTATTACCCATGAAGATTCAGATCGAGTACTTCGCATTACTCAAAGAGCAGCGCGGCATCTCAATTGAGACGATTGAGACCAAAGCGGCCAATCCCGAGATTTTGTATTCTGATCTGAAACGCCAGTACTCATTCTCACTTGAGCCATCCATGCTCAAGTTAGCGGTCAACGAAGATTTCGCTAATTGGGACTACTCCCTTAAAGACGGGGACACGGTCGTGTTTATTCCACCGGTTGCGGGTGGGTGAAATCCGAGCGCTCCCACTGTACCGTCTATGCAATTTCAAATTACCAACCAGGAGATCAAGCTAGAATCACTGCGAAGAGCGATCCTTCGCGACGTTTCTGGCGCTTTTGTTTCTTTCGAGGGCTTGGTACGGAATAACAATGACGGGAGACCAGTGAATGGTCTTGAGTATAGCTCATACATCCCTCTCGCTGAAAAAGAGGGAATGCGGATTTTATCAGAGGCGAAAGAACGCTACAGCATCGAAGCCGCCGCTTGCGTGCACCGAATCGGAAGCCTGAAAATCGGTGAAATTGCGGTTTGGGTTGGAGTAAGCGCTGCTCATCGTGATGCAGCTTTCAACGCGAATCGCTACATCATTGACCAGACTAAAGCCCGCGTTCCGATCTGGAAAAGGGAGGCCTATCTCGATAGTCCGGCAGAATGGGTAAACTGCACATAAGATACTCATTGATAACCGCTTAGATTAAGTCATAGGATTTAAAGGTCGTTATACCTCTAGAAGAACTATCAATTTAACAAGATGCTCTCCGTGGAACGACTGTTAGAATCATTGAAACCCCTCTTCAGCCAACCGTTGTTCCCTTGCGCGATCGAGGTGATTGGGATATATTCGCGTACTCTATCTTTTGGATCCTCAGCATCTTACCTAGACTCGTTATGTACCCGATTATCGCGGCGAATTGTGCAATAATCTGCATTGATTGGGTCTACAACCGAAACGAGCTGGAATTCCTCATCCCTATTGTAGACATGATCGCTCCTTGCCTTCCTAGCAAAGTCTAGGAAGTTTCTTCTCTAAAAATTTTCAGCTTTGACTAACCTTGGTTCAAACAGGTGTGTGAAGTATTCAGGTAGAAACGGGATTCAGGCTTGATGGCTACAACAGGGCTCCCTTGTATGCCCGCTCTTTATCTGAATCCATCGATGCCAAATTCACAATCTGATATAGGACTCGTCGGCCTCGCGGTCATGGGTCAAAACCTCGCTCTCAACGTAGCCGACCACGGCTTTCGAATCTCGGTCTACAACCGCACCACTTCGAAGACCGACACATTTGTCGAGGCCCATCCAAATACTCCCGGTGGCCTACATGGTGCCCGATCTCTCGAAGATTTCGTTCAGTCAATCAAACGTCCGCGAAAAATCATTATTCTGGTCCAAGCCGGGAAGGCAACCGACGCCGTGATCGAGAGCCTTCTCCCCCTTCTCGATCCGGACGACATTATCATAGATGGAGGGAACGCACTTTGGACGGACACCATACGTCGCGAAAAAGAGCTGAATGAAAAAGGTTTTCGGTTTGTTGGTTCCGGCGTTTCAGGTGGTGAGGAGGGAGCCCGCTTCGGTCCCTCTTTGATGCCCGGCGGCAACGAGTCCGCTTGGAACGAACTCAAACCAATTTGGGAGGCTATTGCAGCCAAGGTCAACGCAGACACAGGGAAGCCTATTGAAGGTGCTGCTCCTGGCAAACCGGTCGACGGCGGCGTCAGTTGCACCACCTACATCGGCGAAAATGGTGCGGGTCACTACGTGAAAATGGTGCACAATGGTATCGAGTACGGCGACATGCAGATGATCTGTGAAGCCTACGCACTGATGTCGAAACTCTTGGCCATGAATCCCAAGCAGATGAGCGAAGTGTTCGGTCAGTGGAACGAAGGCCTACTCGACTCGTTCCTCATCGAAATCACCACAGACATTCTGAAGCAGGATGACCCTGTCACCGGACAGCCGTTTGTGGATATCGTGCTTGATACAGCCGGCCAAAAGGGCACCGGAAAATGGACCTCTGTTAACGCACTCGACATGGGCATCGCCGCTCCTTCAATCGCAGAAGCGGTATTCGCACGTTGTCTAAGTGCGGTTAAAGAAGAACGGGTGGCCGCCTCTGATATCATCAATCCAGTTTTCGATGCCTTCGAAGGAGATAAGGATTCCTTTATCCAAGCCATCCACGACGCCCTCTACTGCTCCAAGATCTGCTCCTATGCCCAAGGTTTCCAGCTAATGCGAGCGGCTCAAAAGGAGTATGATTGGAAATTGGACTTTGGCACAATCTCCATGATTTGGCGAGGTGGTTGCATCATTCGAGCCGCCTTCCTTCAAAAAATCTTTGAAGCCTATCAGCGTGATCCAAATTTAGCTAATCTACTGCTTGATCCCTATTTTAAGGGTGAAATAGACCGGTGCCAATCAAACTGGCGCAAGGTGGTTGCAGCGGCCTCCGAGAGCGGCGTGCCGATCCCGACTTTCATGTCCTCGCTCGCCTATTACGATAGCTACCGTAGTTCACGCCTACCGGCTAATTTGCTACAAGCACAGCGGGACTATTTTGGTGCCCACACCTACGAAAGGACAGACCAGGATCGCGGGAAGTTTTTTCATATTGATTGGCCCGACCCAGCTCGCCCACAAAAAGAGGTTTAGCTTTTTATTTTAAGATCTTCACAGCAAAAGCCACCTTATAACGAGTCGCCATCCGACTGGAATGCCAGTACCGAACCCACCCCAGCGGCGATTGCCGCGATGCTTCCACGACTGTGGCCTCGGCGAATCGGACTCCATCTGCCACCCAATGCTTCAAGGGAACGGCGGATCCCCATTGTAGATTCGCATTTTGCAATGTTTTCTTACCGATCGGTTAAAGAAGTACCCTTATCCTCCGAGATATCTAGCCGTAAGCGTTTTTCGCCATTACTTACGAGCTAAGAACCCCACGATCCTTAAAATTGGGGAAACTCAAAGCTTACAGCGGATAAGCCAAAAAGACTATGGCCTTTAAAAGCCTTTACTCAGCTCGAGAAACAGGCCCCAATGTTATTTGAAATCCGTTTACAAAGCTAAGACTTATCATGCTCGAACCTCTACCTCAAGAATTCTGGTCTCGCCGTACTGCGACGCATTTGCTACAACGGGCCGGCTTCGGGGGAACTCCCGAAGAACAAGAAGCCTTTTATCAGCTCGGAAAAGATCAAAGAATTGAAGGTGCAGTCGACTCGCTGCTGGAGACAAGCGAGGACTGGTCAAGCCTTTCGTGGCCCGAATGGATGCAATCGGAGGTCGATCCGAATGGAGAGGCATATGCAAGTCAGGGAATCCGCCGTCGAGATTTCAATGAATGGTATTTTAAAGTACTGCTGCAGGGACAGCCCCTCGCCGCAAAACTCCTGAAGTTTTTCATCGACCACTTCGCCGTCGATTCCGTGACTATCGGACAGTACTATCGCTGGATTGGCATGTTCCGCTACACGGAAACGCTCCGCAAGCATGCCGCCGGCAACTTAGCCGGGGAAGACGCTCCCTTCGAGGGGGACGAACGCCTCGTGCCTCCAGGCCACTACGGAAATTTCAAAACCTTGGTTAACCATGTGTCCTGGTCTCTCGGAATGATCCGGACCCTCGATCTCTACCGAAGTAACCGAGGCAATGTGAACGAAAATTTCGGTCGCGAATTGCTGGAATTGTTCGCTATGGGGATAGGGAGCGAGTACTCCGACGATCCAGAATACACCGAGGAGGATGTAGCTGTAGCTGCCGATGCTTTTACTGGGCGAAAATTTTACAATTTTCGCTACTACCCTGACGAAAACAGGTATACCAATCCTGCTGGGGACCGGAACCCACCGCTTCCCCCCGCAAGCGTTTGGCAAAATCGGAATTCGCAAGACCGGAGCACCAAAGGTCCTTTTTACGGATACGCGACAACTCCCAATGGCAGCCCGATCATCGATGGGGATGACATAATAGACATCATATTTGACACAGACCGATGTGCAAAGCATCTCAGCTGGAAACTTTGGAGATATTTCGCTTCGCCAAACCCGTCCAAGGAACTTGTGCAAGCCTTGGCTTATAAATTTCGCGACGATCACGACTACGAAATTCGACCATTCCTTAGAGACTTATTCTTAAGCAAGGAGTTTTATGAAGATTCCGTAGTTAGCACCCAAATCAAGGATGCCGGAGATTACTTTGTATGCTTGGCCAAACAACTGGGAGTACCGCTTCCAACACGAGACGCCATGGAGGACGTCATGCAACAATTGGGATACGAAGTGATTTTCCCACCGAGCATTGCTGGTTGGCCGGAACCCCATGGCCCTGGCAACAAGTGGCTCGCAACCGGAGCAATGGTGTTCCGCATGAACATGCCGAGCATATTCACGCATCATAATTACGCCGTGTTTACTAGCGGACGAACACGAAACTCCATGGACGAATTCCCGGAGGCCGATTGGAGCGTAATCGCTCCAAAAGAATTGCGGAGAAAAGAACAGTTTCCTCTTCTTCTCGAGCAGTTGCAAAAGCGATTCATGCCGAACCGAGAGCTACGCAAGAGCCAAGTACGAACGCTGTTCGATCACTATTCTTCCGTGAGCGAGGAGCTCGGAGAGCTCGAGGGAGTCAAAGAACTCGTCAGGCTTATTCTCGCGTTGCCAGAATATCAGACGCAATAGTCAGAACCGGAAACTTACAAACGATATGAGCACAAAATTGAACAGAAGAGACTTCGTTTCCAAATCTATTTGGGGAGCGACAGCCTCGATGACGTTGCCTGGTTTCCTTCAGCAAACGCTTTTCAACCTAGACGCTCGTGCCCAAAGCCTTCCTTCTCAAGGCGGCGAAGGTCCAATTATTCTTCTCATGGAGATGGCCGGGGGTAATGATACACTAAACACGCTTATTCCTTACACGAATTCTATTTATCGCGGGGCCCGGCCTACAATTAGACTCGGAACAGAACACAATATACTTAAGATAACAGACAAGGACGGTCCCAGCGTCACCGGTAACAATGAACCTCTCGCGCTTCACCCCAATTTGTCGAATTTCAAGCAAATGTGGGACGACGGGGAACTCGGCATAATAAATGGGGTTGGCTATCCCAATCCCAATCTGTCTCACTTCAAGTCTTTCGACTACTGGCATTCTGCAGAACCGAACAGCATCCCCAAAGATGGATGGGTCGGACGCTATTTAGATAACCAATGTGATGGATGCGGTGCTACGACAGGAATTTTTATCAATCGCCGACCCACGCTAGCCTTTCAAAGCAGTAGTGTGTCTTCCCCAACGGTAACGTTTCAAAACCCCCAGTTCTTCAATTGGCGTGATCGGCAAGGTTTGGGCCGGGAAAAGTCACTGGAAGGCCTGTACCGCAATCTAATTGGCCTCGATCATGGGGCAGACGACGGAATAAGTGGTGACGATGACACGCTGGCTTATGTTCAGCGATCAGCACACAGCGCTATGATTAGTACGGAGAGCGTTCAACAAGCTATGGATCGGGGAGGCGAGCTTCTAAACCCGAGTTGGCCCAACAACGGCCTCGCCAACAGCCTGAAAACCATCGCACAGCTGATTAAAGGGCAAAGCGAAACTTCCGTGTACTACGCTCGCCAAGGCGGATACGATACACACAACAACCAGATTTTAACCGGAGACCCACTCACCGGTCGCCATTCCGATCTAATGCAAACCTTGAATGGAGCCTTAGGTGCTTTCGTAGATGAAATGAAAGCCCAAGGGAATTGGGAACGCATGGTTATCCTCACATTCAGCGAGTTCGGGCGTAAAGTGATCGAAAATGGGAGCCTTGGCACGGACCATGGAGCAGCTGAAACGCTTTTTGTCATGGGAGGTCGTGTTGCCGGGAACCAATACTACGGACTCTATCCCGACTTGGCAGCCGATGCCCGAGTGAGTCGAAATAGCATGGATTTCAACGTTGATTTCCGAACTGTGTACCGTTCGATACTAGAGAAATGGATGGGCGTTCCTGCCTCGGCTATGCCTGCTATCTTCCCTTCGCCCCCAGTAGACTTCACGCCGCTAGACATCATCAACCCGTTATGAAGACGATTTCTTACGCCTTTCTTATTCTTGCCGCTTCCGTATTTTCAGGTCGCTTATTTTCAAATACCTTTGAGCTTGTTTCGCTGTCCGGCGAAACGGCGGAGCCAACCGCCGGACGGGAGTTCGATTCATTCTCGATCCCGAATATCAACGAGGATGGCCAAGTTTCGTTCGGGGCCTTGTTTAAGATTTCCGACGTCGGAGAAACATCAGCTGACAATTCTTTTGCAAATCGAGGACCAGATCACCTTGATGCTGTCCTTCAATACATCAATGGAAGACTCGAGCTAATAGCCGCCGTAGGCGAGCCTGCAACCATCAGCGGTGAAACAGGGGTTTTTGAAAGTATTCGTTCTATTTCGGCGACCGGCGGTCCGAGCATAGCCTTCGCAGGGATAATTGCCCCTGGGCACAGTCTTTCGTCGTCAGAAATTCTACTTTCCGCTCGCATGATCGAAGATTCATCGAGCCCAGAATTCGAAACCATTGCCACAACCGTCGGTAGCCGGCAATCAAGTCGACCGGTAGTCGGTTACGATGGAATGATCGCTCAGCCAAAGAGGTATCAGTACTTTGGAACTCCCCAGAGCTTAGCCAACCACGGATTTTCTTTCTTTTCACGACTCACTCTTTCCAATAACCCGGATGATAGGGGAATATGGGTCGTCGAGCTACCGGCTACCGGCACAGGTTCGCTTCCCGTATTGAAGCTCGCTGCAATCGAGGGCTCCCCTCTCAATGGCGGCACAGCGACGATTGCTAAACCAGTCACCCTCGCTCAAAACGCTTCCTTGAATGGAGCCTTACTAGCCACCATCGAGGACTCCGACGAAAACGATTTCAACAACGATAGAGGTATATGGGCTCTTGATTCTAACTTTGGGGCAACATTAGTAGCGAAATCCGGTGATTCAGCTCCTGGATCTAGCGACTCCTTTCTCTCTCTCGGAGAACCATCTATTGATGGTGAGGGCAATATCTATTTCTGGGCTAGTTTACAAAATGCCAACGAAGCGGAAGGCTTGTATCAATACGTAAATGGTGCCCTCAGCTTGCTCATTTCTTCAGAGCAACCCGTTGAGATATTTGGGGTCAACCGTTCCTTCAGTACCTTCATGGACCCAGTCGCCAGTGATGATGGGGCTTTAGCCGTTTACGCTACAGAATCCGATGGCGATCTCAATACTATCCTGGCTAGGTCCACATCAGGCGAGTGGTCGATTATCGCTCAATCCGGACTTCAAGCTCCTGGGACAGCTCTCGGAGTCACCTTCGATCTTCTCAGTTTTCCAATAATAAACGGTGTCGGCCAAATTGCCTTTCAAGCAACTCTTGAAGGCCTCGGAGATTCGATTAGCGATACAACAGATTCCGGTGCCTGGGCAACCGACGAAAATGGTGCAGTCGTCCTTATCGCTAGGGAAGGAGATACATTTGATCTCAAGCCTAGCTTCCCAGCCACCGTGAGCGGAGCCGAGATAGGGGGATTCAATTCCAATGGCCAGCTTGCCATGAATTACGCCTTCACAAATGGGGTAAACGCAATCGCGATTGTCGGAATCGAAGCCCTGTTGCCACCCGCGATCAGTGCCCATCCCTCAAGCACAGCGACCTATGACGGCGAACCCATAGCCCTCTATGTGGAAACTTCAGGACAAGGCCCTTTCACCTACCAGTGGATGAAAGATGGAGAAGATATACTGGGAGCTACCAGCAGTACACTAACTATTTCTACAGCTACCGCCAGTGACGATGGTGACTACACTGTCGCTGTAATGAGCCAAACGGGATCCGTTGTTAGCGATGTCGCCAGTCTCTCCGTACAGAATTTACCAGACACCCCTGCTTTCGTTGATCAGCCGTTAGGAGATGTCGTTCTGAAAGGAGGCGTAGCTACGCTTGATAGCCGAGCCGTATCTAATTCCTCCATCGAATACCAGTGGTATTTCAATGGCGATATTTTGGAAGGTGAAACCAGATCTGTTCTAAGTATTAGCCCAGCAAATACTGAGGACGAGGGAACGTACTACGTAGTAGCCACCAGCACTGGAGGGTCAACCGCTAGCGAAAATTCTGAAATCCTCGTCACTGACAAACGCCTTTACAATATCGCGACCAGAGCCCGCGTTGGAACGGGGGCCAATGTTTTGATCGCCGGTTTCGTGATTATTGGGCCAGATCCAAAAGAAATTCTAGTCAGGGGCATAGGTCCTAGCCTAGTAGAAAATGGTATCAACGACCCCCTTTTGAAACCTCGACTCGAGATTTACAATTCGGCTAGCGAATTAATTTTTTCTAATGAAGGGTGGGCGGAAAACGAAGATCCAGACGCTATCACCGCCGCTTCCCAAGTCGTCGGGGCCGGAGGGCGCAATCTTCATGACGATGACACAGCTCTTCTAGTCGAGCTCGAGCCAGGACTCTATACCGCAATCGTTAGTGGACAAGACAACTCAACCGGAATCGCCTTAGTCGAGGCCTTCGAGATTGAGGAAAACTTTACTCGCATGATCAATTTATCGTCTCGAGCTCTGGTCGGCACAGGAGCCGACGTGGTCATTCCTGGATTCGTTGTGCAGGGCGATTTGCCAAGTCGCGTGTTGATCAGAGCCGTCGGTCCCAGTCTAGAGAATCAAGGGGTCGCTGGATTTCTCGCTAATCCCCAGATAATCGTCCACGACATCGCAGGAACGCCTATCGCCTCCAACGACGGGTGGCTCAATTTATGGGACCCGTCTCAGATTACTGAAGCAAGCCAGCTCGTTGGTGCCTTTCCACTAAAAGGAGATAGCGAAGACGCCGCCATAATCATGGATCTTGAGCCTGGTCTGTACACGGTCATTGCTTCGGGAGAAAATGAAACGACTGGCGTTGCCTTAGTCGAACTGTACGCGATCCCATAAGAGACCGTTCTTACCAGAGGCGTTGGACCCAGTCTCCAGCAATTCGCTCTCGACGAAATTCTTAAGAACCCAGTTCTTCAGCCTCCTAGACCCAACGGAATGATATCCAAGGATTCAGGTTAGGCGGCCAAATCGGACGAAGTGTAAATCAAAGACGCAGCTCAGTCAGTCGGAGCCTTTGCCTTTACGGAAGATTCAGATGACACGGTCATATTGGTCGATTTGGATCCTGGCGTTTATACTGCCATTTTCAGTGAAGAGAAAAACACCACCAGGATAGCCTTGGTAAGAATCTACGAAGCAGAACTAAGCTTCTCCCGCCTCGTAAATATTTCTTCTCAGGCTTTTTTGGGAACCCAAAGTGATATTTACGCACCCACCTTTGTGGGTTACTGAACTCCTCCGATGAGATTATTGCAACTAATCATGGCTGGACCGGTCTCTCTTCCATTACCGAACCAGCCGCTTCGCTCGGCACCTTCGCGATTGATACAGAGAGCCCGAATGCCGCGAAAGATCTACGACTTTATCGCAATATCAAGAGAATCCCTGCCAACTCCTTCGATCGGATTCGCATCAAAAAAGTTCGACAAGGCAATCGGAGCCGGATGCACTACAACACGTATCTCTCCAACCGTTTGTCAACCTTGAGCCGCTTTAGCTTGGAGAATACCGGAAGACCGTTGTCAAAAGGCACCTCAACCTCCCCTTGGATAAGTGGAATAGCATACTTGATAAATGGATAATTCATACTCACGCCATCGTCATTGATCCAGTCATCAGGAATCCGCTTAGTCCCTTCGGAAACTTCACGCAAATCCGCCAGCCCTGTCTCGCACGCATAGGTGTCCGACTCAGTCCGCTGCAACGTAATCATCTTTCCAGACTCCTCTTTCTCGACTGCTGCCAAAACCGCATTCCTCCCAGCCAGGTAGGCCTCATCTACATCGGTTTTGGAAGCACAATGTGCCGCCGTCCTTTGAGCAATGCCCAGTTTGCACGAGCGAGCACTCACGCTCAGGCTCCGTTCAACGAGCCCTTTCAGGTACTCTCCTGAACCTCCGAGCTGCACGTTTCCAAAAGCATCAATGCTAGAAGATCCAACCGATACATAGTTCCCGTCCGTATCGACTAAGCCTTCGCCAACCACGATCACACAGTATTTTTCGCGCTGAAGAACCCGCTGTACATCTTCGATAAACTTTTCGGGAGCGAACGGCACTTCCGGTAGGTAGATCAGATGCGGAGGGTCATAAGGGTGGTCCCGTCGCTTGCAGAGGGCGGCTCCGGCAGCGATCCAGCCAGAATTACGGCCCATAACTTCTAAAATGGAAACGTAGTCTCCCTGCCCCACAGCCTCGTTGTCCCTCGCCATTTCACGAACGGTCGTCGCAACGTACTTAATGACACTCCCGTAACCCGGCGTATGGTCGGTAAGAGTGATATCGTTATCGATCGTTTTGGGGACACCAATCACGCGAAGCTCATGTCCTCCCTCGGCAGCGGCCGCATTAAGCTTAGCCGCAGTGGCCATCGAATCATTGTCTCCTATATAAAAGAAATAACAGATGTTGTGGACCTTGAACACTTCGATCGCCCGATCGTAGTCCGCTTGCTTTTTGAACTGAAAACGGCTTGTCCCCAATGCAGCACCGGGAGAGACACGGAGTCCGCGAATGGCTTGCTGAGACTCCGAGGCTAAATCCACGAAATCCTCATTTAAAATGCCAAGCACTCCATTGAGGCTGCCGTAGATTTCTTCGATACACTCATAATTGAGTGCTTCTTCGATCACGCCTGCGAGCGTTGCGTTGATAACGGCTGTCGGTCCACCCGACTGCCCGACGAGGCAATTTCCTTCTAGTTCGGCCATGGTGTAAATATTTTTGAAAGTTCTACGGTAGTTGGAGAGTCAAAGATCAACCAAACTCACTTGGCAACCAAATTTCAGATCTCATTTGCAGGGCTTTGCTATCCATTCCCTAATTTCCGTTCACAAGCCCGATGAACTCAGATTCGCAAAGCTTGACCCGATCAATTGAACCTTCCATTCAGATACGTCTTATGGCTAAAGCCCAAGCATCGCAAAACGCCCAAATGGACGCAATCGTCGCTTTATGTAAACGACGCGGATTCATCTTCCAGTCTTCGGAAATCTACGGAGGCTACAACGGCTTCTTCGACTTTGGCCCGCTCGGCGTTGAACTTAAGCAAAACATTAAAGATGCATGGTGGCAAGACATGGTCCACCGACGCGACGATATCGAAGGCCTGGACTCCTCTATTATTATGTCGCCAAAAATCTGGGAGGCGTCTGGCCATGTCGGCGGATTCTCGGATCCCATGGTAGACTGCAAAGTCTCGAAGATGCGCTACAGAGCAGATCAGCTTTTCTTTTCGCCCGTCGTAGTCAATGGCGAAATCATTGGTTACGTCTCCGTTCTTGAGGATGAAAATATGGAAGCCGCAGCTCAGGCCGCCGCCGAGAAAGTGAAGCGTAAGCAGGGTGTTCAAGGCGAACTGGCCCCTATCGAGCTGAAAGACTACACCGAAGCGGATCCTTCTCAATATGAGCTAATCCCTTCCCCTGCAACAAGAGAGCCGGGCTCCCTTACTCCGCCGCGCGACTTCAATCTCATGTTTGAAACCAAGGTCGGGGCCCTAAGTGACTCGACCGCACTTGCCTACCTTCGTCCCGAAACCGCACAGGGTATCTTTGCAAACTACAAGAACGTCGTCGATACCGGCCGGGTCAAAATCCCCTTTGGAATTGCCCAAATCGGGAAAGCGTTTCGTAACGAGATAACCCCGCGAAACTTCATTTTCCGCTCCCGAGAATTCGAGCAAATGGAAATGGAGTACTTCATCGCTCCAGACGCAGATTGGAAGTCTGCTCACCGAGAATGGATTGACTGGTGTAAGAACTGGCTCGTTTCTGTGGGCTTGCCTGAGGAAATGCTGGGCGAGGACGTTCATCCCCAAGAAAAGCTCTCCCACTACTCTCGTGGAACCACCGACATCACCTTTCGATTCCCGTTCGGAGAGCAAGAGCTATGGGGTATCGCCTGTCGTGGCAACTTCGATCTTACTCAGCACCAGGAATATTCGGGTAAGTCCATGGAGATCTTTGACGAAGCGGCTAAGGCAAAATACGTCCCACATGTCGTTGAACCTTCTCTCGGTGTCGATCGCGTTCTCCTCGCAATTCTTACCGCAGCCTATACCGAAGATGAAATCGGCGGGGAGAGCCGCTCGTTGATGAAGTTCCACCCGCGAGTGGCTCCCTATAAAATTGCGGTCCTTCCCCTTCTTAAAAATAAACCCGAGCTCGTTTGTAGAGCGAGAACGCTGTACCACAAATTACAGCGGAAATTCAACGTGTTCTGGGACACATCCGGTGCCATCGGTAGACGCTATCGTCGTATGGATGAAATCGGTACACCCTGGTGTGTAACGATCGATTTCGACACGGTTGAGAAGGACGGCACCGTCACTTTAAGAGATCGCGATACAACAGAACAGAAACGCGTTACAGAGGAAGAACTGCTCGCTTTTCTGGATGATCAGCTTTTTTGAAGAGACGTTGGCAAGGTGCTCTTCAACGTGGCCATGACTCCAACCCAATGATAACCGCTTAAGTCGCGTCTAAGGACCCTCCCCGAAGAGTCACCATCTTGCAATTTCCTATTTCAATCGCACTTCGTGGCACTACTTTTTTGAGGGACGGGCGGCTCAAGCCAGTCCGACTACCAAGATATGAATGAAACGCTAAAGGAATGGAAAACCGAAATCGAAGCCGTTCAGGAAGACTCTTTCCATCAGATTCTAAATTTGGAGCGCCTAAAATCGATCCTTCAAGCGTAGCCTTAGAGAGCGATCCGCCTTCAGTCAATTTACCAACTGAGTCGGCTTTGGTTACTTTCAAAGCATCAATTGTGCTTCGGGTTTAACTTGGCAACAACCACGTTATCGAAACTGAAGTACTTCCTTGCGGCTTCCAAAATCTGTTCCGGATCGTACTCCTTCAACTGATTCGGGAAATCTAGGATTTCGGAGAATTCCCTTCCTTCTTTCGCAGCTGAGGTCAAACTTCTTAGCCAGAATCCGTTCTCCTTGAGCCCAGACTCATATCCACGAAGATGGATCTCTTGCACTTTCTCCAGATTTTTTACCTTGAAGCCTCTTTCCTGAAGATCGAGAATTTCATGGATACCCGCGTTTATGAGCAGATCCGCATTTGCGGGATCACAGGAAAAAGCGAATCCCGTGGAATAGCGCTCCGTGGGCTCACGCGTCAGATTGGCATAGACGCCAACACCGTAGGTGCCCCCATTTTCTTCCCGCAGCGATTCACGCATTCGGATATTTAAAAGGTCACGGACTACACTCAGAATGTATCTATTTTCTGTTGACCATTCGGCTTCTCCCGTAAACAATACTCGTACGCTCGTTTTTTCCTCCAAGCCAAAATTTATATCCACATTACGCTTACCTGGCAATGGATCATCCCCCAAGTACCGTCCACTCTCTTTTCTCCCGGTTGCAGGTAGGGATGCTAAATAAGTCCTAACATAGCGCTTCATTTCCTCCAAATCGAGAGACCCCACGAAAACGAAAGTAAAGTCGCTATAGTCCTTAAACCGATTTTTGTAAACCCCAAGTGCAAGGTGTGGATCGATTTCGTTCATCAGCTCTAAGCTCAAGGGGCGATGCCGCGGATGATCACCATACAGTTCTTTTTCAAGAGCATCCTGGAAAACTGATTGGGGCGATTTCTCACGATTAACAATCATTGCCCGCAACCGCGTTTCTAATGAGCCGTAGGCTTCCTCATCAAGTCGTGGCTGAGTCGCTTGCAGGTAAAGCAATTTAAAAAAGGCTTCCAAGTCTTTAGGCGACGACGCTCCGCTAAACCCCTCGTACTGATCGGAAATGTAGGGCGATACGTTTACGGACACGCCGGCTAATCGCTTGTCCAACTGGATCGAGTTGAACGGTCCCACTCCGCTTTCTCCAAGAATCATCGTGGACATGATGGCAGACAAGTACTCGTCATCCATCACCAGACTGTGCCCACCCGGACTGTAAGAATTCATGAGAATCTCATCATTCTGAAAATCCGTTCGTTTCAGGATAACGTTTACTCCGTTTGATAGTTCCCATATATAAGTATCCAACTTCTCATCATAGTCCTCTTTGGCAATTTCCCCTGGTTCTGGAATCGTCGCTAATAGCGGTAGATCGAGAAACTCATCTTCGTAGGGCTCAAGCTCGATTGCGTTCGATGCTTTGATCGTGGCAACCAGCTCTGACTCACTAGGTAATGCAAGTCCCTCCTTTTCCGGTCCACTAAAAAGGGCTACCCGATTCTCCTTCTGGGCAAATCCCTCCCCGATCGCGTTCACTTCAGCAAGAGTGATATCAGCGAGAAAAGCCTCGGTCATTTCCAGCTCCATCTCTATACCAGGAATCGGCTCATCGACAGTAAAGGCCCGCGTGTATTCACTGGCGTAGGTATCCGAATTCGTCTTGTCCCGCTCCTCGAACGCGTTTTCCAGCGATCTTAAAACGTCCGCTTTCACACGCTCAAGCTCGCTATTAATGAAGCCATCTCGTACCACCCGGTTGGTCTCACCAATCAACGCATTCAGCCCTTCTTGATACCGGTCGCCTAGAAAAACAACCGACTGCTGCAATGCTTCCTTCTCGCGAGCGATGCGAATATTTCCGGCATTCGCTTGGATGAACGGAGGATTTGGCTCACGTGACCTCTCGTCCAAGCGACGATTGAGCATTCCGAAAAAAAGACGTTCGGTAATCATTCTTCGGTAGTCCGCGGCGGTGCTATCGGGACCGACCGGCTGCTTGGTTAGCATACGAAACGAGGCGATTGTCAACTCTGGGTCCGTTTCGATTGAGAAAAGCGTCTCCTCATGGACTGGCACCTCCGTCGGTGTTCGCTCTGGAGCGTTTTCTGGGTTCTCTAGGGAACTAAATGTATCGATGATCTTTTGCTCAATGTCGTTCTTGTCGATATCCCCTACGACAATGACTCCCATTAGATTCGGCCGGTACCAATCGTTGTAAAACTCTTCAAACCGCTCTTTTGCCGCATTTCCCACGACAACCATAGAGCCGATCGGGTTTCGATCCGCATAGCTTGACTTGAAGTAAATGAATGGTCTCTGACGCTCGCTCAATCGCTCGCCTACACCCTGCCTGGAACGCCATTCCTCTAGGATTACGCCCCGCTCCTTTTCAATTTCAATCGGATCCAACGTAAGCCCATCCGCCCAATCTTCAAGAATTTCAAACCCTGTCTTAAGCAAACTGGGATTGTCAGTCGGGAGCTGCAGCATGTACACCGTCTCGTTGTAAGATGTGTACGCGTTAACGTGCGAACCGAATCGCATGCCGGCACGTTCCATAAAGTCGACGATTTCACTCTTCGCAAATCGCCGCGTGCCATTGAATGCCATGTGCTCGAGGAAGTGTGCCAAGCCTCGCTGACTCTGATTCTCCTGCAGTGAACCCGCATTGACGACCAATCTTAGAAAGACGCGACCTTCAGGCTTCTTGTTCTCCCGAACGTAGTACTTCAGCCCATTTTCAAGCTGCCCTACAATGATACTCTTATCAACAGGAAGCGGGTCGTCCAGATTCCAGCTCTTTTCCTGAGCCAGTCCAAAGTTCCAAACATTAAGACCAAGCGCTATCGCGAATATCCGATAATTCCAAAATTGGGTCATAGAGAAAATATTTATTACTTCGAAAACGGCCGGATCGGAGTTACTACTGCAATATTCCAACCGCATAGCCAACCATGCCACTGCCGATGAACAAGGCAAGCATCAGCTAGAACATCTCACTATTAATTAGAATGTAGGCAGTATGCCGATACCAACTAAGAGGCATTTAAACCAGAGCTCCTACCTTTGAGGTAATCAACTCGTGGGATTCACCCCATCCCGCTCTATCCAATACAAAAACCTCCCTTGAAATAGGTCCCGAATGAAAAAGGATCAGCACAAAGTCTAACCACTCAGTTCTAGCCCAAACTCATATTAATGGTGAAATCTGATGCTTGCCAACTTATTGCGTCCCTTCGCTTTTGACCACCTGCAACGTTTTTTGCATTTGAGTACGTAGCAACCGCTGTTTCCAAAGCTCGTAAATTGAGCCCTACTTTTTAAAGTAATACCATAAAATCTCTTTGCTCGTTTTTATACTTGTTAAGGTCTATAGTATTGGCTCCTCTAAAAATCAAGATATGAAGAAAGCGGTCATAACTGGAATTACTGGACAAGACGGCTCGTATTTGGCGGAGCTTCTTCTCGCTAAAGGCTATGAAGTACATGGCATTATTCGAAGAGCTTCCACTTTCAACACTGCTCGCATTGACCACCTGTACCAAGATCCACACATCAATGGGGTTAAGTTGTTCCTTCACTATGGGGACCTTGCCGATTCTGTCCAGATGGTGAAACTCCTCTACGATCTGCAACCCGACGAGATTTACAATCTGGGTGCCCAAAGCCATGTGAGGGTTTCGTTCGACGTTCCTGAATATACGGGTGACGTTGTTGGTGTTGGAGCCGTCCGAATATTAGAGGCAATCAGAGAGGCTAAACTCGTCGATAAAGTCCGTTTTTACCAAGCCTCTTCATCCGAGATGTTCGGCAAAGTACAAGAGGTCCCACAAATCGAGACGACCCCCTTCTGGCCCAGATCTCCGTATGGATGCGCAAAAATGTACGCCCATTGGCTCACGGTCAATTATCGTGAGTCCTACAATCTTTTCGCTTGCAGCGGCATTCTATTCAACCACGAATCCCCTAGGCGTGGCGAGACGTTCGTGACCCGGAAAATCACCAGAGCCGCCACGCGCATTAAGCTAGGACTCCAGGAAAAATTATATCTGGGCAATCTAGACGCTCAACGTGACTGGGGCTACGCCAAAGAATACGTCGAAATGATGTGGCTGATGTTGCAACAAGACAATCCCGATGACTACGTAATCGCGACCAACGAGACTCATTCGGTTAAGGAATTCGTCATAGAAACCTTCGATCGACTCGACCTCGATTGGGAGAAGTATGTGGAGTATGATGATCGCTACGAAAGGCCCGCAGAGGTGGATCTTCTAGTCGGGGACCCCGCCAAAGCAAAAAAGCAACTCGGGTGGGAGCCCAAGGTTAAATTCAAGGAGCTGGTCGAGATCATGGTGGATGCTGACTTAAAACTGGCGAGTGACGAGGCGAAAATCAAGATAGCTCTCGCATAGTCGAATTTTACCAAAATTAGCCTAGTGCTTCTCTTCGAAACTAGCTAAGCCGTATCATATCTAGAAGAGTGTCCAATAACTCAGAATTGCCCCTCCATTGGATTACGTTTTTTACTGATAATAAAATTGTAGGTCGTCTCGTCGAGGTGGCAATCGTCCCAATCGGCGGTTCAACGACCTACCCTACCGACTCAAACCATTCAAGAAACCGACCTGGCAGACACTCTCTAACGATTTAGTAAACCTGTTTTGATTTTATTAATAAAATGAACCCAGCTTCTATAATATACGTCGCAGGTCACAAAGGAATGGTTGGCTCTGGGGTAATCCGTCGCTTGAAATCTCTCGGATACGAAAATCTCATAACGCGAGATCGCTCAGAGTTAGATCTAACTAACCAGGGTGCGGTCGAGAATTTCTTCGCCAACGAGAAACCCGAAGTTGTAATTATGGCCGCTGCAAAAGTTGGTGGTATCTATGCTAATAACAAATATCCTGCTTCGTTCCTCTATGAAAATCTAGCAATCGCTACAAATACAGTGAACGCGGCATGTATTACGGGCACGGAACGATTTCTTTTTCTGGGGAGTTCGTGCATCTACCCCAAATTCGCTTCCCAGCCAATCAAGGAAAGCTCACTTCTTACGGATACGCTTGAACCGACCAACGAGGCCTACGCCATCGCAAAAATTGCAGGCCTCAAACTCTGCGAGTATTACCGGAAGCAATACGGTGTCCTATTTCATTCTTTGATGCCCACCAACCTCTACGGTCAAGGGGACAACTACCATCCTGAGAACTCACATCTCTTGCCAGCGTTGATAGGAAGATTCCACGAAGCAAAGTTGGCTAACAGGGAATCCGTTACTATTTGGGGGTCGGGAACTCCACGTAGGGAACTCATGAATGTAGATGACCTCGCCGATGCAATTACCCATGTGCTAAGCCTGGAAGATCCACCCGATCTTCTAAACGCGGGAACCGGCGTTGACCATAGCATCATGGAGATCGCTGAAATCGTAAAAAGGGTCGTGGGCTTTGTAGGAGAAATCAAAACGGATTCAAGCAAACCCGATGGGACTCCTCGAAAACTGCTTGACGTCAGCCTTTTGAAAAAGCACGGGTGGTCATCCAGAATCCCCCTCGAAAAAGGCATCGCCAACACTTATGAATTGTATCTTCAAGAGCGAGAATCTGGGAATTTGAGATCTGTGTAGGGGAGCATATCCGATTAATGACTAACATACCCTGCCTTTTTTCTCAGCCATTGACCCTCTTCCGTTTGGTTTGCTTCAGAAACTAAATAGTGAGCAGAAAAGTACTGATAACCGGTATCGGGGGACAAGACGGCTATTTCCTCGCAAAACTCCTCCTAAACAAGGGTTGCAAGGTTCACGGGCTGATCAGGGAAAAACCATCGAATGGAATTGGCAGTCTCGCCCACCTCGAGGAAAGTCAACAATCGCAACTCATATTGCATGAATCAAACATCTCAAACAAAGGATTTATAGACGAACTTGTAGCCGAAAAACAGTTCGACGATATCTATCACCTCGCAGCTCAAAGCTCGGTCGCTAGAAGTATCCAACACCCCCGCGAAACGATCGAGACCAACATTCTAGGTCTAACCAATATTGCGACCTCCATACGCGACCGATCCCCACAAACAAGACTCCTTTTTACTGGCAGTTCAGAAATGTTCGGCGACATCACGTCTGGGAAACAATCCGAGAGCACCCCTACTCAACCCCAAAGTCCCTATGGTCTAACCAAAGAATTTGGCTACCAGCTAGTGAGAACGTACCGTGAACACTACGGCCTATGGGCAGCGACCGCAATTCTGTTCAACCACGAAAGCGAATTTCGAGGCCAGCAGTTTGTAACCAAAAAAATCGTGCGGTCGGTCGTACGAATCGCGGCAGGTTTCGACGATGTCCTTTCTCTCGGTAATATCTACGCTAAACGGGATTGGGGATATGCAGGTGACTATATGGATGGCGTCATACGCGTAATGGAGCGAAACGAGCCCGACGACTATGTATTCGCTACCGGAAAGCTACGCTCAGTTAAGGATTTTGTTAATACGACGTTTAGTCACGTTGGGATCGACCTCGACTGGTTTGGCGACGGCATTGACGAAATCGCTCTAAACCGCTCTTCCCAAAATCTAGTCGTCAAAATCGACAAGCACTTCTACCGGCCGGGAGATATAAAAGGAACCTGTGGCGACGCCTCAAAAGCAAAGTTGCTGCTCGGCTGGCAGCCTCGGACTAACCTTAGTAGCATCATATCAAAAATGATTTCCCAAGAGCAGGATACTACACTCCCGTGAATAGCATTCTTCCGATTTGTGCCCTTTCACCTCGCACAAAACCCGTATACCTCAGTCGCTAAATCAAGGACGTCGCCATTGAAATCGGCTTGGCTTCTGAAACGATTCACATCGATCTCACTACACGATAGGGCCATGGGGAGGTTCTTTAAAATAAACGTCGCGAGCCCAAACATATGATATCCGTTGCAACAAGTCAGTCATCTTATCTCGTGTGGTACCAACCGGCGGGATCAAATTCGCCCAGATCGGCTTTCTCTCATACTTAAAATAGTCCATGTATTGAGAAATCCAAAAAGAGTGGACAAATCCCAAACGTTTCAAAGAGATCTTAAAATTCTCGATAAATACTCTGCCACGCAGTGAACGTGTCTTAGTTTGAGGATAATCTCTCGAACACGCTAAGTATTCATCAATGTGTTTTATAACTCCCCCAATCTGAGCTATCCGCTGCCAGTAATCGTAGTCCATACTACAATGTAATTTTTGATCAAGCCAGCCGATTTTTTTCATTATCCTTCGACTCCAGAACGTCGCTGGTTGGCAAATAAAGCACTCTCCTTGAAATTTTTCCCAATTCCAAGCCTGGGTACGGTAATCCTGCGTAACGTTTCCATCAATATCGATGTAGTGTGCCTTCCCGTACAAGAGATCTGTTGATGGTTGAGCACGCCAGTGATCGATCACTTTCCCCAAGGAACCAGGTAGGAGAACATCATCACTATTCAAAAATCCAATGATGTCGCCATTACACCGCTTCAAACCCTTGTTGATTGCGTGTGCTTGTCCTAAATCTCTCTCTACCCGCACCTTAGCAAAGCTTTCAAACGATTTCAACACACTGAGGGTCTCGTCGTCTGACTCGGAATCGAAGACGATTATCTCAATCGACCCATAATCCTGAGACACGATGCTTTCTAAGCATTTTTTAATGAATGGACCTTGCTGAAACGAGGGAACAACTATCGAAATCAGATGGTTGTCTAGTTTAGTGTCTGCCATTTTCTAGCTATTGAAGACAAATGTCTATCGCGTCCATAAAGTGTATACGTGCAAACACTTCTAGTCTACCGCCTATACCTGCATTATAGACTTGTATACCATTATCCTCGCAAACCCCCTTTACCTTCTCGTAGTGTCGAATCATAAGATCTGTATTCGGTGAATGCCAAATTTTTCCTTTCCCGAAATATCTAGGATCAAAATGATTAGGGTCTTCATCCCTGTCTAGCATGATTCTTTTATCCTCTCTGGGTGAATCTTGATCCAAGACAGTCGCCCAATCAGGTACTCTGTATTCGGTGTCGCAACCTATGAGGAACAATTTTTTCGCCCCAAGCCTAACTGCTAATTGCATCAGTGTAATGGTAACGCTCATCGGTTCTACAATGTAATTATCCCCTGGTAAGCTAAATATCTCACCCTGGGTACCTTCTAAATTTACCGGATGCGTATCAAAAAAACAGACATTCTCTTTTGGCTCAATGATAGTATCTACATTTTGAGGTACAAACGGATTTTCATGAGGGAAGGTTCTGCGAGGGAAACAAAAAATGGTCTTTTTCAGTTTTCCTATCCAAATCGAGATTTCGTCAGATTGGTCAGGCAAGACCACCGTATCCACGCAACTATAATAATTCGGCCTCCATTTGGTCTTTTCAAAGATGTGGTAAATTGCGTTTGAGGCGAACGACGGTATATCCTTAATTAGAGTCAGATCGTGCATGTTCAACGATGTACCGTTTCCCAGAATAAATGCACAATCCGATTGAAGCCTCGGAATTTGATCTAGCTCCAAGGCCTTTTTTCTAAACAAATTTTGATTCAAAAGATTCGTCCTTCCATCGCAAGTTCGAGCATCGACAAACAATCAAGCAGATCTCAATAAACCTACAACTTCAAATTAGATTCAAAACCACTTGCTTTTGGGGTGGCCGAGAATAAGCCCATTACAGATATGAATCGAAACTCCGTTAGAACCCGCCTCAAAAATGGCAAGCCCGTTATTGGTGCCTGGCTGAATTCAGGCTCCGCCATAATCGGCGAACTAATGGCCCAGACAGGGCTAGATTTTGTGACAGTCGACGCAGAGCACTCAGCGGTCGATCTCGTTGGGACTCAACGGATATTTCAGGCAATTAGCTCTGGTAACCCGCAGACGGAAAATTTCGTGAGATTGCACGGCGTCGACTATTCCCTCACTAAACGCTATTTGGATGCCGGTGCCACTGGTGTGATAGGTCCGTTAGTAACGAATGCTGATGAGGCAGCACTTCTCGTAGCGGCGTGCAAATATCCGCCCCTCGGGAAACGCGGTGTGGGATTCTGCCGCGCGAATCAATACGGGCTGTCTGTCGAAACCCATTTTGCGGAAGCGAATGATCAGATCCTAGTGGCCGTACAAATTGAAGACATTCTCGCAGTCAACAATATCGATGAGATTCTTTCGGTAGAGGGAATCGATGCTGCTTTCATTGGACCATACGACCTTAGTGCATCTATGGGGATAACCGCCCAATTCGATCATCCGAATTACACAGACGCACGCGATAAAATTCTCGAATCATGCCGCCGAAATAATGTTGTACCAGGCATTCATATTGTACAACCAAATCCGAACGAAGCAATTAAAAGGATTAAAGATGGATTCAAACTGCTCGCCTATAGCTTGGACATAACCATGGTTCAGAAAGCCTGCATTGAGGGACTCTCCGAAATTAGAAAAACCATTAGCTAAAAGTGAATCCAAATATGGCCACAAAATATGATTTAGTCGCACTTTTGCCAATGAAGGCCAATAGCGAACGCGTGAAAGGCAAAAATTTTCGAGAGTTCGCCGGAAAACCGTTGTTCAGGTGGATACTAGACTCCCTACTTAAAGTTAAAGCAATCGACTGTGTCGTGATCAACACAGATGCTAGGGAAATACTTAATTCCAACGGACTTACTGAATCCAGTAGGATTATCATCCGTGACAGAAAGGAGGAGCTTCAAGGAGATTTTATAAGCATGAACCGAATCATCCAAGATGATCTCGCAAATGTAGAGTCCAAGTCATTTCTAATGACCCATACAACAAATCCACTTCTCTCATCAAATACGATATCTAAAGCCATTGATATGTATGATGATGGCTTACAACACGGCAAGGACAGCCTTTTCTCAGTAAACAAGTTTCAAACTCGTTTTTACAGCGAAGACGCTGTGCCCATAAATCATGATCCAGACAATCTGATTCGGACCCAAGATTTGGAACCGTGGTTCGAAGAAAACTCCAATTTATATATTTTCTCGAAAAATTCGTTTGAATCGACCAAAGCTAGAATCGGAAATTATCCGATTTTATTTGAGACTCCCGCCATAGAATCGCAGGACATCGATAATAAAATCGATTGGCACAGGGCGGAAATAATGGCGCTAGCTTCTATGTTAGCAAAGTCGCACACCACTTAATTACTAATCAGCAGGAACTTTATCGCTGCTCTTAATTTTTGCTATAACCGCACGGGCATCTGTTATAAGCTTGTCGCGATTGCTCACAAGTAGTTTCAATTTGCTTTCTTTCGCCTTCTGAAAAGAAAGTGCTTTGTCACGATTGGCTAACTTCTTTTTTAATTTATCTATTTCTATAAGTTTAGCTCTCAGAGATTTATCCCGATTGTCTAACTGAGTTGCTAACTTTGCTCCTTTTTCTTTTTCAAGGATTAACGCGTCGTCGCGGTTGCTCAGCTGTTTGGTTACCTTAGCTAGTTTCTCAGCTTCCCGTACCAAAGAGGCGTCACGATTCGAGACTTTCGTCTCAAGCTTGGACTGCGATTCCTTGTACTTTTCAAGTGCCAGGTCGCG